>JAABUS010002874.1_pt1 | contig 30331 bp, 28 predicted proteins | sample 5560161 | NCBI WGS metagenome assembly JAABUS01 (sample SAMN10711885, study PRJNA513376) | rock metagenome | isolation source: Antarctica rocks | place: Antarctica: Victoria Land, Trio Nunatak nord | collected 2016-01-04
AGAAAATGTGTTTGTGACACGAGTAGAATGTGATGTAGAAAGAAAGATGATGTTGAACAAAGAGATGTTGATGAAAGAAAATAGAGACTGAGTCAGATCTGAGCTAGAGACACTGACTAGTTCTATTTAGTCTTGATACGCTCGTAACATCTGATGCGCTTCATGAGACGTGAGAATGAAGTCAACTCTATAGCGCGAGTTGTTCATTGATGTTTTCAGATGTTCAATCATATCGATTCATATCTTATGAATCTGATCATTAAGTCATGACTTGATATCATTTGATCATGACGTGATCTTCTTACTCATTCAATCACTCAGAATTCAAGCTTGAATGTAAAGCAGACAATTCTTTATCATTGATGCATACTTTTTAATGAATATTTCTCTTTCTTGTTGTTTTATGCTCAATCATAGATAAATTCTTTTAATAACTGAACTCTTGTAGCTCTGTTTCAATTTCTTCAACTCATTCTTCATGAGTTTCTATTGTTGAGAACAATCAATTTGAAATGACTTGAAAGATGTTGACTTGAATGATTGATTTTGACTGCTTGACTTGTTGTGTCATTAATGATGAGCGATGCACTTTTTATCATGATGACGTTGTTGCTTTTTGAAGTGTTGAATCATTGATGTTGACTGTGTCTTTTTCTTCATCAGTACTTGAAATGCTGAAAGATGTGAGAAATTTGACACTCATTTGCACATCACTTTCATTAAACGCTGATTTATTTATATCACTATTCAAGTATTCTTTATATCTATCATCACTATAGTAATCATTGTTCAACAAGTTTCTGAAGTTCTTTGAATGTTTTGAATCTGTAGCTTTCAAGATGATGTTTCATTTCGTCAGTCAGCTCTGATATCAGTTGCAGTTCTATCTTTAAAGTTTATAAGAACTGAAGTATGTACACTATGACTTAAGCTCATGATGAGAACGTAAAACATTCTTAATATCATGAGAGAGTTGTTGATTGTTGAAGCAGTAGAAGCTGCAGTAGAAGTGACAGTAAATAGTATAGTTAACAACTAATATTTGAAAATACAGAGTGATGATGTGATGTATTGATGAGAAATATCAATACTATAATTGAGGGAAAAACTTAAGTGAGTAAACAAATGATGCATTCACATGTTATATTAGCAGAATTTTGACGAGCTAGCTGAAAGATGTCGATTCAAACATTTTCTACAATGATTAAATAATCAATTCAATGAACATCAAATCAATCAGATATTGTTACTTTCTTAATCATATATTTCATAGTTGTTATAAAACACAGTGACTTGAATGATTCTGTCTTCAACTTGCTTGCTTGCTTGTTAGAACTCTTTCGCATGTGATTACATAACAGCAATGATTAAATAATCATTGAGTAATCAGAGTCTTAAAGTGATCGCTTTGATCGCTTGAATCAGAGATGATCACAGTGAGCATGATGAGCATGATGCTCATTTTGCTCATCTTGCTCGAGAATGATTAGAGTGATCATTCAGAGCAGAGATGACTTGACATGATTCTTCTATGTCTATATAACGATGATCATTCTCTTAGATAGAAGCTTCGTGCTCAACTCATGTAAGTAGTCAATATATATTATTGTCTCAGCTATCTTCAGATCTCAAGTCTAGTAATAGTGATTACTGTTTGATCTCTGTATATATTTTGTATTGTTAAAGAGACAATCATTACACTTTGAGCATCATTCTTTCACAAGATATCAGAGATGTTCATTTCTTTCAGTCATGTCTGATCAGTCAGATTGAGTCATGCTCAGTCAAGAAGCAAGCATCTTCAGCGCAAATAAGATCAAGATTTCAACATTGAACTTGTATCACAATGATCAAAATAAACTCAAAGCATATCTAGTACAGATAGAGCTATACATCAAATGATACTCATCTCAGTTCAAGTTCATTGAGAACAAAGTACTTTTTGCATTCATCTATTTAAGAAATAATGCATTCACATGATTTCATCACTATCTAACAAATTATCTGCAGAAGAAATCAGAGAAACGAGAAGAAGAAATCAACATGATATTTCGTGACTTTCAGACGTTTGAGAAACGTCTAAGAAGAGTATTTGAAAACATTGACAAGAAATGTACAGCAGAACATCAGCTGTACAATCTGCGACAGAAAATCTTCGCAGCGACTTATTCAATCAGCTTTCAGCATATTGCGATGAATACAAAATGAGACGATGCAGCTCTTATCAGTCAGTTCTATCAGAAACTGCGAAAGAAAGTCAAGAATGAAATCACTAGAATTGATAAACTCGTCAACTTGCAGAAGATGATATTCAGAGTGATGATCATCAATAACAGACAGTATGAGAAATGTCTGAAAAAAGATAAAGAATCGACTATGTCAATAGTATTGAGTCGAAAGTTCAAGAAGAAACGACAACAGTCATACTATGATTCTCAATCTATGAAGCTAGATGCAACTCAAAAGATATCAATGAACGCTCGCGATAAAACAGTTCAACAGAGCAAGACATGTTACACATGTGAGAAGCTGAGTCATTACTTCAAGAATTGTACTCAGAATAAGTACAAGAACAAGTTAAAGTCTTATGATAAGCAAGACAGATCTTTCGCAGCAACGAAAGAAGATCAGAAAGACAAGCATCAAGCGTTGTCATGAACAGCATGTTACAAGAACAACTGTCACACTCATCTGAGCGATAAGAAAGGTTCGAAATGATATTTAAAATTCTCACGAAAGAATCGTTTCTACGCAGCAACTCAGTGTTCATCGAAAGTGCATGATGAGAATAGTGACAAAAGTTCATTCACTATGATCGCGAAATCAGAGATTCTCAACAGCGAAGCATATGACTTGAATAAATCAGACAGCATTGAAGAAGCTATTCATCAAGCAGTCGAAGAAGAAAATCGACTTAGCGAAACTTTACGAGCATTCACTATTGCAGCAGAAGATACTCTCGATCAAGAAGAAGATCATCTTGAAGTAAAGAAAGATTTCAGAAAGCTTACAAGTCAAGCAAGCTTTATAAGCATGTATAACAAATTGTACACTCTTTTTAAGCAGAAAGAGAAAGATTTTTCACAGCGAATGCAACAGATCAAGAATGATATACATCAAGCTATTTATGACACTATGCAAGATGAGTTGATTGCATCACGCAAAGACATTCAATATCGTGACATAGTCATGAAGAAGTCACTCACAGAAGTCAAGTTCATCAAGCAAGAAGAATATGTACTTCTCGATGAAGATCACATATTCAGAGAACTTAGACAGATGACAGAAGTCATCAGAGAGAGATTTGATCTGTGTGATTTGAAGAAATATTCACTTAAAAAGATCAACTTGAATTGATTTCAGTACATAAAACAAGTACTGAAAGAAAGAGCTTCTAGTTCAAAAAACTAGAAGACTCTTCAATCAACAAATCATTGAAGAAGTCTAATCGAAGATCGAAAATCAAAAGCATATTTATCTTCATTAATGACTTGTCGCAGTTACGAGTCTGAGTCAAGATTAATAATCACGCAGCACAATTATTCATAGACAGCGACTGCATGAGAAATTACATATTCTCAGAATTTGCTAAAGAAGCGCAAATATCTATGCAGAAGAAGAAAGAATCTTACAAACTGCAAAACTTCAATGAAACATTCATGAAGTACAATAATGAACTAATAGATCAAGAAACTCGACTCATTCATTTGAGACTTGAACAACATTGAAAAAAGTTACGTTTAAATGTTACGAAGCAGTCAGATAATGATATAGTTCTAGACATATCATGACTTCGTACAATTAATTCAATGATCGATTGAATCAACGAGACAATCGCATTTCTAGATACAGAAGCGACGCGATTGCACTCGATATTGAAGTCATCACAGAATGTGAAGATATTCATCATGACGAGCGAAGAAATGCGCGAAGAGTTCAGAGAAATCAATGACGCACAGATGTTATGAAGCTGAGAGATTCAGAGTGATCACTCAAAGAATTTCGCTATCGCTATTATCTTTAAAGAATATCAGAAATACAAGATTCTGTTTGAGAAAGAAAGTGATCAGAAAACACTATTCAAACATCAATCGTGAAATCACAAGATTAAGCTCGTTGACAACAAGAAACTCATGAAACAGTTCATTTACTCATTGTTGACAGAAAAGCTCAATGCTTTGCAACAATATCTGAAAGAGAACATGTGAAAAGAATTCATTAAAGAATCACAGTCGTCAGCAGAATACTCAATTCTGTTTGTTTTGAAATTGAATAAAAGTCTAAAACTATGTGTTGACTACAGAGCACTGAATAACATCACGATTAAAAACAGCTATTCATTATCGCTCATAGCAGAACTGCAGAATAGATTGCAAAGTGTACAGTGATTTACGAAATTCAATATACTCGAAACATTCAATTGAATATGAATTAAAGAAGAAGATGAGTGAAAGACAGTTTTTTGCACTCGACTAGAACATTACGAGTATTTGATCATGCGTTTCAACTTAATCAATGCTTCAGTCACGTTTCAGATCTTTATGAATAACGTGCTATGATATTATTTGAATCAATTCATCATAGTATATTTGAACAATATATTAGTATACTCAAAGACGAAGAAAGAACATGTGCAACATGTTAAGAAAGTTCTACAAACTTTGAAGAAAGTCGATCTGCGCATCAAGTCAGGAAAAAGTGAATTTCATGTACAGAGTGTACAGTTTTTGAAATTCATAGTCACGTCTCAGAGTTTAAGAATGAACTCAAAGAAGATAGAAGCTGTTACGACTTGATCAACGTCAAAGTCAAAGATCGAAGTTCAATTCTTTCTAGAATTTGCGAACTTCTATAAACACTTTATAAAGAAATACTTTAGAATTGTCTCATCACTTACGAATCTTACAAGAAAGAATATATCGTTCATGTGAACTGAGAAAGCGAAAGAAGCTTTCAAAAAGCTGAAGAAATTGTTCATCTTTCAGTCAGTACTGATCATGTTTGAATCAGAAAAACTCATTACGCTCAAGATGAACGCGTCAGATGAAGCTATTAAAGCATGTATCAGTCAATCAGATGATAAGAAACGTCTGCATCTCATTGCATTTCACAGTAGAAAGCTTACAGACGCTGAATTGAACTATGAAATACATGACAAGAAGCTGTTAGCTATTGTCAACTCTTTCAAACAATGAAGAATGTATCTGAAAGAATCTAGACATCAGATTCAAGTATATACAGATCATAAGAATCTGCTATACTTTATGATCACGAAAGTTATAAATCGAAGACAGATTAAATGATTGAAAGAGTTGTCATCATACAATTTTTAAATTCAATATCGAAAGAAATCTGAAAACTCAAAGATCAACGTCTTAAGCAGAAGAGCAGATCACATGACAGATAGATCACAGATAAATCAGACTATCTTGCAAAAGAACTTGAATGATTTGATTGTCTATAATAGACAAAATGCAGTCACTTTACGAATCAACAACAGAGATCTTGAGAAATGAGTAAAGTTAGAGTTAGTGAAGAACTCAGTCACGCAAGATATTATAGAGAATATCAAGAACAACGCGAACTTTGAGATTATCAATGAAATACTAACATTTCAAGATCTGATCTATGTTTCAACAAAATGCAGACAAGAGATGATAGATGATCATCACAAGTCAATGATACATAAACATCAGAGTTTGAATAAGATCATTGAGAGAATATCTAGAATCTACTATTTTTCAAAGATGAGAAAACAGATAGAAGATATTATCAGAAAGTGTGATGTGTATATTTGTACAAAACACAATCAACATAAACTCTATGAACTTTTGAAAAGTCTCAGCACATCGAATCATGCGTGGAAAAGCATAGCTTTGAACTTCATAGTCAAGTTATCTAAGTCAAAGAAAAGAGTCACTGAAACAACGTATGACTCTATATTGATTATAACAGACAGATTAATCAAGTACAAATACTTCTTGTCATACAAGAAAGCAACATTCGCAGAAGATTTAACTTACACGTTTTTAAGAACGATTGTAGCAAATCATGAATTATCAGATGAGATAATTTCAAATAGAGACAAGCTCTTTATATCGAAATTCTGAAAACTCTTGATGAATCAGTTAGAAATTCATCATAAGCTGTCAACAGCTTATTATTTGCAAACAGATGAACAAACGAAAAGAATGAATCAAACACTGAAACAGTATCTCAGATGCTATATTAACTATAAACAGAATGATTGAATACAGTTACTGTCAGTAGCACAGTTGACTTTCAATAGCGCAACAACAGAAGTAATCAGCATGTCATTATTCTTTGCAAACTACGAATTCAAGTCAAAAACTCTTAAGAAATTACGTGAATTTGCACAATTAGCTCAGAAAGCTACGCTACAGATAAAACAATTGCAGCTGCTACAGAAAGAATTGCAGAAGAACATACAGTTTCTTAGCAAGCGCATGATTCTGTATGCAAATAAAAGAAGAGATAGAGAATTTACTCTTAAAAAGAGAAACAAAGCGTATTTACTAAGACGAAATATCAAAACGAAAAGATCAAGTAACAAATTAAATCACACAAAGCTAGAATCTTATAAAATTCTAGAGATCAAAGAATTAATTAACTACAAGTTAAATCTGTCAGCATCTATGAAAATACATTCAATATTTCATATCTGTCTTTTGAAGTCTGCAGATTCAAATACATTAATTCAAACAGAATTTTCAGAAATTGATTCAGAGAGTCAAAACGTCAAATATGAAGTAGAAGATATACTGAATCAACAGAATATCAAAGATCAGTCTCATTGATTAATCAAGTGAAAAGATTATGAACATATCAAGAACACTTGAGAATCAGAGAAAAATCTCAAGAACTGTTGAATGCTTCTGTGACAGTTTCAATTGAGAAACTCAGTCAGTCAAAGTCTGATGAAATCTCAATCTGCTCGAAGAACACATCAAAGAGAAGATTGTTCAGTGATGATTCGCTAGTCTTTCTCTCATTCTTCTCGAGCTCAACGATGTTTTGAAACTCTCGTTCAATCATCGTCTGTTTCTTATTCTTCAGAAACACAAATTGATTTTGCAGACAAGTAGCTCTTGCGAAGATTTCTTGCATCTGTTTGTGAGCGTTCAGCAGCTCATCAAGAACGCGATCGCATTCTGTCTTTATTCTTTTTCACTTCATCATCGAGAAAGTAAGATTGCACTTGCGATCAAGATGCACACACTCGATGCAATGATCAAATTCGTTGTCAACATGACATTTCTTTTGCAAGTGACTGCAGTGTTCACAGAAACGCATGACAGCATGCTCAGAACTCGTACGCTCAAGAAAATCTCTGCGACGCAAGATAAAGTTTTTGATTGTGCAATGAGAAGACATGAAGAAAAAGTGATTTTCAAAACGAAAATCTTAAAAGAGAATCTAGTGTTAAAACTCTCTTGCATGTGATTACATAACAGCAATGATTAGATAATCATTGAGTAATCAGAGTCTTGAAGTGATCGCTCTGATTGCTTGAATCAGAGATAATCACAGTGAGCATGATGAGCATGATGCTCATCTTACTCATCTTGCTTGAGAATGATCAGAGTGATCATTCAGAGCAGAGACGACTTGACATGATTCTTCTATGTCTATATAACGATGATCGTTCTCTTAGATAGAAGCTTTGTGCTCAACTCATGTAAATAGTCAATACATATTATTGTCTCAGCTATCTTCAAATCTCAAGTCTAGTAATAGTAATTACTGTTTGATCTCTGTATATATCTTGTGTTGTTAAAGAAACAATCATTACATTGTTTAATTGTTGAATGCTGCGTTTTTTGATGATGATGATGCGCTCTTTCTTTGCATTTTAATATGCAAAGCAGTTAGTTGAATAGCATCAAAATGAGTTATGAATACATACTGATCTTTGAAATCACTTTACTTCTTCTAATGATGAAGCAGAATTATAAGAATCTCTTTGTGTGCATTTCTGTAAAAGCTGCTTTTCATTTTCGCTCATTTATTATGCTGATGTTCGCTGTATCATCACGTTCATAGAAAATTGTATATTTTCTTTTTTTATAGCTCAACTTCAGACTTATTAAATCTATAAAAGTCATAAAGTTTAAGTTGTTGATCTCAATCATGCTCTTTGCAATGTCTGATACTAGTAGATTTTATGATCTGCAACAAATATTATAAAAGATATCATGATGAACTTGAATCATAATGTTCTGTACTGTCTTGACAGAATCATGCATATCGATGTCGTTGATCGAAGAAAAGCTCGTACTCAAAGAATTCAATATGCTAAATGATGTCACTATGTGCTGAATTTTATTTACAAATGCTACTGTTTAAGTTTTGACTTGTCTTCTCTTATTGTAGTTGCATCATTGTGCTATAAAGACAAGACACTTGTCTCTTTGAGATTTCAAAATATTGTTAAAGATATCAGTGAATTGTTTATATACATCTGTGAAGACTTGATTGAAAAGACTTTTGACTTTGCATATGTTCAATCTGATGTTTAGAATATCTAACTTGTTCATTTCACGCTGTAAATGACTCAAGATAAGAAAATATACTGATTCATTTATTTCTAGTCAAGATTGTATGATATTTTCAGATTATGTCATCAAATCAAGAGTCTCATTAGTCATTGCTTTAATCATGTTAAGTGTTATTGTAGTTATTGTTTACATTCAAGTCAATAAATTTAGTATAGTGAGCAACTTTTGCGTTTATGTTCTACACTAAAGCTAGTTGATAATAATTGATCTTAGTAATTTATTAAATCTAGATTTGATTCAATGAATCTAGTACTATCTCATATCAATTATCGTTCATCTAAAAACATTAATATGCTTCATTTCTTCAACATAAATCAATTGCAGTGAGACTTAAGATATAATATCATACAAGTACAGTTTGTTGAGCATTTATATAATTTCACGTCATTAATATAATATTACTACTATATATTATTAACAATAAAAGTTTTACAAATATTAAGATGTGATGTGAGAAGTAATTGAATGTAGAATGACAGTTTTCATGCTTCTTACTTCATCTTTGTTTGAAAAGACATATTTTCTTCATCATTCGTTAATTGCAAAGATTAGTAAGCTATGAATATTCATCTTTCATTTCTCAAGAGATTCATATCGTCTGACAGAGATCATTCTACACTATATAAATCTCAAATATCTGTCTCAGTTATTCTTCTTTTTTACACATCATCAAATCATCTTTCTTCTTCTTCTTAATTTTATCTCTTATCTTTTTCTTTTAATATATAACAGTGAGTTATTGTATCAACACATATATTCTCTTCTTTTCTCATTTAGTCTTTCTAGTGATCTAGTCTTTATCTTTGATAACATACTTTTTCTATCAAGTCTGTGCTGAATTGAAACGTAACATAAATCTTTAAGACTGAAATTCTAAAATTTCAAAGACTTTTCAATTAACTCATTGAAATTGAAAGAATATCTTTTCAAAGCGCTTCTTTTGAATCGTATTATTAATCATGAACAACAGTATCTTTGTTGACGCAATTTCAGCTAAGTTATATATTGACAGTAATAATAATTGCAATGTACATGCAGTCTTTTATACAAGAAAATTCAATCAAGGTTTTAATCTGTCTGTCATTGAACAAATAAATCATGAATATACTCTCAAAATTAACTTATGATGTTAAATTCTTATTTTGAATTCTTATTATGCTGATCTACAGAAAAGTTCAATCAGAGCTTCAATTTTATCTGTCATTGAACAGATGAATTGAAGCTCAAAACATGTCTGAAGACTTGAGATCAAAGCTTCAAAGAAAGAGAATCAACTTTGCACACATGTATCATATAGTTCTCAACTCAGTAATTATTGACTGATGCTGTTGATTTGTCAGCTGAGTTTGAAAAGATCAACTTTCAGAATGTCGACTCACTTATCTGATGAAAATTCTTCATTGCTGACGAAGATGTCATGTTCTATTTATCTGATCAATAACTTAATCACTTAGCTCAAGATCTTTCTTACACAACTTTAATTCTTTCTATCATCTTCAAGCATACACACTACATTGAAAGCAAAGCATGTATACTTTTGAAATTGACTTCTGATGTTAAATTCTTATTTTGAATTATTATTATGCTGATCTGCAAAATAATACGATCAGAGTTTCAACTCTGTCTGCAATTAAGCAGATGAATCAAGAATATACTTTTGTAATTGACTTCTAATGTTGAATTCTTATTTTGAATTCTTATTATGCTGATCTACAAGATAGTTCAATCAAGAATTCAATCTGTCTATCATTAAATAAATGAATCATGAATATACTTTTGTAATTGACTTCTGATGTTGAATTCTTATGATGTTGATTTGTTAAAACAAAGACTGTTGAAGACTTTATTGAAGACGTTGTGATGAAGCGAGAGAGTAAAAAAATACAGAAGCATTTGAAAATCTTTCAAGAGTTCAAATTTAATATTATGTTTTATCAAGAACTCAAGATTCATCTCAGATTCTGTGAACTTCTCAAATTTTTCTATACTTATTTAAAGAGTCAACTTGCTAAGATATAACACATTTTTAAAAGTATGAACAAAGTTCAATAAACATTTAGTCAATGTCATTCTGTTCAACGAAGTGTGTAACAAGAAAAAATAAGATGATGTATTGAATCAATTGAAATCACACACAACACTTATACATTTGTTATTGAAAATGAGAATGTTCAAAGAGAAGATGCTGTTTCTCGTCAATAAAATACAAAAGATGTATTCAGATCAACTCATCAAATTTAAACAAACATCAATCATGAACAAAGTCTTTGAAAAAATTGCTGCAAGTTTGCAACGACAAGCATAGTTGACTTCAGAATGCTCTGAAAGCTTATAAAGATGAAGTTGACATACGAAGTATCTCGATTTCAGCAAAATGTTCAATGTATTAAGAATGATAGACTGAGAAAAGACTTATTTACTAATTCAATGATCTTGTATGTTGACTTGATGAAGATCTGAACACACTTTCTTGAAGTTGAAATGAAGATGTTAGAAAAAGCTAAAATCTCTGATAAATCGAATGCAAAGTTAAATTTGTGTTTATTTTGAATCACTTCAGATTTCTCTAAAACTGTTCATCATTTTTGTCAATCATGATAAAGAAAATCTAGTCTTGATTGCTTTTTCTGTTTCTGTAATACATGATACTTATGTACATACTATTTATCTAGTTCATCGAACTTTTCGACTGCTCTCATTTCATTAGTAAGAAAGTCTTCATCATAAAAAATATTGTAAATGTCTCAATTGACGAAGTTATTAATGTAAAAGAAGTCTCTCTGTTCTACTTTCTTTCGCTTAGTGATTGTTGACACAACATGTAAACTTCGTAAAATTGTCAACATGTTGTAAAATTTTCTGTTGTCAATGAAACAAGAATTCTTGAATATTTGTTTTGATCAGTGTTTTATTTTCATCATCTCATGTACTTTTTATTGTGTGCTCTTATTTCAAGACTTCAGTAAATCAATGAAAGCATCAATGTATTTCAAAAAACAGTCTCTGTCATCTTGTCAAACTTGATCAATGACTGATATGATGAACTGTAGTCACTCAGACAGATGATCATTCAGTATGTCTGATGAATCATTGCTTGAAGCAGATGACTTTTGTATCAGAACACAGTCACGTCTTCATTTTTCACTCTTCTGTCAGTTTAATGCACAGATAATTCTATCTTTGACAAGACTATTCAAATCATTCTCGTTCTTCTTGTTTCACTTTCAACATATAAGAAAGTCATGAATTGTTATAAAATATGATTTTGCATCGACTGCGTTCTTGACTTGCTTATCAAGATCATGATTGAATACTTGAATTTCATCTATGATGTTGCAAGATTCACGAATGAACACAGTCAATGCATTCAGAAATTCAAAAATATTGAGATTTTTTATCAGTGTAAATGCAAAACATTATTTCTTTGAATCTAGTCTTACATCTAGAATCTGATAGCACTGTGCATGTGATACTAAAATGCTCAATTTGCTAAGATCAATAACTCAATAAAGAGTTGTTATCATTGCACTCATCACATTCTTCTTTATCTAAATGAATTTAGTCTTTTCATACAATAGTACATTCTTCATTGCTAGCAGATTAAAATGTCTTGTGTTGTGATGTATCAGTTGATTCAGAAAAGTATCACATTTATTTGTGCAATCAAAGAATTTCTTAATCAGATGTTTATGACAGATCTCTTCATATTTCATATTAACATTGTTAACAACATCATATCAATGAATGAAATTTGCATAATGAATCATTGCATGAAACTTTAAAATATTAAAATGTTTCTGTTATGTATCTGTATCAAGAGATCAAAGATGTTGAAAAACTTTCTTTAATTTATTTCATCGAAAAAGAGCGTGCTGCATATATTTAAGAATGTCTTTGTCATGTGATGTATATTGAGCGAGCATTATAAAATCTATCATTGCTCAAGTACAATGCATCGCTGCAGATGATTCATGAGTAAGCAGTGATGCAATGATTGAAAGTATTTGATGAATCATGATTTTTTTATTTAAAGTTGTTCACTGTTTGATGACGTTATACTTTGTAAAGATTTTGAGTTCAACAAATGCAGATACATTGCAAAATCATTCATTCAACTGAGCTACATCGAAAGCATAATTAATATGCAGTTGATATTCTTTCTTCTTTCTAGATGCAACAATTTTCTTCTCAATAAGTTCATCAAGTCAATCAAGCATGTAAATAACTGTGTCTTTGAGTAACTGATGCAGAATATCAATCATCATACACTCATGTATGTTAATCATGTAATGAGATCACATGAAGTTGTGAATGAAATGAACTCAGATACTATTCTTTTTAAAAATATTATCTTTTTTCTGCTGTTGAATCTGTCTTTAAGTGAATTGATGAGTACATGACTGTTAGATACTCATGAAATTCTTTCTTTTCTGAAAAGATATCTGACAGATAAAGCACTGCTGATTCTTCTTTATGCTCATAATTAAAATCTGTTCTTCATAGTTCATCATGAATTCAATGATAATAGAATGACACTTTCTTGTAAAATCATCAGCGCAGACAATGTCAACATCGTCTTTGATCACTTTCTTAATCATTGATATATCAAACATATTTTTAAAAAGATGATGCTGCTTATGTTCAAGTATAGTTGATAGAGTCATATGTCAAATCTGAGACTTTATTCTATCGCGATCGCTGTTGATGATGAGAAGAAATGTCTGAAGAATCATCTCTGATCTGAATTATGCTCATTGTATATGTTAAGACAAGTTCTCAATAATGAGATAAAAAGATCATGCAACAAGATCATTCTGATGTTAAGTCAGAACTGTCTTGTCTGTTGTCAGTAAAAGTGACACTATAGTGACATCATCAGAAAGCTTCTTTTGTGTTTCTTATCATCAGTCAATCATATGCATCTCACTATATATTTGACAATTGTTTGCATTGTAATGACAAATGAGCGCATAAACAAGATCTTTTTCAAATGATTGATGTTTCAGAAGAAAACGAAGTAAGTCAATAATATTCTAATATTTAATATCACATTGAACTGCATCTGCTTCTTTGTACATAAATGATATACAGAATGCTCTTGACTGTCATTGTTCATTATCAATATCATATGATATTCAATGCAATAGATTCAATCACTCATCAAATGTTTGAAAGTTTAGCAACAAGTGAAGTGAATATAATCATATATTGTTGAAGTACTTGCATACATTTTCTTTCGTAATTCTAGTTTGATACAGTCATAATGCAAATGTATAGTCTGTTTTGTTCTGAAAGAAATGATACTTCGTAATATATGAATCATCATACTCTTGTCAACATTTTCTTGATCTTTCTTCAGAAATCATCACAGATATGTCAATGATCATTGCAGTTCTTTTCTCAATAATCTTCTTAAATGACTCAACTTGTATAATCAAAGACGTTGACAGAAATTCTGACTTAACATGAATAAATTCAGTCTGTATTGAAGCTTAATCTTCATCTGATGCATATTTCTTTTCTTTCAATATAAAAACTGACTGTCTTTCGTTGTTGATTGAATTTAACATATCACTGACTTCATATAGTTTATTACCTGCTTTTGAATTCAGTTATTGACAATTTTTCTGTTCAATATCTTCTGTAAGATGCATGTCAGCTACGTCGTTAATTTTCTTTCATCAATCAACATTAAGTGTGATATAATTATCAATGAATGTTTAGACTTGAGTCTTGTTCAAGACTGCTTATGTATGAGCACTTCACACTTAATGAGATGTCACTCTAGTTTACTGATGTTTTTTGCAAGCTTGTTACAATGAAAGCATGCGCGAAACATTGAATTGCTTTCTTGAATCATGTTGTTGACAAAACGATGTTTAAATCATGTTTCATCAGAAAGATATGAATCTTTTTGAACATCAGACTGCGCTTTAATAAGATTAATGCAAACAATACTCTTGTCATTTAATAATAAGTCAATAGCAGAGTAATATTATTGATGATTAAATTAAAGTACTATATTAAAGATTTGCATCTACTGTTCATATTCAATTAGATTAAATTTTACTTCTACTCAGATCTCACTATATTTAATTCAGTTTGAATGTTTTTTATCATTGACTCTTGAAATTAATAGAAATTAAACAATGAAGATGTTTATTGATGATCAGACTAAATGCTTGAATCAAATCATCTTTGTTTGCTGATGTTGAGTTTTATTCAAATTTGAATAAAAAAGTTTCACTTGATATTCTCATTAAATTTGATATGTATGTAAATCATTATGAACAATGCTTTAAGTATTACAGATCATACATACTTATTAAAGAAAGTTAGTAGTACTTTTATTAACTCAATGTATAGTGAATCTTTCATTGAACATGTCAACAGCGTCGCTGATGTTGCTTTATTTGAAAAACTCAAATTCATCAAGAAGATTGCTTTTAAAATGACATAAATCACGTAAATTTTACTTCAAAATTCAACTCAAATAGTCAACAGTGAGATCAATGATGAGATCAAACAAGAGAAGAAATACACGTTGAAGCTACAGATGATATTTATGCAAAGTATGAGTAAAAAAAGAATGAAATAAAATGACATGTTTCTGCTCTTAAAAGATCGAAAGCTCATATTATACAATTGCTTGTAATCATGCTTGTGAGAAGAAAGATGCTTTTGAAACACAATATCGTTGTTTATCAAACTAGAGAATATCGATTGAATCTCACATGATGCTCATAGCAAAATTTATGATTTTGTCATGTAAAATTGAGACTATCTCACACATATGTTAATTTGACAGACTGACTTATGAACTGAAGATGATGTTCAGCAACTAGATGAATGCAATTGTTTTTCGTTCATGCTTCAAAAGCATTCTTATCAAGACATGCATTTAAGCATTACAATCATTGATAAATTTTCAAGTGCTAATTAGTCAATCACACGCAGCTAATCATCACGTTGACATCATTGACATCATTGACAGATGATTAGATCAAAGATTCAATCAAACATCACTTAATTACATCATTAATCTCGTACTTAAATCTAATAGCTGATAAATTGAATCATTTATCGTTGCACATAGATAATTAAATGATTAACAGCATCATTAAACAGTTTGACAACATCTTCATTCTTCGCATTCTACATGCTCATCACTCTACTCATCATTCTACATGCTCATCATTCTACTCGTCACTTTACATGCTCATCATTCTACTCGTTATTCTACATGCTCATTATTCTACTCATCATTCTACATGCTCATCACTCTACTTGTCACTTTACATGCTTATCATTCTACTTGTCACTTTACATGCTCATCACTCTACTCATCACTCTACATACTCATCACTCTACTCGTCACTCTACATGCTCATCACTTTACTCGTCACTTTACATGCTCATTATTCTACTCGTCATTCTACATGCTGATCATTTTACTCGTTAGTCTACTCATTAGTTTACTCATCAGCTTGCTCACTTCAAAACATGCTTCATGCAACATGTTTAAACACACGTTATTCGCTTCATGATCTACTTCATGATTTACTTCATAGTATGCTTCATACATGCTTCATACATGCTTCATAGCACATGCTTATTAGCTCAATAGAATGCGCTCTTCATGACTCAATATCAAACTTTCTATCAAACTTTCAATTAAATGCTTTATCAAATTTTCTATCAAGCTTTCTATTAAGCTTCTCATCGAGCTTTTTATTGAGCTTTCTACTGAGCTTTCTATTGAACGCTTTATCAAATTTTCTACCAAATTTTCTATCAAACTTTCTATCAAACTTACTACATGCTTCAAATTATGAATGCATAACATGAGTCAAACAATGCTTCAAACAATGCTTTTTACATGACTTGAGAACAGTACTGTTATCTCTGTGATTAGTAATCTTCGCTTTCAGTTGAAGATCAACGCTAGAAAATTCAGAAGATTCAAAGTATTTACTTCTTCTCACTTCTTTCTTTCTTTATAGTTCTACTTTCTAAAACAACAACAATCGTATTTCAACAATGTTAACTAGTTCAATAGAATGCACTCTTCATGACTCAATATCAAACTTTCTATCAAATTCTTTAAAACTATTGAGCTTTCTACTGAGCTTTCAATCAAGCTTTCAATCGAGCTTTCTACTGAGCTTTTTATCGATCTTTCTACTGATCTTTCTACTGAGCTTTCTAGTGAGCTTTCTACTACTAAGCTTTCTACTGAGCTTTTGATTGAGCTTTTTATCAAACACTCTGTTAAACTTTCTACATGCTTCAAATTACTCATCAATCAAGTGCATAACATGAGTCAAACAATGCTTTCTACATGACTTCTTTCATGATTTTCTATCAAGCATTCTTCATGTTTTTCTATCAAGCACTCTTCATGTTTTTCTATCAAGCACTCTTCATGTTTCTCTATCAAGCATTCTTCATGACTTTCTTCATGATTTTCTATCGAATACTCTACATAGTCAACAATTCGTTTAAATAGATGATTAAATAACTAGTTAGATAATAAATTCATTGATTTAATACTTTGCTTTTGCATGCGCTTGAACATATAAAATTGAGCATATAAAACTAAGCATATAGAATCAGAATAATCATTGTCAGCAGTATCATTCATGTTATTTTGATAATTCATGTCATTTTGATGATTTATGTCATTTTGATGATTCATATCATTTTGATGATTCATGTCATTTAAGCTATTAGACATGCATTTGCAACTAATCACGTTAAAGTGATCTTATAAGAAGAAGAGTTGATCAAAATGATAAATCATTTAATTTATTATTTAATTATGTGATTAAACACTTGATGAAATTTGTCAATGATGTTTCTTCATCTTCTTTTGCAATTCTTTAGATCAAAAGTGTAGATTTTCATCATTTTATCAAATATTCAAAAACATTTTCACATCTTGATTTGAAAGCACTTTTATCACTATTGCGCAGCTTCTCATAAGAATAAATCAGAGAATGCTGTTTTTAAAAGAACAAATACTTTGCATTCTGTCTGTTAGAAATATGAAATACAAAGAAATGAATAAATGTTTCATAAAAATCATCTTAATTCACATCAATAATATACATAGTAAAAAAGATAAAGTTGCTTTAAATTCTTCAATCTTCTACTGAGCATTACTTCTGCTGCTATGAAAGTTTGTTAATCAAATTAAGCATTTTGCAAATGTAATTCTGATTCATTAAACATATATTTCATTTAATGCAAATGATTCACATGTCTTTATCTTGACGCGATTCACTGCTGAATGTAAATATTCACATTACAGCATGTAAATTGCAACACTATGTAATCAATTAGTTTGTAGTAAGTCTTTGAATTAATTTCATCTTTCATCTTTCATCTTTTGTTTACTTTATCAAAGTATGTATCACTTTCAGTTAAATCATTGTAGATAAATAAGAAAGATATTACAGAGCAAACACGTCAGAATTTGCTTTAATATTTGCATTCAATCATTACATAAATGCAAGTTATTGCTCATCACTTATTGTGATAAGTATCATTGTTTATTAACGACATACAAGTGCAATTTATAGTAAATATCAAGTTACAACATGTGTTTCTGTGAGTTATATTTTATCAACATTTGCACTTTTCAATATACATTAAACTGATTTGACTTCAGCTGCTGTTGATATATACTTTACTTCAATCAACTCACTTCATTGAGTAAGATCAATCTTAAGCTACGACTTTCTTATCTCAACGTCGCTTCATTGAAGCTACAACTACAGATCATTGAAACATCAAATCATTTTACACACTCTTTACTTGTGAGTTACAGATGATCAATCTATCTAAATTATACATAATGAATTGACTAATGTGAAATTGTTCGCTACAGCTTCTCATTCTTTCATCTCACATTCTATAAGCGAGAATCAGTCAACATGATGAAAAAATCAAAAGCTTCACAAGATGATTAAACAATGAACTACTACGACACATTTCAGACATTTAAATGTGAGAATGTCAACTTCATCATCTCAACGCAAAAACACATTGAAGATCAGTCATTTAATGATGAGTTTTTACTCTTTGAAAATATAAATTCTTTTCAGCGTATCTTCATTATCTTCAAAGCAAAGTTGATACTATTCTACGAAAATGATCTTGATGAAGTGATTGATATCATAAGAAGTGTTGAAGATGAATATTATGTCAAGACAAAAATCATCTTCAAGATGATTTTAAACTGAACTGTCAACGTCATTTTTGATGTAAAGCTTCACTTAGTGACATCAGTTGAAGAACAAAAACTCAAGCATAACATCATTCATAACTGAGTCTTTTATATTAACAGCGATTCAATGATTAAAGATGTTATCATTCATGAGTATTTGAAGCAACGTCAAAGCTTAAGATTTTGAACTGAAAAGATGTACATGCATTATAATCTCAAAGATGAAATGATAATTAATATCAGAAACTATGAACAATTGAGCTTACTTCAGCTGAAATTTCAATCAACGATGATTCAATTCAGTGAAATCAAGCTTCATATGAAAGACATCAATGATCATCTTGTGCATATACATCACATCATTTACAATTTGTTTACAACATCTGTCATTAAGAAAATAATCATCACAACTTTTATCAGCATTGCATAAAATGATTAATTTCTTGCTCAATGAGAAGATTTTCAACACTTTTGTATTCAAGAATGTGTTTTTTCATCAACAGATCTTTGATTCAATCACTTCATTTTGAGCAAGCATACAATTCAAAAAGATCAAATTACGATCAGAGAAAATCATTTTATTGTCAACTTATTATATCATTGCACTTATCATGATGATCATGAATGTTGATTGTTTGAAGATGTAGATGTTGTACAAGCGAACGAAGTTCAGAAAATTATAGTCTTTGAATCTTAAGCATTGAACTGCAAGCTGCGTGTTTTAATTACTACAACAGATAATAATCAAGAATATTTAAATTTCATTAAATTGTTAAAATGTTTCAAATATTGATTCAAAGTTGAGAATCACTTTAAGATTCAAATAGAAATTAAGATCTGAACTGCAACAATCATTTCTACATCTTTCATATTTGCATCAACTATGAATATTATGATAGCACTTTATCATTCATGCATCAATAATGAATGAAGCACTCTTGAACTGAAGTTTACTCTTGATCTTTGATTCATGTTAAAGAAGACTAATCATGAGTGAATTCAAGAATATTGTTTCAAAGTTTTTTTGATTATTATTCAAGTTAATGCAATGAGATTAGATACAACGTTCAAGATTCAATTAACAGCTATCAAAAAACTGAATTTTGCTCATATCAATGAGAAGAAATTAATTCACAATCTCAAATGAAGAAACATTCTCATCAATCAAGATTTGCATACAAAGAAAGAGATAAACATATTCAAAGACAATGATATCAAAGTGAAGTTTAATGCATGAAATATCTTTTTTAATGAAGAATAGATGAAAACACTACAGTATTGTTGTACTTTCTTGAATAACTTTGATTTAATCAAAGATGTATTTGAATTGAGCAAGATGTTCATGAATGTTGTTATCACTTTGCTACTGATAAGCATTGATCAGAAAGTCAAAGTATTAAGCTCATTTAATTGTGTTGCAGATACATTCATCATTAAGCTACATAAGCAATTTGAAGCTCTTTGTCAGAAAAGACTTGACATCATGAATTAACATTGTGTTCATTATCACACATTCTCAACGAAGCACAAAGTTCTTGCATATGAAAATCTTAAGCATACGACTCAAAAATCTCATCTCGATCAGATGCATTGAACTGAAATCACTTCACTTTTGAATATGATATATGATTTCATGACTCATCATTTGATCAAAAAGAGCAGAATTCAATTTCATGAAATTCATGATTATTATTATTAAATACATAATGTTAATATGTTAACACTGCTTATGAGATTATATGAATTTAATAAATGTTAATTATTAAGTTTTGAAAATTCAAACTATCAATTAATCTTTGTGAAAATTATCAAGAATGATGATTTCAAGATTGATAATTTCAAGACTATTGCACTCAAGAGTAATGATTCTAGTAAGAACAACAATTTTAAGATCAGTGATTTCAGTGATGATGATTTCAGTGATGATGATTGTAAGAGTGAGAATCTCAAGAGTGAGAACTTCAAGAATAAGAATCTCAAGAATGATGATTTTAAGAATGATAATCTCAAGAATGATGATTTCAAGAGTGATAATTTCAAGAATGATGATTTCAAGAAGAATGATTTTAAGATTAATAATTTTAAGAATGATGATTTCAAAAGTGATGATTTCAAGAATGATGATTTCAAGAATAATGATGTTAAGAATGATGATTTCAAGATTAGTGAACTCAATACTATTAAACTTAAAAATGATGATTTGAAAAGCAATAAATTCAATAGCAATGATGAAATTGACTTAAAGAATAATTTTAAAAAGATTGAAGATGATCATGATATAATTACTTTTTATCTGATATGAGAGAAAAACAAGATAAAAAATAAGATGAAACAGAAATTTCTAAGTCATTGCACTTAACTTAAACTCAACAAGCAATTGAACAAGATTGATTATCAAACATACATTCAAAACTTTATACAGTTTTAAATCAGAGTAGAGATGAAAGAACAATTGAATTCACAAGATAAAACATGAATAAGTCTTCATAAGTGAAAGCTTTACAAGAATATTTTCAAAACAGATGTTTATGTGATGATTTATACAACAACTATCAATGATGATTCACTTATACAAAAGTTTAAAGTTAATCATGTCATCTTGCAAAAGATCATCAAACTTCAGAATGTTGAAATCTTCATTGATATAACATGAGCTGAAAATGTTACTACTATTCACATGTCTGAAGATGATGAGCAACTGTCATCATTTCAGAAAAACATTCAAGAAAACTATTTTACATTTTATTTTAATCACTTCTTGTTTGATAAATTCATGATAAACAACTATTTTCATCAAATGTTTAAAAAACAATATCATATCATCTCAATTCTAAACAACATCATATCAAAAATCTGATATAAAGATGAAGTGCTGTTCAAGATTGATATGACTTTTCATTTAAATATCACTTTTGCAACTGCTGTGTTGAATATTTTCTGCAACATCGCTGCATTTATTATGTTCATCAATGTCAACAGCAAAATCAACATGATTGACATCATTAAATTTAAACAGAATGATATCAAAGTTAAGATAAAATTCAGTTTCATTGTAAACTACATCAAGACAAAGATTTTCTTAATTGACATTCTTCTTCTTGTCTTGTATTTGATACAGATAGCTTTACTTAAAAAGAGATTGATGTCAGATTTGCAAATGAAGAATGTGAAAACATGCATGATAAATGTCTATCAAGAGAAAGAAAAGTTAATGATTATTTTCATGATGATTGAAGATACAAAAATTTAGTTTCAATTTCTTTCTGATCATCTTCTAGTTGAATGCAGTTACTTAAGAAATTCATTTGTTGTTATCATCAACTGATCAAGTTTATAAGTCAATTATTCTAAGAGATTTCATCTGCTGAATGAGTTAAAAGTCAAATTTGAGACAGTAGAGATATACATTGACTACAACAAATCATTAATAAATCTTGACTTCATGACAATAAAACATCAACTGCATGATGATTTAAACGTTGAAACAATAATAATCAACAATGTTTCAAAGAAGCAAAATAGTATTACGTCATTTGCAGACAACATGATGAATGATAATGCTTGAAATTCTACGTCATCTGAAGAAAGTAAAACAATTAATGATAATGAATGAGATTATTTGTTTCTTTAAGATGATAGCAATTCAAACTTCAGCTTAAAGAAATTACTCAACAAAAGCATTGAAGTGAATCAATCACAATTTATTTGATAGTAATTGAGTTGTGCTGTTTGCTGAAAGTTTCTGTGAATGAAAAAACTAAGATTGATAACTTAAAGCATGAATAAAAGAGAAATAGAGCGAAATAGATTTCAAGACAAGATCAGAATATGTTTGATTTTAGCATGACAATCTCATCAGATACTTGCGTTTTAATTTATTCAGTAATGAACATAAGTTAAAAAGAAATTTGAACAATACATTTGAAATGACATATTGATTGCTACATATCATTCTAAATCATCATAAAAACAAAGAAGTTTGCAATGTTTAAATTGTTTGTGATTCATTGAACATCATATCAAACAATTGATTATCGACATGTTAATTCATTTACGACACTAGCGTGAATCTTTTATTTAGCAAGAACAATATTCTCAACTTCATATTACAATAACAATAATTTTATTGAAAATCAATCATCAAATTTGCAACAAAATTCATAATTTAAAACAGTATCTTTTGCTCATTTTACTTAAGTGTGTGCTCTTCTAGCAGATCAATTAATCTACTCACTTCAATGTCATTGCATACTTATGTTGATTCACAAGATCATCTGAATCGCTGCAATGATGCTTTTGATTTATATTTTCATTCTGCAATGTGCTTAATTAAGTCTTTTCACTTGAAGAATTGAAAGCAACATCATGTGAATAAATGATATATTTCAATCATAATGAATCTTAAGAATATGTCTAAAAGAACTTCATATACAACGAGTCATGCTTCATTGCAAGCAACGTTCATTCAAATGTAGCTTGACTTTAATCATTAATGTTTAATACTTTCAATAATTGATGAGAACTTAACTCATTAATTGCATATAAAGCGCGATCACAAATATGACGTGTCAGACTTCATTTCATCTCAAGCTTTTATTTTAATCTTGTTCATTAAATCTATCAGCTCAACTCTTTGCTCAAAATCAACTCAAACGAGCGATAATGATGAATATGAATAGTGAGTATCACACATTTAAGAGAAACATCACGCTTAAACATGTCAATGATCAGCTAGATGAGAATCAACTCAAATTCAACAATGTAACTCAGATGTGCAATGCTCTTCAAATCAATGTGAAATAAGTTGAACAGATATATGAATAAATCACAGTTTAACTGACTACAAATGAATCTTTCTTGACAGAAATTAAGTCAGTCAGCGAAAACAAAGCATTACAGTTGTGCATCAAGTTTTTAAATGATAAATGATCAGATTAATTTGAAGATTTAAAGACTGTTCATATTCATGAAACTTGTAAAAAGCTGATTCAATGAATTCTTTTCAACATTCATCATAATGCTGTCAACAAAAGACGCAAAACTCAAAAATTATTATTACAGACAGTGACATTTTTCACATCTACGACTTCAATGAATTCAGTTTCGAAAGATGAGAACTTCACTGACGTAAGTAACATATATTCATCGCTTGCAAGATCAGTATCATCAACGTAACATATTTTGAATCATCAAAAGTTGAATATGAAAATATTTCAGTTAGCAACAACGTGAATTAATACTTCAGCAATTAACTATTGCTCAGTCTATCAAATGATGTTCAAGACAGACAGTTTAAATTTTAACTTCATAATGCAGATATTTTTGAATGAATGAAAGAAGTTGCTAAAGTCAGATCTGAAGCTTGAAGAATATGCATTTATTATTAAATACACATTTGAAATGAAGAAAGTGATCAGTGATGACAGATGATTTCAGCAGACGATGTATGCTTCATGACAGAATAATCAAAGACACGTCATGTTCAAAATGAAGTTGATCATGCTCACATCTGATATGTATTGTCAAAGTTATAGAAATCATCAAGACATCATTTGACACTAACATTACATCAGATGCTATGCTCAGCTCTGATAATTGCTTAACAAAGTAAAAAAATGAAATGTCATCTGAAGAATCAGTTGTGATGTCATTTATACAAGTTGAAACTCAATCAGACTTGATTCTCAATACATCTCAAAGAGTTTCAATTATCAATCATCATATCACTCATATAAATGACATAGTTTTGACATCTATCATGATTACAAGTAAACTAATGCATGAGTATCAGAGAATATAAATTTCAGCTAAAAACATCTTAAACATTATCACAGAGAATTTTAATCATCTTTCAAGCGTCAAATTCACAAAGAACTTACTCAAGAAATTATTAAATGATATCAGTACAGTTGATTATTTTCAAGACTCAAGCATATGAATTGAAAAGTGAATCATCATCAATGACAATAATGATTACAAGAATATTATTTTGATAGATAGTGATGATGAGAATATTTTAATAAGCAAGCGAGTTAAATTAAATTTATTAAATCAAGAGAATATCATTGAGTTTTATTACTTTAATTCATCAACAATCAAAGATAAAGTCTATACAATTTCTTTGAATGCAGATAGTACATCACAAGATCTGATTAGTAATAATTCATCTGAGTTTCTTTCTGAGAATCTCATGAACATTGTATCACGATTTAGCGAAGAAGAGTTATCGTTGAATGTGAAAGATTTCATTGATCTTGAAATGCAAACTAATGCTACGATTAATGTAAACAGTCATACAACTGTTGTTGAAAATACATTCGTGACAAAACAATCATGAAAATTTACTATCACTTTCTCTAAGAAAAAGATGAACTTGACGAATGTTGACGAAGATGATTTGACTTTCAAGCAAGAGAATTCAACTGTCAACATCAATGTAAACAAGTAAGTAAATCATTGACTTTTACAATGATTGCAAAAACTAATGAAGAAATAAGACTTCTGCAAAACATACTCATGAAAGATGTTAAGCATCTGAACAACTTAAATAAATGAAAAAGAGCGATCAGATTGTTCTTGCATAATGAAAACAAGATTATCTTTATTGAATGTATTAAAATCAAAGACTTAGTTACAAAGCTATATCTTTATCAAGTCTTTGACATATTCATAATGATTGAGATGAAGATGTGACAAAATAATGAGTATCTAACAGATGAAATGAGACTTGAAAAGATATGTAATTCAAACATGTTGTGAGAATTACTTTACTAACAAAGAATTAAGACTTTGATATTTCTCAATCTAGTTGCTTTGAATCAATTACTCATACTTGCACAGATCAAAGTGATTGAACATTGACACAGAGAAAATTTCAGTCATTATCTGCGCAGAGATAGTAAAACTCAATCTCAACTAGCAAACATTAAGTATTTCTTTGATATTTTAAGTAAATGAGAAATTCAATGTTCATACGTTGATAACAGCTCATTTGCACTAATTGTTTCTATCAAGAGTCTCAATCTCATATACATGTTTTTAATCTTGCTTTCTCAGTGAATATCTTAAATGCAAAAGCATTTGAATCTACATGATGACAAAATGAACTGAAAAATTCGCTTTGCATATGAAGAGATCTCACTTCAAAAGAAGATTTGTAAGCTGAAGTTATAGAAAAATGACAGATCAGAATTTTACAAATACAATGATCAGAGAAAACACTTTATAAATGATAATAAACTGATCTGCATCATTATCATACAATCATTCTCAAAACATCTTGATAAATTATGAACAAATTATGATGTAATATTTAACATCAAGAGAAAAAAGTCTTTCATTAAAACATTCAAAGATTGAAAATCTCTGAGCTCTTGAGACAGAGTGACTTGTAACAAAACTCACAACAAAGTGAAATGAACTTTATTTACAATCAAGAAATTCACAGACTTGAATGCAAAAACTCATCAATGAATGATAATTGAGATTTCAATGAAGTGAAGTTTGACTCAAATGATTTATTAACTGAATAGTATTGAGAACTGAATGCAGTTAAACATAAACATTGAGTGAAAAGCACAAGATAAACATTGCAAAAAGCTGAAAAAATACACGTTTTCACTGATTATAGCACTAGACAAGTTTCATAAGACAATCATCAATAAATCAATTGAGAATCATGAATAGATAAAGATTCATATCAACAAGATGATTGACTTCATAAGCACAGTCAACTTAATGCAAATCTGCAAACACTCAACTTTCATTGACGATGAATCTTTAATCAATGTATCATCTACGATGCATATAAAGATAACTGTACAATTATCTTCACAGTATGATACAATCATCAATGAAAGCATGAATGTACATAAGAAAGCAATGAAGTGAATATATGAAAGTAAATTGACAGCATGAAAGCAACACAACGAACTAAATGAGAAGTCAAAAGTCGAAATTCAAGAGTATTTAGCAAGAGTTAAAATACTGCGAATGCTCAGCTCTTTTTCTCAACTTTCACAACTAAAGACAACAAAGCATCTTTTCTTAATCAATGAATACAGCAAAGAGCAAAGATGAATCAAAATAAACTCAACAACTCTGTATAAAATAATTGATAATTTTGCAAACTTATTTCAACGTCACATAAGAAAGATCTGCAATCATAATCATTGTTTTAAGATAGTGACAATTGACAAGCTCATCAAGAAGTGAGATTTCAAGAAGAAGATGATGTTCTGTTCAATGAGTTCAGTGTAAGCAGAAATACTCTATCATGTAAGTGATCATGTTATATGCTGCGCTGCTTGCTTAGCAATGTGATGATGAATGCAGCAAGAATACTTTACATTATTGATGCTAACTTCAAGTGTAAAGTATTTCACAATCATGAAGAAAATTCTTTGCGTCTTAATTATGAGCTTTTTAAGAAAGAATCAGCTGCATGAGATCATGAGATTGTTTCAAGAAGAATCTACAGTTACATTTAAGTTCATTGCATCAAGAATCAAGTCATCTCAATATATCATAGACACAATCTCAGTGATAAAACAAGAACTAACTTTCACTAAGACTCATTATCTAGTACAATTAGATTTGAAGTGAATGATGAGCATACAAAATCAAGCGAAGAAAAGAATATGATGTATCATGCAAATGAGACTCATTATTACATATAGCATCATATGCATGAGTTTCAACATTGAAAAAGTAATTGATAATAAACAGTTTCATTGATGAAGTTTATTCAATAAGATGCTTGAGTTTCAAAAGTTAAACATTCATGATCTTATTCAAGATGATTTTGATGTTGACAAAGAATTTATAATGAAAGATGATAATTTGAACTTCACTTTGAAATGAAACATATTCAATGAAAGAAGCATAAATCATCAGTTGTTTTGAACATATTCAAGATTCAATGAATGCTGACTTAAAATCTAATTTCATCACAATGATTTTGATTTTTCACAGCTATGATATGTTTGACACATCATGTTAATGCATTACAAGAACTGTCATCAAATATTATAATATGCAACTTCAAGTAGTGTAAAAATCAAAGTTCATCAGCATAAATTCAAGACACATTAGATCAGTACATAATATTAAGTTCATAAGCTTGTAATATTTGAAGTAATCAATATGCATCATATGCAATTGCAGTCACATCTTTATTCTCTTTATATTTGTGATCTTGTAAGACTGAAAATCTATTCAATTTTATCAATTTTAGCTGACACTTAACTGATTAATCAATTGTTAACTGATTATTAGCTGAATCAAGTCGACTTTTTCAGATTCTGTCATTGAGTAAAAAGTTAGCTGTTGAACATTTTGTCAATGTAAACTGAAGAACTGAAAACAATGAATGAAGATGAGATGATAACATCATGTTGTTGAACTTGATTTTGAAGCTCTTGCATTGCGCGAAAGATCTTGACTAAATTTTCAATCATACTTTAAGTGAACTGTTCAACAGCATGCTTATTGTTGATCAAAAGATTGTAAGATGACTTCATTTAAGCAAAAGAATAATTAAACAAGATTTCAATGTATGAAAATGTTGCAGAAAGTTTAAATCTTTTGTAATGTTAGAAACTAAACTGAACTAAAGATTCTATTAATATAAAGAATTGATTATTATATTACTTGAACTAGATACAGAACAATACATCAGATAATGTACAAAATGAAAGACAAAGAGTAAAAGAAAAGAACAAAAGCTCAACTTTTATATATATGAATTAAGCAGAATCAAGACTACATAGTAGTTTTATGACTTAAGATTGCAAAGATTTGCACATACGACTGAGATAATTGAAACAGAATTGCTGAGACTAAATTAAGATGATGATGACTAGATTAATAACTTGATTTATTGAACTGCAAAACAGATTCAATAAATTGAAATTATTTAAAACATCAACTATTTATATTCTAAATTGAGTTGATGATCTGACATCATGACATTATCACTCTTTCTACTCGCGACATTCTCAATTGAATAATTTTCATGACTTTATTTATTATTTTATTTATCACTCTTTATTAAACAATTTTTATGACATCATTCATAATTTTCAATTGAATAATCTTTATGACTTTTTATTAAACATTTTTTATGACTTTTTATCTCATTAGCTTCTTTATTATAAAATGTAATCTTTATTTGCTTTTTTATTTGCTTTTTTATTTACTTTTTCTTACACATATATTAAATTATGTAAATAGTTATTATTGAATTAGTTAATAAGTTAAATTAATTATAATAATTCAATATTAAAGTATTAAATTGAATAACTGTTATTTGACTGTTAATTGCATCACTAAAATCTTTAGTATAAAAACTAATTGTACTAATTGAGTCTAGAAATTAGCATATAAGCAGATTTGTCGATTCAGATTTTAGCGATCAAATGTACTAAATTTCAGTGTTTTCGTTTTGTCGATGCTGACTAGGCTGCAAGAAGAATACTTCGCAATAATATGAAAGACTGCATGATACTGCTTATGACAAGAGTAGACGTGCTTGTGTTGAAGAATCTTGTTGAGAGAGAGGTTAGCTTGAAATGCTCTGGTTGTGAAGAACTTTGGGATGGGGTCAATGATATTAGGGGGCAAGGGTAAACTAGAAACACGTGTGATGCTGCTAATAGGTCTATTCATTGTTATATTCTTCATTATCGACTGTAACTCGAAAGAAATGAAAGAACGCACAAGCCAACCCAGACATGTTTTGCCGATATCTTTTTGTCTTTCACATTGATGATTTATCTTTGCATTGTGATGTTCATTCATCTGTCTCGTTAATTGTTATCATCTCTTCAGCAAACGTCTATCGAAATGTGTAACTCGCTTCTCAATCCGAAAAAGCAGGTCTTCGACACAGTTGCTAGTCTTATTCGGCCCTTCCGACGATCATGTGGCTAGCAAAGCCACCAGATCAATCAGGTCTCTCTTTCTAGGTCACTTTGAACATCACTATCATCCTGGAAAGTTTGGCGAATTCACTACGGGCTCATTTGGTCGACTGGGCGGCATGGCATGCGCTTGCATGGTAGGAGTGGTGTGAGCACTTCCAGCTTCATTCGCATCCGAATCAGACGACACACCGTCAACTCGGGTTTGCAAAGCAGCAAAATCATTGCCGAAATAGACATCAGGACTTTTAGATCTGAATCCACACCCGTGTTCCGCTGATGGCTGCCGATCTGAGATACCTCCAGCATTTCGCATACTATCATGGTGGTTCTTTGCAAGGTTTTGAGCATAGATCTGTATAGACTTCTGCTGCACTGATGGATTTTGTTGTGAAAAAGACATGAACTGTGAGTCGAAAAAATTGCCGGAGTGAATGCCGTTGTTCATTCAAAGTTGGTTCGCTTGCTGAATTGTCGTATTCGACATCACCTGCTGCTGCCCTATCATTGTCTGTGAAGCCGGCGCGGAAAACGAGGGAGAACTAGCAAATGAAGACGAGGGACCCTGGTAATAAGGGTTTTATGGGTTTTGAGCCATC
>JAABUS010002875.1_pt1 | contig 30324 bp, 36 predicted proteins | sample 5560161 | NCBI WGS metagenome assembly JAABUS01 (sample SAMN10711885, study PRJNA513376) | rock metagenome | isolation source: Antarctica rocks | place: Antarctica: Victoria Land, Trio Nunatak nord | collected 2016-01-04
TTTCTTAATATCTAGAACTTAAAAATTTAATCTTTCTTAAAAGTTTATTATAATTTCTTGTATAATTTTATTAGATAATTAATTATTTATAAATATAATTTAATTTAATATTTATTATTAAACTAATTTTATAAGTAAAACTAATAATTTTATAAATAAGATTAATTTTATAAATAAGAATAATTTTATAAGCAAAATTAGTTTTATAGATAAGATTAATTTTATAAGCAAAATTAATTTTATAAATAAGATTAATTCTATAAATAAGATTAATTCTACAAGCAATATTAGTTTTACAATCGATATTAGTCTTACAAATAATATTAGTTCTACAAGCAATATTAGTTTTACGAGCGATATTAATCTTACAAGCGACATTAATCTTACGAGCGACACCAGTCCCACGAGCGACACCGGTCTCACGAGCGAGACCAGCCCCAGATTCACGATCCCCTTTTTCACGATCCCCTTGTATAGTTCCTTCGCTTGAGCTTTGCTCTTCATCCGAGTCCGCACGATTTCGCTTCCTTCCTTTCGAAGTTCTACGAGCCTTGGAGCCACGTGCTTTCCCTCGTCCTTTCCGACCGCCTCTCTTTGCCTGGACTTCTGGCACCGTCTCATCGTGGGTAGTGGTATCCTGGGCTTTGGATCTCTTCTCTGGAGGCGGACCGGCCTCCTCATCCTCCTCCTGAATCCCTTCAGTCGCCTCCGGCTCCGTTTCATCTACACCGACTTCACTTGTTATTCTCTTGATTCGCTGCACCAGGAGAGGTTCGGCAAGCGACTTGGTAAAGTTCCAATCATCTCTTCCAGGGATCTGAATCGTGTACAAGACCGCCTCGAGCGCCTCGATACGACTGAGGCGCGTTCGAGCTCGGAAATCGTAGGCAGGCTCCTAGGGAAGCTTAGCATGTCCACATGGTCGAGAATACCTGACTTACCGGTATGGCGCTCGCGAGGTCTGTCGTAAGGCGGGGCAAGTTGACGTATTCGAGGTCCTTCAAGCTCATTCTGGAGAAGGCTGACCGCATGAACTCCCAGACCGATTTCACTGCTCTAAGTCTGTCGTCTTGGGTCTGCGTGGTCAGGATCAGGGCCCAAACCTCGTCTTCTGCCTTGTCATTCGTGGGGTTCGTCGTCTAAATCTCTATACAGAAGGCCTCTTTAAACATCCGAATAGCAGTTTTGTACCCCCCATTAGGAATTTCTACCCTCATCACTTCCTGTTGGGCTGCCTGGACAGCGCGCCCCTTGGTTGGCCGGGACCCCTTCCGCGCAATAATGGATGTTATTCCGTGCCTCAGAGCGAACTCGACGTGCGCCTGGCCGACGCCTGAATCAGATGAAGTCAGCATGAGGCAGAACAAGACTGGGTGCTCGGTCCTCCTGGCAGTCGGTGGAGTAGAGAGACCTACCGTCCACTGCTCGAGCATTCCGTTCTGGTAGGTGGTGGGCTTTGCTTTCAAGATCTCCGCGCCTCGGTGGTCAATCAGGTGTTCAGGCAGAGGCACTGCGTGCTGGAAGGAGCACCCTTACTGTCGAGTAAACATGACTTCGTCGTTGCGCTCTCACCTACGGTACTTCCTGCGCTCTTGCTTGAGAGGGGCTGCATCCTCTTCTTTGCTGAACCTAGGGTCAGTCTCTGCCCGCGGACGGGGATCGTTCCTGATGTATAGCGCATTATGTTGAACGATGACAATAAGACTGGAAGGTATCTGTGCTGTACGCTGGCGATCGTGGTGCGAAAATGGTGTACATTAATTGGTGATGGTGTGTATCTAAGTGATGTCGGTTGAACTACTAGGTTATCTTAAGGTATGTACTCAATCCTCGGCCAAGGTATTATTTCACTAATGTGAGATTAAGGTAATATGCAGCAACAATACCACCAGGATAATCTTGGGGGTTTAGCCTAGAGGTCAAGGCACGGTATCATGACCTTCGGAAGTGCTCTGCAAAACGGTAGTTGGTTCGATTCCTTCAGCCCCCAGTATCAACATTTACACTTTTTTCTTATTTGCTGCCGAAGCCGACATACCTCTACGAGCCAGCGACAATATCACAGACACTGGCAAATAATTCAGGCATATCGCCACTACCGATGCCTAGCTTAGTCAAGCCTATGTATCTGGTAAAGCATGTCGCTACCCTGCAGATCGATTAGAGGTTTTCCGTGGGTCAATCTCCTTTAACTTTCCTCTCATTACCACCGCCTTATCAACACCCGTCCATGCTCGTATCGTGTTTGTGTGCCCACGCTCTGTGTTGGCTCAGTTCTTCATCCGTTGTGGACGGCATAATCTTGTTGAGAACGGAGATAAGGTTGGCTTTGGTGATTGCACTCGGTACCAGATCCGTCACCACCCACTCCTTGAACGGCTGTCTCTTCGCTAGTGGATGAGAAGGTAGACAGGGCTCCCACTGATCCGAACCACCGACTGGCGCAAAGACTGAAGATCTCATGAGCTCCTTGAGTTTGGCAAACCGCAGCTTGCCCAGCCCCGCTTCGATATCCCTTCCAGACCATGCAGTATAGCCTTCTACCTGTGCCAGAGCCTCAAAGTCTCGCTCCGCAAGCACATGCCTGTCCTTGTGTAGTGCTCGAACCAGCATCCGTCGCTTCGCATCATGACTTGGGAGGTCGAAGAACGCCCTTTGTTGAAACCGGCTCAGAAAGGCCGAATCTACATCCCACGGCCGATTTGTGGCGCCCATGATAAGTACTGATGCGTCTTTTGCTAATTTGCTGAAGAGTCCCAGCAGCTGGTTCTTTGCCCGACGATCAAAGCTTGCTTCGTCGGTTGAGCGAGTTGGTATTAAATAGTCGACCTCGTCAAAGAACAGGATTGCGGGCGAGTTCGCTTTGGCGACGGTGAATAGACTCCGCATAATCCTGAGCAAAGTCAGCTGAGTCCATCGAGACCGGCCTGGGCGACCTACTTCTCGGTATCACCGACCCACTCGGACGTGAGCTGCTCTGTAGGTACGTTGAAGAAAGCTAGCCCCTGCTTCGCTGCTAATGTCTGCGCCAGCAATGTCTTACCCGTACCTGGTGGCCCGAAGAGCAGGATCCCATGAAAACCAACGTTCGTGTCAGGGCGACTGAGGTGTTGGAAAAGATAAGGAATTGCCATGAGGTCTTCCAAGTCTTCCGCAATGCGTTCGTGCCCGATTAGCTGAGGTATTTGGTCTGGATTGATCTGTTGTCGGAACCCAAGAACCATCGCTTCCATCTCAGCAGTCCCCGGGGCTCCGCTCGGTTCTGCAACGTTACGTACCCCTTCTTTGGCCTTGAGAGTCTTGCGTGGTAGGTTCCGCTTGATGTATTCGAGCCTCTCTTTGTGATCCGGGATCATGTCTTCGAGGACATGGATTTTTGTTGCCCACATCAGCATTAGATAGTCTAGCTCCATGAGTAGTAGAGCTTGTCTCATTTGCTCCAGTCCTCGAGCTCTAGCTTCCTGTTCCAGTAGTCTCAGCTGCTTGATGATTCTTGTCGCTGACTGACCCCCGGAAGACCTCGGCCTGCGTATCGTGGCCAATTCGGGCCCGTGGTTCCACTGCTTGAGTTCGTCTATCGTCACGTTCCGGGCACGAATCCAGAACTCGTACGAACTGACCATCTGTTCCGTGTATTTTGCCGTAAAAACAACCCAAAGGTCCATGTGCTGCTGGCCCACCGAGAGCCCCGTGAAGGATGCTGGGAGGGAGGCCGGCGTCAGCTCAGTAATTGTCGCAGTGCATGGCCATGCCTCCAGATTGTCGATGGTGTGCTGCTGCTGAGCAGTGTCTGTGGAGGGTGCCGGTGCATGGCGGTGTATTGAAGGTCGTGGCGCCGAGTCGTCGTCTGGTGCCTTGCGTTTTCGGTCACCCATTGCGACTCAAGGAAGTCAGATAGGGCGAGCTTGCGGACTTTGTAAGCTAAGGCTGGGACAATCGGGATTTTCTGAAGGTATTAGGATGCTGGAATAGAGCTCTGGGATGCTGAGCAGGATGGGGAGAGCCAAGTGAGCAGCATGATCCGGACTGGCGGAATTAAGAGGGACAATTCCGTTACTTTCTCCTACGACCACGGGATCGTACACCCTACTTTCTTTCCGCTCCTACAAGGTGGAAGCATCTACTACTGCGTCGAATTCCCTCGTGCACTCTTCTTACTGAAGCATCTCAGTGCCTAGAAGGACAACGTCCCGACTGTCAGAGCAGCCAAGGTGGTTTCCCTCACTTACCCTGGTATCTGACGAGTACATTCCTAGCTAACCCAGCTTCCCATCAGGTCTTCCCAAAGAAGCTACCACCATGGAAAACATAGTCAGCGTTGACTGGAGGTCGAATCCAATATCTGGCAGTGAACTTCTCTCACGAATGCATCGAGTGTTGACGCAGATGGACCAAACGGGTCTCTCACGAATCGAGCTTGGGACTGCCTCGCGGGCAGGTGCGGTCAGAATCAGTAGTGTCAATGGGAGCTCTATGTGGATCCGGGAGAAGGTTGCAATGGCCAAGAAAGTCTCCACTCACAGAGTCTATGTTGCAAAGTTCATCGTGGTTGCGTTGCAGCTTATTGAGATGATCAGCTACGAGGAGCCACGAAAGCTTCGAAAGATCCTCTACATCTTGGGAACGAAGTTGCTCAAGCACGAAGCCATCAAAGCCATCATCCGGGATTGGGCTATAACGCTGAATGTCCATCCGTGGAGCCTGGGGGTAACGACCGAGGAGAAAGGCCACGTTACCATACCTCCGGGCCTGACCATGACTTGTGCAATGATAGATAACGTCTTCAAGCCCACCGTCGTCGAGAAACGATGTCTGAGAGGCTCCGAGGTGTTAATCCCGTCTCGGATCCAAGGTATTTCGGTCAAGGCAAGTTCGGGACTAAAGTTACGGGCCATCGCTGTCTTCGAGCACCAAAACCTGAACTTTGAGGCTGCAGCCGTCAAAGAATACATGGCGGACGTATTGATCGTCCAGGTACGCCATCAAGAGGGTGTACGAGCATTACAGAATCTACGCTGACTGTTCTACAGACTGGCGGTTACCCATCGTTCTCAGTCCGAGAATTCCTGAATCTCCTCTGTTCCCATGCCTACCTACAGTCAACACCCTTCCTGTTCATGAGTGACCACGACGTCTATGGGTTTGACGTGTACAACGTACTGAAGTATGGGTGCAAGGCGACCGCGTGGGCCTCTCCTACGATGGTCTGCCCCCGGTTGCAATGGGCTGGTCCCACGATTGCAGACCTGGAAGGACAAGTCGAAGTCTACGCACCCATGCACCGCGAAATGCTAAGGAAAGCGGATACGACGGTGACTGAGCATCGGGCTTTGGCTATGGAGCAGGAGTGGAAGGCTTCCACGCTGAGGAAATTGAGGAACAAGATGAAGAACAAGCCCCTGGCGGAAGATGCGCGCACACGATACAACAATATACTCAAATCTGGTATTCTAGACATTCGCTGTGAGCGGGAGTTTGGTGAAGAGCTGCAAGCAATGGTCGAGAACGAACAGGCAAATCTTTCCCAGAACAGTGGCTTGCGCTTGACTGACCAGGCGCAGCAATTCTCCTTCCTTGATTTCGCTATGGTGCAACCACAGGGGCCGGAGATCTTCTCGGCTGGCAGGATACAAGAGCTAGCATCAAGGGCCAATGCCTAGGCCGTCACCGTCCCACAGCCTGCCATATCACAGAGGACCGTGAACTTCCAAAAGGCAAGCCGCGAGTCGAGCGCGGAGGTGACTTCGCAGCAGTTGGCAAAGGCTTTATTGCAGCAGCAGCAGCAGCATCAGCGAGCATAGGCAGGAGGATAGAGAGAATCGGTGACGCCGATCTAGACGCAAGGCAATAACTCGCTGACGCTGTACTAAACTGTCCTCATCGCCGTAATCTTGAATGCGACCGTTATTGCCTCCGACATTGTGCTGTCGCACGCATCGTGTAAGTGTAAACCAAACGCCGCGTTGTCCAATGTCAATCCTAGAATGCGCCCCGCGAATATATCCTCTGCCCTCGAAGCAGCAGACTACTCACTCTCCCCCATTCCACTGTCCTGAATAACCTCCTCAACGACCTGCGGCGTAGCGAAGTCGAACATCATCGGAGCCCCTTCCTCCCCGTCCTACTCGGTGTTCCCGTCGATGACCTTGCGCTGGAACCCATTCAGGAATCCTTCGCCTTCCTCCTTCATATACACATCTCCATTTACCTGCTCGGTCAAACCGTCGCGTAGCTCGGCGCCCTCATCCTTCAGACCTCCCTCCTCATCCTCCGTCTTCACAGCCACCTGCCCCGGTCCAAGCGTAGCCATGCCCATCAGTATCCCAGCCCCGAAGATCGCATCCTCTTCTGTGCCCAGGAGCGCATTCTCGTCCTCCCCCAAGCCGTTCTCGCTTGTTTCGTTCGAAGAAAACTCCTGTTTGAGGAGCAGGTCGAAGGGGATGTAGGAATCGTCGTCGTCATCTCCGTCCTCAAGGGTTTTGCTGGTCTCTCGGGTTTCGAGATCCCGGGGATTAGGAGGCGGGGAGATGGATCGGTCTAGTCGCGGCTCAGGCTCTATAATGGTGATCGGTAAAGCATCACCTTTCGCACCGAGTATGAACACACCTTTCTGCGCCTCTCCTTCCATGGTCTCCGGTACCCAGGTCTTCTCACAGTCGGTATTCCCATTGTTCAGCTGCTGGCGTATTGACTCGACACGGGAGGTGAGCTCTGCAACGTACTCATCGGTGTAATCGGTGTAGCTGAGACCTTCCCCTGCAAGGTTGTAGAGAGCCCGCATTTCCTGCTTCACGCTGTCGCTGAAGACTTGAGCAAATTTCGGAGCTGCACTGGGGCGGGCCAGCTGACCCCACTCAAGTAGGGTAGATGATAGCTCAGCAACAGTATTATTGACTCTGGAGATGCTTGCTGTGATGTTGGCTGAGCGACGTCGTTTGGTTTTCAGCTCCAACGCCTTCTGGGCGGCCCCAACCAGTCCGATCTGGCTAAGCAGGTCCTCGGTGATCTCACTGTCAACAATCTCAAGATTACGGAAGCCTTTGAGTGCCTTCGCCATAGCGGGATAGTGGGTTGAGTAACTAAAGAGCAAGACTTCAGAGATCGAGTCAATGAGGTAACTAAACAGCGTTGTGTGATATGATTCGAAGCAAAGCACAAGGAAGTCAGGCATAAGAAGTCAAAGCAATCAGAGCGTCAAAGCATAGGACTAGAAGTCTTGCAGGTGCAGGTTCAGAAAATTTCAAGGTAAAGGGTAGAGTAGCAGGGTGGTTGGAGGTTGTAGAGGTAGAGGGCAGAAGAGCATGGTGTTTGGAAGATGTAGACCCCTTCACCTCGGCCGCTCACCAGGCTACCTTCCACACTTCTTCCAACCCAGTCTCCTGCACAGATCTCTTCCTCTACCTCTACGAACCTGCACTTCTGGTATCAAGAGCAACGACTTCTGCATCCAAGCACGCTGCCACATTTACTGTTCTGCTCGACACTGTAGACAGAACGACTTCATCACCTCTTTACTGGACCTTTTGCCTCAATCAGCACTACCCAGTTCGACAGCAGGACCTGTCGTAGCAGTGAGACTCACGCAAGCAGACCAGCAAGTAGCACACCGAGGAGCGGAAGGAGACCGAGCTGACGTCCCAGCAGTATCATACCCTACATCCACTCATCACCGCTATGGGCAACCGAGCGCATCGAGCAGCGGCGGGATAGACTGATGCACCGGCTCAGCAGATCGAGGGACTCGCATTCAACACAGCCGGCCATGCCATGCATGTGCCTGTGCAGTTCCGCCATCAGATCATCAACGCGTACGAACCGAACTCCACCCCATACAACAAAGCCATCGACAAAGCCAACGAGGAGGACGTAGAACCATACAGAGCGAGTCTGAAGTTGACGGAGGGTGAGCGCGGTGAGCAAGAGCCTTGGACGAATAGGTTCTTGATTGTTGGTTTTGTGCCGAGACAGTTCAACAAGCAGGTCCACGGCAAAGCTACACCTGGAAAGCAACGTCCGCCTGTTGGAACAGTGGCACCAGCAGGGATCATGAGAGAGGACTTACCGTTGCTTGCGGTGGTCAAGATTGTGGAGGAACAAACGACAAGCTTGAAGTACTGGTAAGTGACTTTCGGAGCATCTATCACCTCTTTCTGAGGTCTTCAAGAGGCGTGAAACATGTCTGAGCTGTATCCGCTCCCGAAGCAGGCACCTCTGCTCACGGTATTCACGGAAAGGAGGAATGCTGACTTCGAAACTTGCGCAGGGTCCTTCTGAAGCCAGAGAATGGTCTCTGCACTCCACACACGGTCGCCCAGGTTGAAATCTTTTTCCTGAAGGACTTCAGAGAGAATGTCGGACAATTCAAGCTCCGTGGCCCAGCATGGTCGAAGCTGGTTTGCGCTGTGGCTGTCACTTCTGCGCAAACGGTCGACATCCCCTCCGCGAAGCACCAACGCCACAGACCAGCCAAGGACACCACCAAGCAGGTTCTTGGGCCTGGAATGTCCATACTCAACGAGCTTGCCGGCTTCATACTGGTCTTTGAGAAGTATAAGCACCCATGGCATATGCAGGAGCTTCGAAGGGTCCTTGAAGAGGCTCAGGAAGACTTGCGGTCCATGCCAATGCCTGCTTACTGGGGTCTCACGAAGTTCGCAGATCTAGGAGAGGTCGAACTGACGGAGGAGGACGCGGAGAAGATGGTAGAAGATGTGCAGGACCTCTGGAAGGACGTGGCCGATGTGACTGTCCCTGCGATCCTCAAGCTAAAGGTAAGGAGTTTCCGTTGCCCCTTACTGAGGTCGCTCCCAAAGCTTGCAACTCTGCTCATTGTATTGACTGAAAGGAAGATTGCTGACTCCGAAACTTAGGAAGGTCTGGTCGTAGGACAAACTTTCCTGAGCTTTCGGTACTTGCGAGGTTTTATCTCCCAAGGCTGCTTCGCACTAACCAAAGCCGAGACCAAAGGCAAGACTCCCGATCTTGTGAAGTTGACCAAGAACACCCTGGAGCACACTGAACGCATCGTGGGACCCGCTGAATCGACGCCGTCGATTGTGACCGATAACGAGGGTGCGCTGCTGGCTACCATCGCGGCCAAGGTCATGGAGATTGCGAATGCGGGCAGGAGATTTGATCTCGGGCTCGAGCAGATCGCTGGTGATGCCGGCCTCCATGCTACCTTGATCGACATCTGGGGTAAGTAACCTTTAACCCCTTTCTGAGGTCGCTGTATCCGCTCCCAAAGCAATACACCGTTACTCATTGCATTGACTGAAAAGAGGAAGGCTGACTCCAATGTACTCAGGTAAATATGCTGGTTTGCTGTACACAGATTCCGCGAAGGTGGAATTCTTCGAGTCAATGAGATTCCTGGCGTCGGAGGTCAAGGCCCGTGGAGAGGGTCTTTACGAGATGGTGCTGGATCTTTCAAAGGTCCTGGATGAGTTGAAGTTGATCAAGGACGACTAAGTAGACAGCTATGAGAGATAGAGAGCAGTGTTGCTCTGGTAGTCTACAGTGGCTACAATAATGAGAAGCCTCATACATCACCTGTCGTAATAGTACTCCTAGTAGGCGCAACCATCCAGCCGTCCTCCTCAGGTGACTGTTTGCCTCATTATCCAGCCCAGCCTCCAGTGGCATGCGCAATAGACTTCCTTCCTCCACAGCCATCTCTCTGCTCTATCAACACGGTAGCGTGTGTGTCTGCTTGGTATGTGACCCTGCGGGCCAGTTTATTCACTCCTCTGACGCCCGCTTCCTGGTCCTCTACATGGCCTGAGCGTCTTCCCAGTCCTCCCTCTGGCTGCAGAGACTTGTATCTCCCAATGAGCGGCTAGCAGGATGCATCGACACTATGACGGATAACCTTGTGTCCTGTCCTGCTCTCCAGGCAGTGTATGTATCCTTCATCCCGCGTCTTCCTGATGCCAGAGGTAAAGCTGTGTCCTCCCTCCTACTTCCTCTGCATATATCGATAGCCTTCGGGGAGCGGCCGGCGTCGTAAAGCTGTGACGGGAATGCTGACCGCATGAGGCCCCTTTCACTCCGGCCTTGCAACTCTGTGTGCATCTTCCCAATCCTGCCCTGGACCGCAGCGGACACTATCTTGTGGACATCTCCATCCAGCACACCCTTCTGACAGCATACGGGTCTTCTTTTTCCCGTTCTGTCAGTAGTGTAAGGGGAGGGTTGGAGAGGCGCCGGTAGGATTTGGCTAATCTGAGAGAGCAAGAAGGTCAGCGCACGCAGACACCGAAAGAACCCAAGCTGTCATAGCTAAGGTTACCACTTACCATGCAAACGTCCTCGCAGCCGACCGGAAGGCGGGTGATGGCCGCAAGGAAGCAGCTGACTGGGGGGAACCAACTGACTGGGTGGAAGGAGCGGACTGGGAAGAAGGAGCTGACTGGGAGAAAGGAGCTGCGGGCTGGAAGTAGCTGCTCGGAAAAACCGATGACTGGGAAAAACGCCACGAGAACGCCAAAGGCCTCCGGGCACCAGGATTGCGGGCCTGAAAACGAAGAGACAGCGCAGTCATTCCACCTCCAGAGCCTGTCTAGGATTTGTGTCCGGGCTTGACCGGGCTTGCTTGTACAGGCTTTACCAGGCTCGCCAACTGTTCCGGCAAGACGTCTGCAAGGCTGGCTAGAGGAGAGCGCACGTAAAGCAGATATAGGTAGGGAGATGGTCTTCTGGTGCTGGAGGGTCGCTGGCCGAGACCTGAAAAGCACGAAGGTAGCTCAGCGTAGACTCTCATGACACTTTTGCTTGCGTCTTGTCATGGAGCTTGCCCTGCCCACTGTTGTCATATCTCTCGTTTGCTGTCTGGCTTCTTCTCTCTTGCTGCTTTGGTCTCTCTCTTGCTGCCCGAATGCGCCTGGTGCCGCGACGCGAAGGTCTGGGCGACGGCGGCAGTTCATCGACAGCACCGATTTCGATATCCCGAGCCTGTTACCAGATAGCGGTATCATTGATGCGTCGTCAGAAGACGAGAAGTGGGCCATTACTCGAGGGTACAGTGGCCGACCGGCCGTGTTTACTTGGAGCCAGGGAAACCGCCAAGACGTTGTTTTGGCAAGCGATTTCGCCGATTTCCAAACGGTCAAGTTGCCAAACCGTTGTCCGGTCCGGGATTGATTTCCTCTCTACTTGTTGTACTGCTTGACATTGCTCTCTTGGTGGACTTTTGTAGATATCGTCCAGCTCGATTCCGCTTATCGCGCATGTTTCTCCTCGTCAGAACCAAATTAAGACCACTATCGCAACAACGTTAGTACCACCGTTTACGCTTTCTGCCCACAATCCGCATCAGGATCGGGCATTCCTGTGTCGATTTTTCTACTAGGCCAACCTTCTGGGGCAGTTATCGCGGGCACTAATGTCCAGCCACGCCTCTCCATCCAATGCATGTCCCTTCCATGTCTCATACGATTCTCTTTCCGTCGTCCTTGTCCATCATCCCAAACCATATGTCGCTATAAAAATACCTTCCATTTCTCTGTTTCCGCCCGGATTCATGTCACCGCGACCAATGCTCTGATCGACGCAGTCTGTAGAAGCTGCGAATCTGTCCTGCCTGGTTTGCAGATTTCCAGCATCCTCGATTGCTTCCCGAGCACTTTATATGAGGCTTGAAAACGATCCGACAAAATTGAATAGTGCCCTGCTGCGTGATGTTCTTCCGGGATGGTGACTTCGAAGTTCGAAATCCGTGTAGGGGCCAAGAACGAGTCCTCTTGTTGCAGAAACAATGGGTGCACTCATCAGCCCGTCCCACCGGCAAGCTCCACACTGCTGGAATACATCCTTGCACCGACCGAAGACGGCATAAGCACGTGCAGAGGTTTTGATCATTCATCCCATCGGAGGCGTCCTGCGTTGGGCGCTACTGGCGTAGAAGTAACAATGAGGAGAGCATGTGCCGCACCAAGAGAGGCGCGCTTATATCTACATGTCCCCGCTGCCCGCCACAGCAGGGTCTGAAACATGGGTTCGGGAATGAGGTGCATGAACTAGATTAGCGTATCGTGATGGCGGCGAGGGAAGAGGTATTCTTGGGACGGGATGGGGCGGACTGAGACTTGGTTGGGATTGGAGTCGGATGGAAGGGACTGATGCTGGGTTGAAACTTGTTTGCCGGGGAGGTCTCGATTGATTAGTATATCTTTTAGTTTGGAAGGCGGGATAAGAATAGATTCAATGATCTGGGAGATGTTTGAAGTCGGAAAGTTGGAATGGAAAGTCGTAAGGCTTGCCCTTGTGACAAGGAGAACTTGGAATGCAAAAAGTAAGACTTGCTATCGCTGCAGCATGGGTATCTCCCGTTGTTCAAGCGCTCAAAAATAATAATGCAATGCTTTCGTAAGGCATAGAAGCCGTGGTCGTCTTAGACATGATATCTGCTCGTCACCGCATCCTGCCATCCCAGTCTATCTTTCATAGATACCCCCACGCCTAGCCCTTGCGGGCGACTCGAGATGTTGGTTTCTCGCTATAGTCGGGCTCTCAATACTGAGCTTGCCGAGTATCCCAGATGTCGATTCGAACTCGTCCTCGCTGATGGGAGTGATGGGACGTTCTGGGCACGCTGCCCTGCGGAGGAACGACGACCCTTTCTGCCGCGTCCTGGGCGAGATCTCGTCGTCCGAGACGAGGCTGAAGTGTCCGTAGGTGGGCGTTGGGATGCGTCCGCCGATGATCTGGTCGCGGCGCGGCGGGGGTTGGAGCTTGAACTGGGAGTTTCTCGCGAGTAGTGGTTGTGTAAATGATGTCGTGTGAGAGAAGGATAGTGATGGCGACGTTGATGCTTGGAAGTATGCATGTTTTGGGTGATGTGAGTGTGGAGAGCATGGCGATGATGCCCAGGAGAGCGAGGGGGGAGCGGGAGAATCGACCATGTCGATGTCGATATCTGAGGTCTCCCGCATGGTGGAAAAGGCATCGAAGTTCGGTCTCGTGGACGACTTTGTTTGGGGTGGAGTGTGGAGGTTGAGTTCCGCAGGCTTAAGCAGGAAGAAGCCTCGCGGCTTGCCCCCTTCATCATCAGAGGATTCATCGGGGGTTAAGGCGCCGCTTGCGGAGATGAGAGTGGCTGGTCTGTCGCGAACGCAGTGAGCGAAGGAGAGAGTGTGCTTGCTCGTTGGTGAGGCACGGAATGGCAGAATGCGCGGTTGGAGTAATGGATGAGTGATGGGCGTCTGATGAGGCAGATCGAGCCTGAGGAATTTGGCGCCGTGGGAGGAGCACTGAGGCTCGTCGTCCACCTCGTCGATGGAGCGTTTCTTGTTCATGGCCATGTTGGCGAGGGTTGTATAATGCTATAACACTGCTTGTAGAAGAAGCTGGGGAGAACTCGGGAAGGCTGGAGGATTTATAGAGGGGGTAGAAGCCAAAGATTCGCACAAGGTAGTATCTTTGCTGTTCAGTGGTTTTGACAGGAGCGAACCATGGTACGATTAGAAAGTGAAAGTAAGAATGGCGATGTCTCGAATATATATATCAAGAGATGCTACTTCAAGCAAGGGTGAAGATCGGAGAGGAAATCTGGATCATTTCGCATGAAGAAGACAGCCTGAATAGCGGCCGATTTGCTAAACGGCGGCGGCATAATAAGGCTCAAGCCTCTTTCTTCTCTTCGCCACTCGCAGGTTTCGAGGCCCAGGTTGTGCAGCATCTGAAACACGAGATGACGGATTACAGTTCCAGAAGGTACTAACTAGTGCCACATGGCGCAATCTGGTCTGCCAAGCAGCTGGCCTAGATTTCGCACATGATCCACCAAGACTTTCTAGCGGCTTCAGCTAAGAAAAGAAATCAATAACGGAAATTTTCCGTCGTGAAAACCCCTGTTTGTCGTTTTCATATCCACATCGTGAATACTTGCCCAGCTTCTTGTGCATACTGCCAAGACCCGCACAAACCTCTTACTCAGATACTCTTCAGGATAGGGTTAACTCACGGAATACCACCGCTCTCGGTCAGCGTTGTTCCTCTGCATTACTGTCCATATCGAAAGGGTTTAAGACTCGTTTGGTCAGAGAAGCGGTCAATTCTTCTATACAAGAGACCTTTAATCCCATCTGAGCTCCATTTTGTGCCTCGAACGCAAATCGAGTCACACTCACCAAATTCCTTTCATCATGCCTATAGCCTCAATGGATCTGGACGGGAACGAGAACAAACGGGGTGAGAGATGTGAGGCCTCTAGCCGACATAACGCTTACCAATGGCCCTGCAGTTCTCGGCCAAGATCCTCTCATCCCACCTGCCCTCCTTCAATCCGAAATCCCTGCTGTACGGCCCACATGCCCTCATATACTGCAGTCAACTCACCAACGCCTTCCAGTCCGCCAAAACCGAAGAAGTCGTCGCCCACGGCCGGCGCTCCGCCGTACAGATAATCACCCAACAGGATGATCGCCTCCTGGTCATGGTCGGCCCGTGCTCCATCCACGACCCAGCCATGGCCATCGAATACTGCGGCCGCCTTCGCGAGCTGGCAGCCCGTCTGTCAGACGACATCTTCATCATAATGCGCGCCTACCTCGAGAAACCCCGCACAACAGTCGGCTGGAAGGGGCTGATCAACGACCCGGAAATCAACGAAACGTTCAAGATCAACAAGGGCCTGCGCGTCTCCCGCCAGCTCTACTGCGACCTCACCAGCTCCGGCATGCCCATCGCCAGCGAAATGCTCGACACCATCTCGCCGCAGTTCCTCGCAGACACCATCTCCCTGGGTGCCATTGGCGCACGCACGACCGAGAGCCAGCTGCATCGAGAATTGGCCAGCGGCCTGTCCTTCCCCGTCGGCTTCAAGAACGGCACGGATGGCAGCTTGAGCGTGGCTATCGACGGAGTGGGCGCAGCGGCGACGAAACACCATTTCATGGGCGTCACGAAACAGGGCCTGGCGGCCATTACGCGCACAAGCGGCAACGAGCACGGCTTCGTAATACTCCGGGGCGGGAGCAAGGGCACGAACTTCGACAGGGAGAGCGTCAAGGCCACGAGGGAGGCGCTAAGGAAGAAAGGCCAGAAGGAGGTCATGATGATCGATTGCTCGCACGGTATGTCCCCCCCCCCCTTCACCCACCCTTTACAAATCCAAATACCCTCACTCCAAAAATAAACCCCCCCCAAAGCACCCAATCCCTAATGCGCCCCCCAGGCAACTCCAACAAAGACCACCGCAACCAACCGAAAGTCGCCCTCGTCATCGGCGACCAGCTCCGCGCCGGCGAGACCGGCATCGTCGGCGTCATGATCGAGTCCAACATCCACGAGGGCAGCCAGAAGGTCCCGCCCGAAGGCCCCGAGCACCTCCAGAAGGGCGTCAGCATCACGGACGCGTGTATTGGCTGGGAGACAACCGCGGAAGTGCTGGAGCAGCTTGCGGATGCGGTGCGGGTGAGGAGGAAGGTTGGGGGTGACGCGAGCAATGGGGTGAATGGGCATTAGCAGATATTGGGGGGATGGGATTCAGGATGATTTATGCCTTTTGATGATGGGTAGGGGAAACGATCTATGGCTATAAGGAAAAAGTTGATAGAACTGCGGATTATTTGCGAAGGATAGATCTGCTGGATAGATACTCAACAACTCGATGCATTATCCAGCTTCGTAGCTCAACCTACGATTACCTAAAGCTCGAAGACTTAGGCTCATAGTCCAGGGGCTCGAGTAAATTGGAAACTCGCGAAAAAAAGGAGACATTCATCAAGGCCCATCTGCAATCTGATCTCTGAACATGGGATGTTCGACTTCAAGGCATGGTTGGTTATACGTTTCACGAGTCTGCTCTTCCCCTCTATGTTATCGAATCGAACGAAGATCAGCGAGAATGTATCAGCATCCAATGAGAGCGATACGCCAACTCAGCAACTCGTCAATGCATAGAATCTGGAAAAACCAAACGTCACGTCCTTGCCCAATCGTGTCAGTATTCCCAAAACAATTTTCAGTGCCTATATACACCCTCCCCTCCCTCCCCATCTACAGCCGACTCCTCTCCCTCTCCCTCTCCCTCTCCGCCTCCCCCCTCCCCAACGGCCCCCTCCACCCCGCCTCCTCCGCCACCATCTCCGCCGCCCGCTCCCCAATCGCGAGCACAGTCAACATCGGATTCACCGTCACCATCTCCGGGAACACGCCCGCATCCGCGATCCTCACCCCCTTCAGCCCCCTGATCCTCAGCTCGCTATCCACCACCGCCATCGCATCCCTCTGCACATCTCCCATCTTCGTAGTCCCCGCAGGGTGGTACACCGTATGCGCCACGCTGCGGCCGTACGCGCTCAGCTCGGCGTCGGTCTGCAGCGCTGGGCCCGGGGCGACTTCGCGTTTGAGCCAGGAGGCGAAGGGCTGCTGCTTTGCGACTTCGCGGGCGGCGCGCAGGCCAGCGACGAGGGTGGCGGCGTCGTAGCCTTCGGGGTCGGTAAAGTATTGAAAATCCAGAGCGGGCTTGACGGATGGGTCGCTGCTCGTGAGGTAGAGGCGCCCCTTGGAGCGGGGGCGCGGGATGTTGGGCGTCATGCAGAAGGCGTCGATGGGCTTGTCGTAGCCCAGGCGTTGGGTGTTGAGGCAGAAGGGGATTTGGTAGCAGTGCATCATTATGTCGGCGGGCTCGTCCGGGTTGGCGGTGGGGCGGCGGAGGAAGAGACCGGCGTCGGAGTCCATGGTTGTTTGGTTTGGGGGCACGGGTGTGTTGAGTTCCCACATTATGATTGTTTCGGGATGGTCGAGGAGGTTGGCGCCGATGCCGGGGACGTGGTGTACGAGGGGAATGCCCAGCGGTTGGAGTTGTTGCGCGGGACCGATGCCGGAAAGGAGAAGCAAGCGAGGCGTGTCGACTGCGCCAGCGCAGAGGATCGTCTCTTGGCGGGCGTGGAGGGAGAGATCTTTACCTGATTGAAGGGTTATATCGATGCCGGTGACTGTCGATTCCACAACATTGACGCGGCTGACCCACGCGTCTGTCAGGATGGTAAGATTCGGTCGTGATTCGTCGCCGCGGAGGATGGGGTGGATGTATGCTACACTGGAGCTGCTCCTGTGGCCGGTGTCTGGGTTGTATGAGACGGAGAAGAAGCCAACACCTTGCTGTAGAGCACCCTCGGAGCGGATAGTGGCGTTGAAATCTTTGATGATGGGGATGTCGAGAGCCGTGGAGCTGGACAGGACCCAGTCTTTGCAGAGCTGGTTGCGATGTCGCGAGTGCACGGGTTGGACGGTGTTGCGGAGGTTGTCGAGCAGACGAGTGAAGAGTTCGAAAGACCAACCCTTGCAGCCAAGAGATTCCCAGACTTTGCAGTCGTACTCAAAGGGACGGAATGAAATCAGAGTATTGTGCGAAGAGCATCCGCCCAGGACCTTGGCTCGTGAGTGCCGGATGTGTGAGTTTCCTATATAGTAGACGCAAATCAACAAAGCTGTGATTATTGATCACATAACTCTCTTCGTTTCTAACCATTTGGCTGTTCAGTCGTGCCGTAGTCATAGTCCAGCTCTCCACCAAGCAGGTTCAGCCATTCCTTAAGGTTCAAGACTCTGTCATTGAGATAATCACTAGGACCGGCTTCGATCAGGAGGACGCGCTTTTGTGGTAGGTACTCTGACAGTCGACTTGCTATGACACAGCCTGCTGTTCCGCCACCTACGACGAGATAGTCAAACGAATCGACATCGGAGGAAGAAAACTCTGTGGTAGTCATGTTTAAGATAGAAAGTAGACAGCTTTTTCAAAAGGAAATATGCTACCCAAGCTCAGGACTGCTGCACAAATTCGAAGAGGAATGTAAGAGAGAGAATTCTATCAAAGGACGTGATTAGATGAAAGCCGCGCAGTAGGAAATGTGCGGCCAAGGCATATATACACGACGATAAATGCGAGTAAAGAGTATGAGGCGCAATTATATACAAGTGGAAAAGACGGAGAAGATGGAGAAGTGGAGATGTTACCGCACGCACGAAGAAATCCTACGAGGCATCCCCTCACGTGCCTGTGCAACATTTCAAGTCCGCCGACGGCCGGGGGCTTGGCACTCTCGGCTGCACCTTCCTCTTCTTCACCCGCTTTTGAAGAGCCGAACAAGTACGGTAATCAAGTACCCTTTCGCTGGCGTTCATCGCCATGCACGTTCTTAGTCTCAAACATCTGGACGGTAGTGACGCAGCCGAGGCAAATTGGAATTGATCCTTCGTACAGGCTGCGGTGCTGAGCATTCTGCTTCGACCCAACTGACATGGCAGACTCTTTCCACCCACCGCGGCATCTGTACTATGATGGTCAGGTGCAGGTGGCTTCGTCAGGCCAGACCTTCAGATCCTTCAATCCCTCCACCGCTCAGCCGCTCGCGGAGGTCTTTGTCGCATCTCATTCCGACGTGGACGCCGCCATCAGATCCGCGCAGAGAGCGTTTCGGCCATGGTCCTTAACCCCGGCTATCGCTCGTGCCCGGATACTGCTCAAAGCTGTTCACCTTCTGCGTGAAAAGAACGATGAGATAGCAAAAGTAGAGACGCAAGACACGGGCAAGCCATTCTCCGAGACCAGCACCGTAGACGTTGTCACTGGAGCAGATGTGCTGGAATTCTTCGCCAATCTGGTCGGTGGAGGAGGGTTGAATGGTGAGACAGCACAACTGAGGGATGACGCATGGGTGTATACAAGGAAAGAGCCGCTGGGTGTATGCGCAGGCATCGGAGCATGGAATTATCCCATACAAATGTACGCTAGCAATGTCGGGTCTGCGGAATAGCAAGCTAAGTCCACTTCTCGTTCAGTGCGCTTTGGAAATCTGCTCCTTGTTTGGCTGCTGGAAACACCATGGTATACAAGCCGAGCGAGTTCACGCCTCTGCATGCTCAAACACTTGCCGAGATCTTTACGGAGGCAGGAGTGCCCCCTGGTGTCTTCAATGTTGTTCATGGAGGAGGTGACATTGGCGCATATCTCACTGCGCATCCAGCAATAGCCAAAGTCTCGTTCACTGGCCAGGTCTCGACGGGCAAGAAGGTCGCCGGTAGTGCAGCTGGAGGCATGAAGTACGTGACCATGGAGCTCGGCGGCAAAAGTCCCGTCCTCGTCTTGCCAGATGCCGACATCGATAGTGCAGTCGACGGTGCGATGATGGCGAACTTTTTCAGTACCGGCCAGGTCTGCACCAATGGAACTCGGGTCTTCGTACACGAGGATCAGAAAGCGGACTTTGAGTCGAGGCTGCAACAGAAGATGAGTTATATACGACCCGGAGACCTGATGGATCCCAACACCAACTTTGGCCCATTGGTATCCAAGGCTCATTACGACAAGGTGATCGGCTATATCAGGCACGGCATTGAAATCGACAAAGCAAAGCTTCTTTGTGGCGGTTCCGAGAAGCCTGAAGCAATCAAAGGTCTTGAAGACGGTTACTGGGTCAAGCCGACAGTCTTCACCGACTGCGTCGACTCGATGAAGATTGTCCAGGAAGAGATTTTCGGGCCTGTCATGACCATCCTGACCTATAAGACTGTCGACGAAGCCATCGAAAGAGCGAATGCCACCCCGCTCGGACTGGCAGCAGGAGTCTTCACCACGGATCTCAACATGGCACATAAGGTGATTGCCAGACTCGAGGCAGGCATCACCTGGGTCAACACATGGGGCGAGAGTCCGGCGGAGATGAGCGTTGGAGGATGGAAACAGAGTGGTGTGGGTGTCGAGAACGGTAAGCGCGGATTGGAGGCATGGGTGCGGAACAAGAGCACGTTGGTAGATATGAGTGGTGTAGTCCCGACTGTCTTTGCTAAAATCTGATCATCGATGAGACATTGGAACAACTGCAGCACGACAATTGATCGTGGGAATTATCGACAAAGACAAAGGGAACACGATAAGGAGCATCCGATCTGGACGCTTGAAATCTGAGTAGCGCTTGTGATAAGGTAGGGCAAGATCAGTCACGTGACAATACCCGGAAGTTGACCAATCAGACAGCTTCAAACTCAATGCAACGGTACTTTAGCTTTGCATGTCAAAGTAACCTCCTGCCCCTCAATCTTCCAACGGCACCAACGGTCGGGGCTATTAAGGTACCGAGGCTTCTTCCGATCGTACTGACTAAAGTATCTGGTCACGCCCCTCTTGCCGGCTTACTACCTAGATTAACACCCCGTGTTCAATGCACCTTCGTCAGGCCACAGTGGCCACAATCTAACTCGGTCCTATCGTCACATTGTGTGTCTGCACTCGGAATTCATCTAAAGTATCTCAATATGGCCGACCTTGGTCACGAGAAAGGTGTCCGTGAGATGCCTGCCACCACGATCGGAACTGAAGAACGCGGCCTCGCCGAACGTCCGACTGGATGGATGTACAAGGAACGCCGTATAGGCCCATTGAAGATCCCTTGCTATGCCTCTCCTCCTTTCCAGCTCACCCTGGTCGCCTTCACCTGCTTCATGTGCCCGGGCATGTTCAACGCCCTGAACGGACTCGGTGCAGGTGGGCAATTCGATGCGTCGACTGCTGACAACTCGAATACTGCCCTCTACTCCACATTCAGTGTCTTCGGCTTCTTCGCCGGTACGTTTGCGAACCGGATGGGCCTGAGGCTGACACTGAGCCTGGGAGGTTTTGGATACTGCCTATACATTGCCAGTTACCTATGCTACAATCATACGCAGAATGAGGGGTTCGTCCTCTTTGCTGGCGCCGTCCTCGGCATCTGCGCTGCCTTCCTTTGGACTGCCCAAGGAGCGATCATGATGTCTTACCCGCCCGAAGACTCCAAGGGTCGTTACATCTCCTGGTTCTGGATGATCTTCAATCTGGGAGCCGTCCTTGGGAGCTTGTAGGACTCGCAGCGTTCTCAGCGATCTTCACTGGCTGACGATCTGATAGAATCCCGCTCGGCGAGAACATCCACTCTACCGCCGGCAGTGTCAATGACGGCACATATATAGGGTTCATGGTGTTGACCTTCATTGGCTTCCTTCTAGCCTGGACGCTTGTCGACGCTCAGAAAGTCTTACGTAGTGATGGCTCAAAGGTAGTTCTCATGAAGCATCCATCGTGGAAAAGCGAGATCGTAGGGCTCTATGAGGTCTTCCTTACGGATCCCTGGGTAGTCTTCCTGTTTCCTATGTTCTTGGCGAGCAACTGGTTCTACAGCTACCATTTCAACGGTGTGAACGGGGCCAAGTTCAATATCCGTACGCGAGCTTTGAATGGCGTCCTCTACTGGCTGAGTCAGATGATCGGAGCGTTCGTATTCGGCTATGCTCTAGACATCAAGAGCATCCGACGAAGCATCAGGGCCAAAGGAGCTTTGGTAGTACTCTTCGCCATTACCTTGGCGATCTGGGGCGGAGGCTATAAATGGCAGACGGGATATACAAGAGGAGAAACATCCCCAAAGACCTACGTCAAGCTGGATTGGACTTCGAAAGGTTATGTTGGGCCGATGTTTCTCTATATGTTTTATGGGTTCTATGATGGTAAGCCTACGTGGCATATGTGCATATCTGAAGCTGACAATACCTTTCACAGCCGCCTGGCAGACATGCGTCTACTGGTAAGTCGCACTTCTCTTGACCATACTCCACAGACTTTCTCTCTAACAGTGCTTTAGGTTCATGGGAGCATTGACGAACAATGGTCGCAAGCTTGCCAACTTTGCTGGATTCTACAAAGGCATTCAGTCGGCGGGTTCAGCCGTTACTTACCGTATCGATGCACTGGGAACCCCGTTCATGACTGAATTTGCTTCATCATGGGGCCTTCTGTTGGGGTCTCTGGTGCTCGCAGCCCCACTGATCTTTTTCAAGGTCCCGGATACGGTACCTCTGGAGAAAGACTTGGAGTTTTCGGACGAGACGTTCGAAGAAGTTGCGCCTACAGAAGCTCTTGCCACGGGCGTGCAGCACGAGAAGTTGTAAGGCTGGATAAGTGGCCCGAAGGCTGCTGGTGGGTGCACCTTCGCAGGATGAGCTGGAGGAGCTACACTTGAAACCGATGACTAGGACGGGGGTCAGAGTTTTATACCCAGACACAAGCATATCCCAGAAGTAGGCCTACCATAAACGATTATTAAAAATGACGGAAAGAAGCAGGGGGAGAGATTGAAGACAACAATGCATATGCTTTTATGATCGGCTGTCGCTTCTTAGAGCATGTGACTTGACTCGCCTCCGATTCCGCTTGTGGTTTGACCATCGAGCAACTATTGCAGATCTTGCCTAGCATCCCCTCGACTCCCGGACCATCAACGGTTTCTGACTATCCGATTCCTGCTTGACACCATACACTGGTCGTCCTACAGCCACCCGCGGCAGCCACTAGTGCTCGCCACGAGGGATTCCCACGCCAGCTGCTCCGGCCCGCCGATTGTTGCCACTTGAAGTACGCGCACTGCCCTTGACAAATTCACCAATGCTTCAATGTCACCTCAAGATCCAACCTCCAACGGCCCTCCGTTGCCGCCGTCCCCACTCTGAACCGTGCATATGGCAAGCGCACGGGGCAATCGCCGTTGGTTCCCACCAATGCACGGAGGTGGAGGATCATCGGACATGAACACAGACCATTCGCTACCATCGATTCGCAACAGCAGGAGGCACATATCCCTAGCCACAGTCGCCTATGCAGCGAGACCCGGCCGATTCTGAGCTACAAGTATGTCGTCGAGGACGACATTTTCCTCTCAATGGATTGAGATTCTCAAAACGCTCCTGCCCTCTTTACTACACTCCGCCGCAAAGATGGCTACCGTCACTACCTTGCCCCAGAATTTGGGCATTCTTGCTCACAAGTCTGATGAATTAGTTGGTGATCATGCAAGAGGCATGGACGCCTTGCTCCAGGAAGTCCAGGCGTCGTTTGAAAGCCAACTGAAGATCGGAACCCTATTATCCCTTTCCAAGAAGCTCCAGGCCGAGTTCAAGGAGCACCTCATTACTAGCCCACAGTGCATGCTACCATCCCACAACTACGTCCTACCCAATGGAGAAGAGCGTGGAACATACCTGGCATTGGAAGTCGGGGGCTCGAACTTGAGGGTGGCATTGGTGGATCTGGATGGGCGCAAACATGGCACTGAGTCTTTAAGAGTACGACGCAGCCAGATCTCACCCGTGGTTCGGGAGGTCCGGGGACTGGAGGGGCTTGCATTCTTCGACTGGATAGCTGAGAGGGTTTGGGAGATGGTTGCGATGGACACAGTAGCATATGAGCAAATGAGGAGCCAGCCACTGCGTATGGGCATAGCTTGGGCGTTTCCCATAGAGTGAGTCCATGATTTCAACATACAGAATGGTGCTGACAATCTTCAAGCCAAACCTCCCTACGCAGCGGCAACGTCTTGGGAATGGGAAAAGGCTTCCGCTGTTCTGCGGCTGTCACAGGCCTTGATCTCGGCGAGAGCATCATGGAAGCCTGTCAGCGAACGGTATGCCATCCGTCAATTCGTTGGAAAAGGTAATTGACATAGGTGCAGGGCCTGAATATACGTCTTGACGCCATTGTGAACGACACCTCTGCTACTCTCCTGTCTCGAGCATACGTCGACCCTTCGACACGGCTGGCTATGGTCCTCGGTACTGGGTTCAATGCAGCCATATACTTACCAATACCCTCCTTACATCCAAACAAATTCAGTTCGAGGATAATGCCGAATGCTAGTGAGATTAGCCATGTGCTCGTCAACACTGAGCTCGGCATGTTCGGTAAAGAGGCGTTCCGGAAGACTCGCTGGGACACAATCCTCAATAGGAACCATATAATGCCCGACTACCAGCCATTGGAGTACCTTGCAGCTGGGCCTTATTTCAGCGAGCTTATCCGCCTTATTCTCGTAGAGGCAACCGGGCTGGGCCTTTTTGGCGGCGCCATGCCTGTCTCGTTGTCAACTCATTATACTTTCGATCCCCGCCTCTTGGCAACTATCGATACCGATGCATCACATGCGTTGGTGTATTCCCGCACGATCTTCCAGGAACACCACCCTTCTGCAACACCTCTTACGATGTCCGATGCATACTTCATACAGCAAGTCGTTAGATCTGTGGTGCGGCGTTCATCAGCATTCGTCTCGGTCGGAATACACGCTCTTGCCTCATTACTCGACGACATGGAGAAGGAGTTTCGAATCGCATCCAACGGGCTGGACCATTTTAGCATCGGTTGCGACGGCAGCATCATCAACAAATACCCTGCTTATATGATCCGCTGTCAAGAGCTCATAGACCAGATGATTGAATTAGAGGGACCGGAACGACAGAGGGTTGTCCTTGAGCGGACCACTGACAGCGCCGTTTGTGGTGCCGGCGTTGCCGTCGCCATGGCTGCAGCACATTTATGATGATACAAATTCTCACCAAGCATTCTGCATCTCGAAGCAGCGTATGAGCATGCAAAGCGTGGGCTTGTGGGCTACATTTTCGATTGCGGCGGGCAGGAACCGCTTGCACAAAAGGCATGATCACGTGTAGGGAGGACTATCCTCAATTGGATGAAGCACCACTTTACGTAACTTCACAGACACCATTCTTGTCCAGAGCCTGCAGGTTTCGAAACAGCGTTCATAGCTGCAGAGCCCGTGCCCTCTGATCAACCCATTAAAGTACGTTGACGGTTAACAGCCTAGCTCGCACGGCATCAGCGTCGTTCACGCCCGGACCGATAAAAACACTCCCAAACACACCTGGCATGAATTGGATAGCAGGCTTCGTTGATCCTTGCCACGCGCTAATCGTGCAGTCTGCTACTATATTCCACGGGTCACTCGCTGGGAGCCATTCCGCGTTCGGCGGGATGAACTGTAGCCGATGGCTAGCTGCGATGCAACGTCCTGACTGCTGAGGGCTACACGAGGGCAGTGAGTGTAAAGAGGGTTGATTACTTTATAATAGGTTCGATTCCTAATGGCGCTGGTCCAATGGTGGAGTGGGGTGTCTTCTTTTCTGTGAGGGTACCTTAGTTCCCTTGCCTTGGCTCGATGGCGGGCGGGAGCTTCTTCTCCGGCGCTCTTGTCAACAGAGATGATCTTCGAGTCTGGCCATGGCCGGGACAGCGGCGCGATGCTGTTGAGGTCCTGGGATCAGCCAAGCTGGGCTTGTGCAGGTACCGATGTATACTTGTTAGGGGCCTCGCACCATGACCTGGGATGAACTCTCTTGGATGAAATATAAGGACTGCATATCTAAACCCATCCTTTGGGAAAGATTTCTCGCTTTGTAAAGAACGGGAAGCATCCACAGTCCTCTTCCACGTCTGGGCTCAATATTCATACGACAGTATCTGCAAGCCCAATCCCCTCTTACTTCTACATCCTACTTTATACTGACGCTCCCCTCATCTCACTGCCACCATCCCATACCACCTTATACTTGCACCACTTCCAACCCATGATCCCCTCTGATCTCCTAATGTCCCCTCACCGGCAACCCCTTCTCCCTCCCCCTCCCTCTTCCAGGCCTCGCACTGTACGGAGAACGAAACACTCGGCGTAGAACACAAGCACCATACCGTCTGCGCTTGCTCACAGGGAAGCGTTTCTCGCGCTTTCGAAGACGAAGAGCTATCTACCATGATTCTGTTGCGAGTCCGAGCTATAAGTAATACAACAAGACGTGCATGTCTTTGTCCTCGTACTTGATACTTGTTATACGGACCTCCTGTCCGGGTCCTGTAGTTGAGTCACCTTCAACCTATCGTCCTTGATGATTCAAACGTAGGTCAACTAATGACCCGTAATCGGTAACTCTCTTTGCTTTAATCCACGGAGAATATGTTTCCACCGCCCCACATCCTTCTCCTTATCGATCGGAGTCCGCCTCCTCTCTCTCGACTGCACGTTCGGAAGCTCCAAGCGCTGGTTTTTTCTGTGTTGGCCGCTCAATCCCTATGATTCAATGTTGGTCTCTATTGATAAACTGTAACCAACTACCCCCTCTCCTTCAACTCTCTCACTATGATCTTCCACCGCACCACATCCTTCTCCTTGTCAATCGGTGTCCGTCTCCTCCTCCTAATGTCCCGTAGCCGGCAACCCCCTCTGCCTCAACTCCCCCACAATAACCTTCCACCGCCCCACCTCCTTCTCCTTATCAATCGGTGTCCATCTCCTCTCCCTCAACACCACATTCGGCAGCTCCACAAGCTGGTCCTTGAGCGTCAGTCGCTCTGCAAGCTTCGGAGGCTTCGGTTTCGAAACCAAGTGTCCCAGCAGCGCGCGCGCGGAATTGATGTCCTGCAGGGCGGGGTCGGGGATGCGCCGGCCGGTGAGCTGGGCTACGCGTTTGAGTATCTGTGGGGTGTGAGTTTTTTCCGTTAGAGTGTTATGGGTTGGAGGGGGGGGGGGGATATTGGGGGGAAAGGATGAGGAAGGGAATTGCTTACGGCGAATTTGAGAGGGGGAGAGGGGAAGGTGGTGTTGATCCATTGTTCGACGGGGACGACGTCGGAGAAGGCGAGCCAGGCTGTGCTTTGCTTCGCAGGCGACTGCTCGCGGACAGCAGCTGTAGACGCTTGCTCTTCCGGCTCGAAGACGTCTTCGTCTTGGATTTCCTCTGTCTTTACGGGCTCGTGTGTTTGCGCTTCCGCATCGCTCGCCGACTCGAAGATCTCCACATCGCCGCCCTCGTCTTCTGACGCCCCCGGCGCAGTCGTCAACGCAGCAATGACCTCTTCCCGTAGCTCCTCCTTCGCATACTCAACCCGCACCGTCCCATCACCCACCTGCACAATCCTCGCCCCGCTCATAGCCCCACGCCCCCGCTCGTCACCCACTGCATTCTGCACCAACAGCTCAAGGCCCGCTTCTCGGAGCGTGAATACTTCAATCAAAGCTCTGTGGATCGCGGCCGAGATATCTTGTCGCGATTGGAGTTTTGTTGTTGCCATAAACCTAGATATGTAAGGGCATCAGCGATGGTTCTTTCTGCACTGATGGTTTGGAGGCTGGGATGAGCGAGTGAGACTGACCCCTCCCAGATATGGTCCCGCTCCCATTCTGCGCCGGGGTTTCCGCCGATGGAGGGGAGGTTGTCGGATGTGAGTGCTGGCTTGTACTCCCCCTGTCTCAGATCTGCTTTCGGGTCGGGGTTGGGAGGCGGCGAGGGCTCTGCTTTGGGTGACTCCGGATCCTGCCATAGGCGTTGTTTTAAGGTGAGTCGGGCGAGCTGGGGCGGGAGGGTGCTGAAGCGGAGTTGGCATCGGATGCAGAGTGTAGGAGGACGGAGGGTGGAAGGATGGAGGGGGAGGTAGGTTGAGAGGCGGGCTAGGGTGTGGGATGGGGGCATTTCCGGGGGGGTGAGGTGCGAGAGAAAGGTGATGGTGTGGTAATATGATGGGATGGGTTTGCTTTGCGGAGAGTGTGGCTGGTTCTGGTCTATTAGTCTGATTAGGTTCGATTCCTAATGGCGCTGGTTCAATGGTGGAGTGGCTTTTACTTCTGGTTTCTGACAGTACGGAAGGGGGCTAGCGTTGGCTACGGCGGACTGTAAGAGCCATCCGGGAAAAACTATTTTTCGGTTTTCCCGGGAAAAAGGTTTTCCGAAAAGTGAAAACTGAAAACTGAAAACTGAAAAACGGTTTTCCGTTTTTCATTTCGACTACGCGAAACATCAAGCTTCGGCAATCTTGACGTCAAATGTTGTACTATTTAGTTTATTTTATCGCTTATTTCGACTTGTAGTACTAGTTGTATTGTTATCAAGCTTCTATTGCAAGCTTGTACGACACAGAGTTCGAAATTCAAAATTGTAAAATTAGGGTTAAATCTAGGGTTACTCAAAATCTTCGACTTTCGCAATAAGTAAATCACAAGCCTCTTACGAAAAAAAAGTTTTTGAAAAAAAAAAAAAAAAAAAAAAAATCGAAAAACAAAATTTCAGTTTTATTTTCATGCCAGCCACCTTACCGTTTATCAATAATCCTAAAATAACCCTAAAATTTGAAAAGCTTAGTCTATCTTGTTCAAATTAAAATATACTTTACAAAGATGCTAGATGTTCTTTGATACGTTGAGTAATCTGTAAGCAACTAATTAGTTGCGATATTGATGTTTTGCGCCGTCAAAGTGAAAAACGAAAAATCGTTTTTCGGTTTTCACTTTTCACTTTTCACTTTTCGAAAAACTTTTTTCCCGGGAAAACCGAAAAATAGTTTTTTCCGGAAGCCTCTTACAGTCCGCCGTACCCGTTGCTCATTTACAACCTCCTTTTCCATGAATCGTCAGGGTCAAATATCCAGCGCAACAAGATCCCCAATCACTCGATGGCCGCATGCCCCGTCTGTTACCATCCGTCCTCCGCCATGCTCGTCATGAGCACCTATTTCTTCCCCTCCTCCTCCGCACATGCCGCGATCTTCCGTCCGCGCGCAACGAGCTCCGCTGGCTAAAGGAGCATGTTAACTCCACGAATCCAGCCTCGAAATCAAAAGACTATGCTGGAAGGCGTCTAAAGAGTCTTTGCATCCGCAGAGGTAAAGGCAAGCCTCTGCAACACATTCTCGGCAACCAACCTTTTGGTGACCTTGACATCAAATGTCGACCCGGCGTTTTGATCCCACGGTACTATCATCCCCCAAGCCCAGACAGAGACTGCGCAGTTCAGACATCTGACTTCCGTTCCAGTACCGAGACAGAGGCCTACACCACCCACCTCGCCCACATCCTCCTTCAACACTTTCGCACTCCCTCCCGCTCCTCCCCCAACCCTAGTACCCTACGGATCCTCGACCTCTGCACCGGCACCGGCTGCATAGCCCTCCTTCTCCACTCCCTCCTCTCCCCACGGATCTCCTCCCTCTTCCTCCTCGGTATCGACATCTCCCCCCGCGCCATCGCCCTCGCAAAGTACAACCTCCATTCCAACATCCGCGCCGGCCATCTCTCCCCGCTCGCCGCTACTCAAGTGCAATTCTCGCAGGCTGATATCCTTCGGGAGGACGCCATACCAGAAGGGACGTGGGACGTTCTTATCGCGAACCCACCTTACATCTCTCCAAGCGGGTACGACCGCAATACTTCGCGCAGTGTGCGGGCGTGGGAGCCCAAGAAAGCATTAGTCCCGCCGCTACCACACCCACCATCATCACCACCACCCTCTCAACCCCTGACCTACGCCCACACCGAGCAAGATCTCCAGCAGCGTGAGAGGGACCACAGTATAGGCGACGCCTTCTACCCCCGCCTCTTTAACATCGCACAACGCGTCGACGCGCAAGTCGTGCTCGCAGAGGTGGCGGATATGGCGCAAGCGCAGCGGGTTGCAGCTTTGGCGATCAAGGCCCATGTGTGGCGTCGATGCGAGATCTGGAGGGATTGGCCTGCGGGGAGGGGATTGGAGGCGGTGGAGATTGGAGGGAGGAGGGTGGAGGTTAGGGGTGAAGGGGAGGGGAGAGCGGTTGTGTTGTGGAAGTGAGATGAGAGGGGCTGGCGGTTGGAAACGGTTTATATAGACGGATCGGTTGGGATATCAGACGGTGTGGTGCATCCTGCCGAGACGATCAGCGGAAAGGCTCAACGCAGAACCCGCGTCCCCTGGCTACTCCAAATCGGACTAGCAATCTACACCACACGTCTCAACGCACCCCCAACTCCCATAACAACCCAACCCCCCCAAAGCCCCCATCCCCAACGGGACCCCCCACCAGTCTCAGCCTCCTACCCATCCCACACCTCCCCATCACCCCCGACAAACCATCGCCCCCACATTCCAACAATAACAACAACAACAACGTCACCCCACCAACCCCAACCCACGCACCCCACTGGATCGATCGTGCCAGCTGCATGGGCATATCCTTATCCTTCTTGTTCTTCTTCTCCCTCGACTCCCTTCAGCAAGCATCTTTCCTCCGCTGACCGATAGCCATGAAGCGGGGGGGGGGCGTGCTCGTCTTGGTGCGACGCTTGGGTGGAGGGGTGGGGTGGAGTCGAGAGGGTCGTTTGTGCGGTGATGCCGTGATGTCAGGAGGCTGTTTTGGAGGGGTTTGGGGGGCGTTGATGTCGAAAACACGGCGTTTTTGGTGGTTTGGGTCTCGTGCAATGCCTCTGGTTGGTTTGGATGGTATTGAGGGGGAAATTTCCTTCTTAAGGGTTTGGTGGTTTGGACATGGGGGTCGATGGCTGCCCTTTGATGGTCAAGAATGCCTGGTCGTTGCGGGCCGCGAAGAAGCGAGGAGCGCATGACCGGTTTGCATTTCGCTGCAGCTGCATGTTTGGCGCAAAAACTGATTTCTGGTGGTTGGAACGTATACATCATATGTCAGCCCCTCCCCCACCGTCTCCAAAACCTCCACCACCCCCCCTCCTCCCCCTCCTCTTTCCG
>JAABUS010002877.1_pt1 | contig 30285 bp, 24 predicted proteins | sample 5560161 | NCBI WGS metagenome assembly JAABUS01 (sample SAMN10711885, study PRJNA513376) | rock metagenome | isolation source: Antarctica rocks | place: Antarctica: Victoria Land, Trio Nunatak nord | collected 2016-01-04
GACCACGACGGGAAACAGGATATTATATTAGCAGGTAATACAGATCATGCAAGAATAAAAATAGGAAAGATAGACGCAGGTTACGGAGTATTATTAAAAGGAGATGGGAAAGGGCATTTCGAATATGTGCCTCAACTTAAATCAGGATTATCGGTCAGTGGTTGTACAAGGGATCTTATTAAGCTAAACGGAAAAAATGGCGATCGTGTTATCTTCGCTGTTACTAATCAGGCTCCTGTAATTTATTCTTATTGAAGTGTAGAAACATGATGAAGAAGATAATAGTATTTGTTGTTGCTGTTGTATGCTTGAACGCGGGGTTTGGCCAGACTAAGATTTCGTTCACTGCAAGCGATTATGTCCGTGCATTGAAACATGCAACAGATGTGATGGTTACTGATGTTACCTCTCCGGTCGCAGCTTCAAGGTATTATGGATATATCACTCTCGCGGCTAATGAAACTGTTGCACTGTTTGACAAACGACAGCCCCATTTCGCAGGTATCGTGAAGGGATTAAATAATATAACAGTTGATGACAACCTCATTAAAAAGAGTGATCAGCAGCTTGCGATAATCCTTGCCTTGTATAAATCGGGAATCAAGTTACTTCCTTCCGGGTACCTCCTTCAGAAAAATTTTGATTCTTTAAAACTTGTTGCAACAAAAAGAAAGCTGCCTTTTGAAAAAATTAATGCAACAGTTGAACTTGTTGATAAAGTGGTTGAACAGGCACTTAGCTACGCATATGCTGACGGTTTTGTCAGGCTCAGCGGTTTGAGAAGATTTACTCCCCAAACGGGTGATGAATACTGGCAGCCCACTGCTCCCGGCTTTATTTCAGCTATAGAACCATACTGGAACACGCTGCGCCCTTTTATTCTTGATTCATCTTCACAATTTGCCGCCATACCTCCAAATAAATATAGTTCTGATACCAATTCATTGTTTTATAAAGATTTGAAGGAAGTATACAAAGTTGGTCAAAATCTTTCGAAGGAGCAGGCAGAAATAGCGCTGTTTTGGGATTGCAATCCCTTTGCGCTGCAACAAGTTGGGCATCTTGAATTTGGAATTAAAAAGATATCTCCGGGCGGACACTGGATGGGCATTACCGGTATTGCCTGTAAAAAGCAAAAATTAAGTTTATCAAAAACTGCTTATGTGCACGCTATGGTTTCCATGGGAATGGCAGATGCATTCATTTCGTGCTGGAACGACAAATACAAAAATAACCGGATAAGACCTGTAACAGCTATTAAAAAACTCATAGACCGCAGTTGGTCTCCGTTGCTTCAAACCCCGCCTTTCCCTGAATATACATCAGGCCACAGCGTTATTTCTTCAACTGCAGCTACTATTCTCACTCGTTTGTTCGGTGATCACTTTTCTTTTACTGATAACACTGAAGAAGAATTCGGCCTTCCTCCAAGAAAATTCAACTCCTTTGCTCAGGCATCGAATGAGGCTGCAATATCGAGATTGTATGGGGGCATCCACTTCAGAGACGCGATTGAAAACGGTGCAAAAGAAGGTGAACAAATTGGAAAGTTCATCGTTACACGTAGCCCTGACAGCCAGGCAAATAATAAGAATAATGGAAGCACTCTTTCTGTGCAGGTAAAAAATAAAGATTAATGACACAATACGGGCAATTTATATTCTTTAAAATTCCTTTCGTAAAAACCAGAATTTTTGTTCCTGTTGCCGTTTTGGCAATAATATTTGTCAGCATCCTTTCCGGCTGTTCGTCAACATCTAAGAAAAACCAAAGCCAATTGGTTTGGACTAAAGACCTCCCGGTGATTGGGTCCCAATCTTCACCACGCACTGCGGACTTGAACAATGATGGAATACTGGACATTGTTATCGGTGCGGGAAAAAATGAATTTCAGAAAAGTGACATAGGAATTCTCGCATTTGATGGAAGATCGGGAGTCTTGTTGTGGAAGCAGGAATCCCCTGACCAGGTTTTTGGCTCAGCAACTTTGTATGATGTTACGGGCGATAAGATCAAAGATGTATTTATAGGTGGCCGGTCACCACAATTGAAAGCAATTGATGGTAAATCCGGTACGCTCCTCTGGGAGTTTAAATCAGAACAGTATAAAAATGATCCGATACTTCGGTATGCCCACTTTAATTTCAACAATAGTGTTATGGTTCCCGATCAAAACAACGATGGCATGGAGGATTTGCTCACTATAAATGGTGGTAATGCACTTGCCAATCCGTACTCGAAAGCTAATCGTTACCCGGGAGTACTCATGTTGCTCGATTCGAAAACAGGCAATGTGATTGCAGCAGATACAATGCCGGATGGCAAGGAATCGTATATTACACCTTTGTGTTTTACTCAACCAGGAAGCAACGAGCTCTTTATTGTGTTTGGTACAGGAGGAGAAACGATTGATGGTAATCTTTATATATCCACAATTTCGCAACTGCTTTTAAAAAAATTATCTTCAGCTAAAGTCATTGCCACTGAAAAGGGGCATGGTTTTATTGCACCCGCCGTGCTGGCGGACATCTCGGGGGATGGTTATCTTGATATCATTGCTATTTCACATGGAAGTAAAGCTGTTGCAATTGACGGAAAAGATCATCACATTTTGTGGACGAGGACTTTTCCCGCAACTGAATGCAGCAATAGCTTTGCAGTAGGTGACTTTACCGATGACAATATTCCTGATTTTTTCACATTTATAAGCAAAGGTCAATGGCCTAACAGCACAGGCACCATACAAATTATGCTGAGCGGAAAAGATGGAAGTGTTGGCTACATGGATTCTATTGGTTGTACAGGATTTTCATCCCCCGTTGTTTATGATCTTAATAACGACGCACGTGATGAAGCTATTATCAGCATTAATAATTTTGATTGTTCGTTAGGATATGCATCAAAGTCGCCCAGGCTTATCGAGAACAAACTGATAGCCATTGATTTTGGTAATAAATCAGTGAATACCATTGATCAGGCTCAAGGCTTTAAAAATATTTTTTCTACTCCGTGGATTGGAGATCTTGACAATGATGGCTACCTGGATATTATCTATTGCCAATACTTTCATCATTCCGATCTGCTATCATTTCTTGGAATGAGGATTAAACGGATCGATACTTCTGTACGGATAAAGAAGAAAGTTCTTTGGGGAGGATTTTTGGGATCGAACGGAGATGGTGTCTTTATAGAAAAACGCTAAAACTTTAAACTACATGACATGAAGGTTTATAACCTGTGGTGGCTTTTAACTTTTTTAATAATAACCGGATGTAAAAACGAGGGATCGAAATCTTCTAATGGCGCAGGTTCCAAACAGCTATTTCAATTACTCGATCCGGAAAAAACCGGAATTGACTTTGTTAACGAAGTTGAGGATGGTGAAAATTTTAATATTCTGACCTATCGTAATTTTTATAACGGCGGAGGTGTTGCCATCGGGGACATCAATAATGATTCATTGCCTGATATTTACTTTACCGCTAATCAAAAAAAGAACAAGCTTTACCTTAATAAAGGAAACTTTGTATTCGAGGATATAACAGAAAAGGCAGGAGTAGGAGGAAAGATGGCATGGAGCACAGGTGTTACAATGGTTGATATAAATAATGATGGTTTTCTCGATATATATGTCTGTAATTCTGGAGATGTTGACGGGAACCTTAAAAAAAATGAATTGTTCATCAATAATGGTGACTTGACTTTTACCGAAAAAGCCAAGGAATATAATCTTGACAATGAAGGCTATTCTACACACGCTGCATTTTTTGATTATGATCAGGACGGCGATCTTGATTGTTATATCCTGAACAACAGTTTTCGGAATCCGGCTAAAATTGAATTATACAGACAAGTTCGGCAACAACCTTCATCAGGTGGTCACAGATTGATGCGAAATGACGGAAACACTTTTACTGATGTAACTGCTCAGGCTGGTATTTACAGCAGTGATATCGCATTTGGTTTGGGAGTATCGGTTTCGGACCTTAATGGTGATCACTTACCTGATCTCTATATCAGCAATGATTTTTGGGAGCGTGATTATCTCTACATAAATAAAGGGAATGGTAAATTCTCAGAAGAATTGCCCTCACGCGTGAACTATTGCTCCCTGGCGAGTATGGGTGCAGACATAGCTGATATCAATAATGACGGTTATCCTGAAATATTTACAACCGATATGCTTCCTGCTGATAATTACCGGATAAAGACCACAATGTCTTTCGACCCATATCACCTTGAGGATCTGAAATATCGCGCCAATTTTCACTATCAGATGACGCAGAATTGTCTGCATCTGAATGACGGGAATGCCGGTTTTTCTGAGGTAGCTTCATTATCAGGTGTAGCTTCTACTGACTGGAGCTGGGGCGCTCTGATCTTTGATTTTGAAAACGACGGCAACAAGGACATTTTCGTAAGTAACGGAATTATGAAAGATCTCGGATCAATGGATTTTCTCGAATTCTATGGAAACCAACAAAAGGTTAGTTATGCAAATGCAAAGGAGAAGTTTGATTACCAGAAATTTATTTCCAAAATGCCATCAACACCACTTCAAAATTATGCTTTCTCCAATACTGGTAATTTGACATTTAAAAATAATGCGGGAAGTATAGGATTATCTCAATTGTCCTATAGCAACGGTGCAGCGTACGGAGACCTTGACAACGACGGGGACATGGATTTAATTGTCAATAACCTCAATTCAAAAAGTTTTGTGTACCGCAACAATGCAGACCAGAATTCAGAAAATCATTTTCTGAAAGTCAGATTGATGGGGTCAGAAAAAAATCGATTTGGAATTGGTGCTGAAGTTCGGATCAAAGTTAAAGATGGTATAAGAGTGCTTCAGAATTATAATACACGCGGATTTCAAAGCAGTATAGAACCATGTTTATTATTTGGTGTTGGTAAAACAAAGTCAATAGATACGCTTCAGGTAACGTGGCCAGATGGAAAAGTACAGGTAATGGCAAATGTAAAAACCGACCAGGCAGTTACTTTAAAGAATAGTGAAGCGTCTTTTGCAGGAAATATTTCTAATAGATCTATCGAACCTGCATTTGAAGAGGTGGGACAGAAATTAATTGATCGTCCTGCAATACATCATGAGGACAGGTATAACGATTTTGATGATGAACTCATGCTAACCAGGATGCTTTCTACAGAAGGACCGAGACTGATCGAAGGTGATGTCAATAATGATAAGCTTACTGACTTTATTTTGCTGGGTGCAGCGGGTGATCCCGAAAAATTGTATGTTCAAAAAGCTGATGGAAGCTTTTACTTCAAGGCAAACGCGGCATTTAATAAAATTGCCGGAACCTTCGAGAGCACCTGTGGTGCCTTGTTGGATTATGACAAAGACGGCGATCTTGATCTTATGATTGGTTCGGGTGGAAATGAAATTGAAATGAGCAAAACGAATTTTATTTTAAGAGCATACACGAATGATGGAAAAGGGAACTTTTCAATTGCGCCTTCTGCTGTACCGCATGTTCTTGGAAACTTTTCGACGCTGGAAGCTGATGATATAGATCGTGATGGTGATGTTGATATTTTTTTAGGTGCACGAAATGTTCCGGGTAATTATGGCCTCCCTCCCCGCTCTTATTTACTTAAAAATGACAATGGAGCCTGGAACGATATTGCTCCACCGGCCCTTGCAAATGTTGGAATGGTAACCGATGCATCGTGGACTGATGTAGACTCCGATGGAGATAAGGACCTGGTTGTTGTTGGTGACTGGATGGTCATCAATATTTTTAAAAATGAAAACGGAAGATTTGAAAATCCAATCACGGTTCCTAATAGCAACGGATGGTGGAACAGAATTAAAGCTGCCGATCTGGATGGAGATGGTGATATGGATTTCGTTCTGGGCAATTGGGGATTGAATACCAAGTTCAAGGCTACTGCTGAAAGACCGCTGACAATGTATGTGAATGATTTTGACAATAATGGAAAGAGCGAATGTATCATTAACTGGTATCCCCCATTGGATTCAACGTCTTACCCCTTTGCACTTAAAGCGGAGTTGTCGTCACAATTGCCAGGTTTAAAAAAACAGATTCTGAGATATGAGGATTATGGTAATAAAACATATGAATCCCTCTTTTCTCCGGAAATTCGCAGTAAAGCCTTGCGATATGAAACAAATTATCTGCAAAGCGCAGTTTTATGGAACAATAATGGAACGTTTGAACTTGAAGCATTGCCTCTCGAGGCACAGTTGTCACCGATTTTTGGAATCGTTGCAGATGACATTGATGGAGATGGTAAGATGGATATCTGGCTCGGCGGAAATTTTTATGCACTTAAACCGCAGGTTGGAAGGCAGAATGCCAGCAAGGGTGTTTATCTGAAAGGGAATGGTGGAAGATCGTTTACCTATATTTCTCCAATGAAATCCGGAATAAAGGTTGAAGGGGAAGTTCGCGATGCAGGGGTTATTCAGATCAAAGGATCGAGGCACCTGATTGTAGGAAGGAACAATGCAAGTGTTCTGTTATTTGAAAAAAGAAAAAAATAGTTAGTCATTGCTAAAGAAAAACCCATTAATTCTACAAGGACTTTTGACTTTCAAAAATGCTGGTTCTGAAATAAGTTGACACAAATTTTATGGCTCTATGATAATTGGTGCGGGTAGAATGTCCCGACCTTTATATCCCGGGCAGGTTGCACAAAATGTAGGTATTGGCTTAGCAAAAATTCATCTAAATGATAGGCTTTTGTAAGTTCTATGATATTCTTTAGCTTGGTCTTATACAAAAATTATCCCCCCAATAATTCCTCCAGCTTTTTATCCATTGCTTTATGATCTTCTTCTTCGTTACCATATCTTCCTATAATTACCCCGTTTTTATCAATAAGTATTTTTGTAGGGAGAGTGTGAATTCCATATTTCGAACTGATATCGTTTGTAAAGTCAGGAGGGTTATTTTCAGTAGCTTTCATACCTCTTAATACATGTTTCCATATTCCTATTCCATCCTTTTGTACTGCCTCCTTCCACTTGTCTTCATGTCCATCGTCATCTGAAACGCCTATAAATTCAATTCCTTTCTCGTTGTATTTATTATATAAATTAATGAGGTGAGGATTACCTTCACGGCAAGGACGACACCATGACGCCCAAAAGTCAAGAAGAACATATTTGCCCCTATAATCTTCAAGTCTTAAAGAGTCTCCTTTTAGTTCTAATGTTTTGAATATAGATGCGCTACTTCCGGGAGAACCTTTCATTAATTTTTCTATTTCATCTTTCACTTCCCTGCCAAATTTACTTTGTCGTACCACGGGCAATAGGTGGTTATAATAACTTTTAAGATCATTAAGTGAAAGTGAACTAACATAATAGCGAAGCATGTATGCAGTAACATAAGAACCAGGATTTTCTTTAAAAAAGGCTTTATCTATTGAGGCTGCTTTCTCAAGAAAAGGTGCCATAACATTTCTTATTGAATCCATCTTGTCAGCTATCTTTTTCAAAGAGGCTTCACCAGCTTTTGCTTTCGACAGCTTTATATGTTCGTTATTCAAATTATTATAAGCTTCACCAAATGGTTTTAATGAGTCATATATTTTTGATTTTTTCTGTTCTAATTGCAAATTCTCGTTCTGTGTTTTTGACCCGAACATTTTCAGATTTTTCAAATTACCTTCTTTTATTTCAACTGTTAATGCTTTAGGCTCAATAAATACTAATGGAGAAATATCCTTTCCATTCTCTGCCCAGTCTGGTTTTGAGGTAGAAGTTAGGGTTGCGACAGTGGGGCCTGATATATTTCCTTTAATATTAAAACTTCCGTTTTTTACCTGTGCACTGTCTTTTATATTGTTCCCACCGGTATTGTTATACAAAATGTAAATAAACTTATTATCTAAGCCTGTTGCTTTTCCTAAAATACTGAAATGATTGTTAGATAACCTGGTCTGGGCTTTAATATTAATGCTAAAAAACAAAAACAAAAGGTTAAGAACAGTTTTAAACATAAAACAGTTATTTTATAAATATTAAAGTTTTTAAGCAATTATTAAAAGAAGTAGTACTACAATAAAAATAAGGATTATTTGGATGAAGATTAAAATTTATGGCAGTTAAATTATTCCCTGATGAGGCTATTACTCTCGCTACCAATACTTTTTTTGAATTTCATCAACGATGCAAAGGACAGAACAGAACAGAATGTTTTATTTGAACAAGAGCGAACTCAACAAGACAATAGTTTACTTTTTAAATTGAAGGTATTTTTTAAAGATTGAAAAGGCAAAAAACTTATATGCGCATCCATCAATACGTCATTCTTATAAAGCTTTGAATCAAATACATGAAAAAACCCAACTACCAGAGGCAGTTGGGCTAATTAAAATCGTCGGTTTACTTTAGACTTTGCAAAAATAATCTATTACTCTGGTCCACCTGCCCACCAGACCTTTGTTGTATAATCATTGGCACTTGCACCTGTCTTAAAATTAGGATTGCCTGCCACTTCTGCATTTGGATATCGCAGCCTTTGTGGTATCTGTCCACCTGTTACATTTCCCGGGTAATTGGTTGGAACCAATACCGGAAGACCTGTTCTTCTCCAATTCGACCAGGCTTCCCACCAGTTAAGGAAGTGGTTAACCCAATATTGTTCGCCGATCATTTCCATTGCAGGTTTTGCAACATTATAAGGGTAAGCAGCCAGGTATGCATCTGCCTGAGCATCAGTAACCACGAAGGAGGGATCGTAAATAGTGTACATCTGCATAGATGCTTTTACACCCTCTCTATAATCAGCCTCAGCTCCACTTGGAGTAAGTCCACCTATACCTCTTTGTGCAGCTTCGGCTAAAAGAAGCTTCACTTCACCATAATTCATAAGCATATATGGTTCAGCTCTGTCTAGCAACTTCGTATTGATCTTTGAATAGGTTGCGTTTAGATCAAGATCGCTGTTTCCTTCAATTGTCTTAAGCGTAGCTAAGTCATTTCCATTCGGCATGCCTTTCTGATCAAGTGGGTTAGTATTTGTCGGCTCCCAGGTACCACCATTAGAAGCTGACCAATTACCAATGCCTCCGGTGAGGATCATGAGTCTTGGATCATCATCTATTGTAGATCCGGCATTAGATCCTTTTAGAAAATCAATCAGCTTTTTGCTTAGAAAAGACGAATTGCCACCATCTCCAGGATAAAATGCACGTGAAATTCCATTTTGGTTTACCCACAAACCAGGACCTTCTGCCATTGGAACGATGACATTGTCTGCATTGCTTTGAAATACCCCCCCGGCTACAGCTTTAGCTACATAAGTATTCGCCATTGCCTGATCAACGTTTGAAACACGCATAGCAAATCGGAGCATGAGTGAATAACCCCATCTTTTCCATTTATCAATATCACCTTTATAATACAAATCAGCAGACGCAAACCCATCTGCGGGATCGGCTGCTGTAAACGCGGCCGTTGCTTCGTCAAGCTCTTTGAATAAGTCTGTATAAATATCCTTTTGCTTATCGTATTTAGGAAAGTATACTCCTTGACCGGCTTGTATCGCTTCAAAATAGGGAATGCTGCCATAATAATCGGTCAGGCGATGAAAAAGAAATGCTCTTAAAATTCGTGCAGCTTGTTTCGTGTTATTGTTCTTACCTTCTGCAAATCCCCCTGGATCTGTTTGCTTCACAACATCGCCCAGACTCCTCAAATCACGGTAGATAAATTCAAAAGGGGCACTGGCGGTTTCGGGATTATCCAGGTATTTGTCACCGGTATTAGAAATATCACCGGTGGCTGCAAGTTGTTGAATAGCAGTGGAAGCCATTCCAATGTTAGTTCTCCAGTCAATATAACGGTTGTCTCCCTGTGAACCGCCAGATGCTGCTCCCAGTTGTGCTGAAGTAAACAGAAAGTTCACATCAATCGTATTCAGTGCCTGCGGATTGATATTAAGATTTTTAAGTTCGTCTTTGTTACATCCGCTAATAAGGACGGCAGCAATAGTGGTGCAATAAATGAGTTTTCGTAAATATTTCATAGTTAATTCTGTTTATTGTTAAAATGTTGCCCGTAGGTTAAAGCCATATGTACGTGACGCCGGCATGCCGAAGTAATCAAGACCCTGGGAGTTACCGCTTGAATAAGTAGACTCCGGATCTATGTTAGGTACATTCTTGTACAGAATTGCCAGGTTACGTGCAACAAAAGAAAGCATTAAATTCCGTATAGGTGTTTTGGTGAAGAACTTCGTTGGCAGATTATACCCCAAAGTGATTTGCCTCAATTTAATAAACGATGCGTCATAAACAAAGTTTTCCTGTGCCCTGGAACCAAGTTGGCCCCAATAATTTCGTGCTTCTCCAGGCGTGAGGGTCTTAGTATAGGGCTTAAATCCTCCTCCGCCAGTGACATCCTTCACTACACCGGTTATGGTGAGCGGAGCTTCTCCCTCGCGACCAAGTAGCGTCTGCTTAGTGAAACCTGCCTGGGTCATTCTGACATTTGTTCCGGAATAAATATCTCCGCCTGATTTGAAATCAATCAGGAAAGTAAGATTTAAGCCTTTCCAGGTAATTGAGTTGTTTAAACCTCCGGTGAAATCAGGTACACCGTTACCAAGAATCTGGTAAGTTTGATCCGTTAAAGGAGTACCGCTCGAATCATATACAAGGAGGCCGGATGCAGGATCCCGTGTTTGAACTTGTCCGGTGATCATACCATATGGATAACCTACGATATGTTTGATGAAAGCTGTTCTTGTTCGCGGTTCTTCGCCAAGAACTTCTGTCTGACCTTCAATCAGCGAAATAACCTTGCTATTATTTTTTGCAAAATTCAATGAAACATCCCAGGTTATTGCAGACCTGACAGGTGTGCCTGTTAGCAAAAATTCAACACCCTTATTTCCGATTTTACCAAGATTAACCGAAGTGGTCGTAAATCCTGAAGCCCCTGAAATGTTTGCATCCAGAATATCATTAGTAGTTTTTTGATCATAGTAAGTGATATCCAACCCAAGCCTGTTATTAAAAAATCTAGCTTCCAAACCATATTCAATTTCCGTTGAGGTGAATGGTCTAAGGTTAGGATTGGGTAAATTATTTCCTGATGCATATCCTCCTAAAGGTATTGCAAGGTGTGAGTTTCCAGCTCCATATAACAGTGTTGTCTGGTAAGGACCAACGGAGCTTACATTACCAACCTGTGCCCATGCTATTCTTGCCTTTCCATAACTAAGCCATTTTGGTAAAGTTTTCAATGCATCTGTGAATACGAAACTTCCACCTAAAGAAGGATACACAATGCTGTTATCTTCAGGTTTCAATACGGAGAACCAATCCTTTCTTGCTGTTCCTGTTATAAATAGATAATTATTGTATGATAATTCAACAGAACCGAACAAGGAATTAATCCCTTGTTTTCCATAATCATAACCAAAGTTCCTTTGTTTGGCATTGTTAATAGCAGCGAGAAACGGTGTATTAAAACCTGTTCCAACTGCCTCAATACGTTCGTTAGTACGACGCATGGCGTTTCCACCAACGAAAGCATTGACGCCAAATTGGTTAAAGGTTTTGTTGAAACCTACCATATACTGAAGGTTTATTTCACGTGTGCGGTATTCGCGCTCATTTATCCCTCCCCCACGGTCATAACCCGTACCCTGTGGTGTTAGTTGCGTATTTCTCAATGTGTACCAATCCATGCCGGCCTGTCCTGAGACATAGAGGAAATCGGTGATATTATACCGTAGATCACCACTGGCAATGACCCGGTCACGGACATCACTGTTTTTAAACTGATACGCTGCCCAATATGGATTCTGTTGCCACAGATTAGTTGACATCTGGTATTCTTCTCCGGGAGCTTTTTGATCCTTAATTCTGATTCCCATATCTTGTTGCATTTGAACTGAGGGTACTGCACCAGGTTTATTAGGGTCACCTATATAATTACGTACATCCACATCTCCAGGGGTATAAAATAAGGCCAAATTAGCATTTCCGGGAGAATCAGAAAGCCGCGGTCTGTTTTTTGTCTTCTCATTCGAATACAACACCTTCGAATTAACAGACAACCTTTTTCCAAATTTCGAATTTGTAGATAGAGAAACATTTGTTCTGTCGAAACCTGAGTTAGGAAAAACTCCCTTACTTCTCAGGTCGGAAAGTGAAAGCCTGAAACTTTGAGTTTCGCTTCCACCTGTAAGTGAAACGGTATTGGTAAGCGCAGTTCCGGTTTTGTAAAAACGCTTCCAGTTGTCGCCGATATAAGAATAGGGCCTCATTATACTGTCGAACTGCAAGGTCGGGCTACCATCAAATTTTGGTCCCCATCCATTATAACCCCAGCCGTTGTTCCAATGCTCTGAAAGAGTTTTTGGAGTTTTGGTGATCTGGTTTTGCAGGCTTGCTGGTCGGGTTGTGTCTGCTCTTACATACCCGCCATTACCATGCGTTGTCTGGAAATCCGTTAAGTTCTGTATAGATTCCAAAACATAGTTTGAGTTGAGTTCAATACCTATGCCTTTACGCCCTGCTCCTTTTTTTGTTGTTATCAAGATAACTCCGTTGGCAGCCCTGGACCCATAAAGAGCTGCTGCACTTGCTCCTTTCAATACTGTCATTGATGCAATATCATCAGGGTTCAGGCTGTTCATAGCGTCACCCTGGTCGGAACCACCCCACTTCCCAGCCTGGCCCAGATTACTGTTGTCAATGGGAACTCCATCTACCACATAAAGTGGTTGATTTAAAGTTGAACCAAGGGTTTTAGCACCACGGATAACAACACGTGAAGATCCTCCCGGTCCTGATGCGACCTTTGACACGTTAACACCCGCCACCCTTCCTGCAAGCGCATTGGCAGCATTGTTCTCACGCGCTTGAGTGAAGTTTTCACCACCCACGGTGGTTGCTGAAAACTGCAGCGATTTTTTGTTTCTTTCAACGCCAAGGGCTGTAACAACAACCTCGCTCAATTGAGAAGCTGAAGCTGTTAACTTAACAGAGATACTACTTTTGCCGTTGATAGAAACGTTCTGAGATGCAAAACCTACTGAGGTAACTGCTAATCTCTGTGCGGAATTAGGAACAGAGATCGAAAAAACTCCTTCCGAGTTTGTTTGAGTTGCTGCCTGTGTACCGGTTGCTGAGACTGTTGCACCAACAACTGGTTGCCCATTTGCATCAGTAACTTTACCTGTAATGTTTTTTTGTTGTGCAAATAGAAACTGAGTTGAGAGAAAAAAAACTGCTGCTAATAATAGCCGCATAAAAGTCGAATTTGCGAGCATCGCTAACTAGTTTAAGTTGTTGATAAAAAAAACAAATCACCGTTAAAATTAAGCAAAAAGTGATTGCAATTATTTAAAACTTTTATGCAATTTTTTGACATTTTAATATCCTAAAATTTAAAAAGGAAAAAATAATTGTTAAATTAAAGACAGACTTTTTTTTAAAATGCTGCATCTTTCAGATAAATTTATACAAACACAGAAAGTTTATTTTCCAAATTAGCAATTTCAAAACTCAACGTTTCCAGTCTGGACAGAAATTTTATCTTTATTATTTGTTGCATGATATATTCCATAGTAATACTGTCTTTTCATTAGTCTGCCTTCCACCTTCTTTCTTCTATCTCCTTCCTTCTCCCTTCTTTTTTCCCTTACACCTTCTCCCTTCCTTCCACCTTATACATATCCCGCAAATCTTTTTCAAACAAACTATTAGGATCATTATAGAACTTCATAAAAATCAGGAACACTGCTATGTCCGCGATAAGGAGCATAAAAGTGACCCAGATGAGCATTTCTCCAGACAAGTAAGTGTGGTTTCTTCTTTTTAATGCTATCAGTTTTAATTAATGTTATTCCCCATTACTCCGGTATACCAGTCCGGATTTGTAATTTTTTCAAGACCTGTTTCTGTAAGCGCAGGTATTTTATTTTTATTAAGGGCATACTGCACCACCATGCGAAGTGAATTTACAGCTTTGGCGCACTTACAGTATCTCTGAATTCAGAGTAGTTATCCTGGCCAGGTGTATCAAAGTATTCACCACCTGCATATCTCTCTATGCAGGCACCCCAGTCAGGGATCGTATCAGTTGAATATGCATATAAAACATTATCAACACCTTACAACTCTCATATCTAATGTCCTTTGCTCATTGTAAAACTTTCTAAAGCCCTTTCCGGACACCTTCCGGCTACAGATCATTTTAGCTATATATTTGTCAGAATTTTTAAGAAGAAAAAAGACTGTACGTTCAAAGAATTCAAGCAAACCTACCTTTTAGGAAATGAGAACATTTATTTAATACTGCTGTTATCTTTATATTATTTTTTTAATGTTGATAATATTCAGATGCTATAATTCAAATATTTAAATTATAACTTTTGTCTCTAAAATAATAAGGACAAATTTAACTTGCTTTCTTAAATTCAAGCCACATGAAAATAATCAGTAACTCTATGACTCTTGTGGTGTTATTTCTCGTAACAGGTTTTGCTTTGCATGCTCAAACTTCGTCTGCAAACACAACAACTAAAGAGAAAAGTTCTTTACGGCTTTTCAAAGCAGATCATCGATACATTCAGTACACCGGCCGCATTGATTTTTCCAATCCTGCTTTACCACGTTTTTGGTTGCCCGGCGTTTATATAAAAGCTAAATTCAGGGGCTCCATATGCGAAATTATTTTAAATGATGAAGAGCTTTATGGCAACAATCATAATTACGTTGAAATAATTATTGACAACAAAAAACCTTTTAGAATTCAGGCTGCCGGTAAGACTAATACAATAAAAGCAGCCGGAGGATTAAATAATGGTGAGCATACCATAACTATCTGTAAAAACACAGAACCAGGAATTGGCTATCTTGAGTTTGTTGGGCTAAGATGCAAAGAACTATTGCCGGCAGATAATAAGCCTTTACGAAAAATTGAATTCATCGGCAACTCTATAACCTGCGGTACCGGCAGTGATCTTTCAAAGATACCCTGCGACAGCGGTCAATGGTATGACCAGCATAATGCATATTTAAGTTATGGCCCTGTTACTGCCAGAAGTCTAAAGGCACAATGGCATTTAACCTCAGTATCAGGAATAGGCTTAATACACAGTTGCTGCAACATGACGGTGACAATGCCACAGATTTTTGATAAAGTAAACCTTCGCACCAACTCTATTAAATGGAATTTTAAAAATTATGAGCCGCAAGCAGTAACTATTTGCCTGGGGCAAAATGATGGTGTACAGGATTCGGTAAAATTTTCCAGGGCTTATATTCATTTTTTAAAAGACGTTAGAAAACGTTATCCAAACGCTGATATTGTTTGCCTTAGCAGCCCTATGGCTGATGCTTCACTTATTACCATAATGAAAAATTACCTTACAGGTATTGTAAATTATATGAATGAAAAAGGGGATAATAAAGTGAGTAAATATTTCTTTTCTAAGCAATATAATCATGGTTGTGGCGGTCATCCTGATCTTGCCCAACATAAGAAGATAGCTGAAGAACTTACAAAATACATCAGCAGGTTGAAAGGATGGTAATAAGCAGACAACAGACAATAGACAACAGACCACAGACAGCAGACAACAGACCACAGACTACTGACAACAGACTACTTTACATTGGGCGCACGCTTCGATTTTTATTTCCGCCATTATAGAAGAATTTCCTTTATTTGACCAAATACAATTACCTGAAGAGATAAGATAGAATATAAACTAAAAACCCTTACTTTACTATAAAAATTAATTCGTATGCAAAGAAGAAATTTTGTAAGGTCTGTTTTTGTCTCGGCTGCAGGATTAAGTATAGCACCTCAACTTTTTGCTTCGACAAAAAACAATGCTCTTGGTGTACAGCTTTGGAACATTCGTGAGTATCTTAAAAATGATCTTACAGGATCATTAACAAAGCTTGCAAAATTAGGTTATAATGAAATTGAACTTTTTGGATACGATGGAACTTATTGGGGAAAAACTCCTAAAGAATTCAGCAAGATCTGCAATGACCTTGGATTAAACATTATTAGTTCTCATTACGAAACGGGCCGGCATGATAATGCAAACGGAACACTTTTAAATGGATGGAGCAAAGCCATTGATGATGCAGCGGAAATGAACATAAAATATATGATTTGCGCATGGTTGTATAAGGAAGAGCGTGTAAGTATTGATCTCTACAAGGCTTTAACAGTTATGCTGAATAAAGCAGGTGAAGCATGCAGCAGGTCGAAGATACAATTTGGTTATCACAGCCATAATTTCGAATTTCCGCCAATAGATGGGATTGTTCCTTATGACTTTATTTTACTAAACACGGATAAGAACATGGTGAAAATGGAAGCAGACCTCTTTTGGATAACTAAAGCAGGCGCAGATCCTGTTAAGTATTTTAAGAAACATCCCGGACGTTTTCCTTTATGGCATGTAAAGGATATGGAAAGAGGATCAGAGCAATTTGCTGAAGTTGGCCATGGCATTATAAACTTTGACAGAATTTTTGCGGAGCGTAAAACTGCGGGGCTTGAACATTGGTTTGTTGAACAGGACCAAACGAGCAGAGAACCTTTTGAAAGCCTTGCTATGAGCAGAGATTACATTTTGAAGAAAAAATATTAAGTTCTTAATAAAAATCGTAAAAGTTTTTCAAATACCATATGCAGTCACGCTTTTCAGTTGCCTCCGCAGTAACAACCTGTTTAGTGCGCCGAAGACCTGAAATATTCTACGAATAGCGGGGGTATTATCTTTTATTTAAAGTCATCATCTTTCATAAACATTATTTATACCTTTAATTACTTACAGTAAGGATTAAGACGAGTTCTCAAAGTAACAGAGATAATTCTGGCTTTTCATTTGCCTTTGTCGTAATGACGTAAGGAGAGCTTGCCATTCTACGACTATCAGGTGAATATATTCAGTACCTTGTAACTCTTATTGTTTCTTTGTTTTTAACAATTTCATTTTTGCTTCTGTCCTTTCTAAGTTTTCCTTCACTCTGAACTTTACAATTGTGCTAATTAAGTCATAAAGAATTTCTTTGTCAATTGGAAATTTTACAGAGCCTTTAGCTCCTTCATAGACTGATAATTCTTCTTTAAATTTTTCAATTTCTGAAGGTGTTGGATAAAATCCAATGTGATTTTTATAAGCTGTAAAAATGAACTAAATTTCCGTTCAGCGTGAATGTTGGTATTTGGTAATTGATTGTTTCTTCTGCGCCAGGTGCAGATTGTTTAATTGTCTCCCGAACCTTTACCAATATTTCCCGGGTTTTTTCAGGAAAATCTTCAATATAACGTTTAAAGAATTACTTTGCGATACTTGGAAGTTTTACAGCTTTTACCCTACCTTTTTTATTTCCGGTATTTATTTTTAGGATTACGCTTATGATGAAACAAAGAAATAATTGTTATCACACTTTTTTCGTTATTAATAAGATAAATTAAATAATATGGATATTTTTTCAACGATACCTCCCGAAGGTTTTTATAGGTTTTCCTGTATCTATGAGGATTTTCACAAACAGCCCTGATCGTTCTTCAACTTCAACAATCAGGTTGTCTGCTGCTACTTCACTTCGCTGCTGATACCATTCAAATGCATCCTCATATTCTTTAGCAGCAGCCGGCTCAAAGAGATATGAATAACTCATGATTTTTTTCTTCTCTGTCTTATTTTAAGAAGCCTGTTACTGATTTCTTCCGGAGTTACCATTTGCTCTCCACTCAAATAATGTTGCACACGCCTGTCTAATTCTGCTTTATCTTCTTCAGTATATTCTACTTTCAATTCTTTTATAGCATCTTCCAGCATTACATAAATTGCTTTTAATTTTCTATCATCGGCCTTTTCAAGATATTGATGAAGTTGCTCCCGTATAGCTATTGTATCCATAATCTACTTCTTTTTTTATCTTACAAATTTACATTTAAAGGTGGTTAAAAGATAGAACCTTATTTTCACTAAGGATCACCAACCGTTTTTCAAATACAGACGCAGTCTGGCTTTTCATTTAAACCACCAGAAGAATGTGACTTTTAAAATATATTGCCGTGTGCATTACGTTTTTAGGCCTTATTACAAAAGTTTATATAAAAAATTCAGAAAGAGAGAATACTTGGGAAAAAGAGATTTTGAAAAAAATTAGTAGTAATCCTCCAAATATATAATAATGATCAATGGATTGCATCAGTATTAAGTTATGTGCGTTACGATTTGGGAATAACTAATCGTTCTAATCCTATGTCTCCGTAGTTCTTGTCAAGAATTATGGTAAAGCCAGACGAAGTAAAGAAGATAAGAGCAGAGACAGCAGGAAGAAACAAGCCCTGGACGATGGCGGAGCTTGAAAAAGTGGGAAAATGAGAGGGATTGTGTAAGATTGGTTTTGGATTCAAACTTAAATTCGTGATGGCATTTTCCCCTCACAATGAAGAAGGAAATTAGTCATGTTAATGAAGGAACTATTTTGCAGGATGGACTTTTCATCAACAGGCTAATTCTATCCGACTTGGCTTTTGTTTTAAAGTCAAAGATTATTTTAAAGTATTTTTTGCAGTAAAAATGTTAGTTTTGTTGCATGTTTAGAAGCGTGCTGAATAACAAAATCGGAAATCTTCTTAATTATCTAAGCACAAATATTCCTAATCTTTATATGACAAAAGCATTAAAGCTTTTGTATTTGATTGATGAAATATCTTATGCCCGTACCGGCGCGGCGGTTACCTGGTTAGATTATAAGGTCTGGGAAATGGGACCGGTTGCAGAGGAACTATATAATGAGTTACGGTATGACCAATCTATTGTACAAAATGGAGAACCTATCAATCTTGATCCATTTATTAAAACTGAAAAAACTACAACAGCTAAAGGCAGTGTAAATATAACTATTCATCCTAACGGTAATTATAATCTCAATGAATTCTCTTCTTTTGAAAAGGAACTGATTGATAATATAATAGACAAGTTTGGATCGTATACGTCAAAGCAGCTTATCAATCTTCTGCATCAGCAAAATACTCTTTGGCATAAAAAAGTATCTGATAATAATCTGAAACTCAATTTTGAAGTATACAGCAAGAAAAGCAATTATGTTATTGATTTTGCAGAATTAATTAAAGATGATCCAATAATGCAACTTGCGGCACAATCAGCATTCGAAAGTATGCAGCTACACGAGGAACTAAACAGCCTTTAAACTTACTTAAAGAATGGATTGGAAGCCTGGGCTAATAGTTAGAATAAAAGATTACAAATTCGAAGATGATAACAGCACAAGAGATAAATATTCAATTGTGCTTTTTACAAATCACCAGGAGGCTTATTTAATACATTCACTCACAACCAGTCGAAATAATCCTGGGATTAGCGGTCTTAAGTACGGATGTTCCGTTTACAATAGACTTCCTTATTTTTATTTTCCCGCCGCACAAATTATTGGCGACCAGAACTTTTCATTTGATAAAGCAACTTTTATCTTTTTCAGTAATAATGTTAGAAAAGAAGCTTTTGAAAAGTTGGAAGCTGCATCAAAAAAAATATTTGGATTAATATCCCTTGGAGTTTTGACTAATGGGGAATTGAAAAGGATAATCAAGTGCGCTTTGAAATCAAACTTGCTTCCCAAACAAATTGAGCAAGAGCTTTCAGTTTTCAAAGACTCTCTATAATTTTTATAAACTCCATCGCCTTATCTTCTCCTTCCTCAATAGCCATTTCTACCGCTTGTTTGGCTGCTTCTAATAATCGTTGGCTTTGCTGTTGAAGATGTAGACTTTCTAAAACCTTGTTACAAATTACAACCTCGCTTTCTTTTTTTATAAATGGAATAAGAAAGTTATCAATGTCTTTTGGATATAGTTCCTGTTGTGCTGAACCTGCACTTAGTTTTTCTGTTTGTAATCTTCCTAAAACAGAGTTCATTACAAAACTTACATAAATCGGATTTTCATTTTTTATTCTTAAGATGTTCACATGATTACTGGCTAATGCCTTTTTATCACTTAAGTAAACATGAGTGCGACCAATATTTGCTCCGGTGGTGTAAGTGAGAATATCATTTTTAAAAACCCTTGCTCTCGCATCTGCATTCCAGTAATCGCTTTGAGTTTTTTCGAAGTTATTGTAGTCAAGTGTTTTCTCTAAGATGTGTTTGCTGTTGATAACATCTAAATCTCCGTTTTCAAAATATTCTGGTTGAAAACCTCTGACATTAAAGGTTCTGATTTCTGAGATGCTTTTAAAATATTCTGCTTGTTCTTTATTGCAAATTCAACTTCATCATACTTTGGCTGGTAATATTCTGCATCTAATCTACCGCTTTGTAAAAAAGAATTATTAAAATTTTTTACTTCTGTGTTGGCTTGTGTTGGATGCCACTTATGTAAGCCAAGTTCATCTAAAAAAAGTGTTTCTGCTTTGATATAAAACGAGCTACTTTCCTCATTTAATAGATAACTTTTAGAAATAATTTTTTCGATTTTGTCTTGAAACTTATTCGAAGTTATAGGTACAGGAATCAATCTTATTCTTGACATCGAAACTGTTGGCTGCGCTGAAAGAGTTTTTTCTTTATTAAGAATAGTTTGACCAATACTTGAATTAAAAAATGTGGACAAGAAAAAAGGATTAATCTTACTACTTATCTTTCGAATCCTGCAAACATTTGGGCCTAATTGGTAATTCCCTTCATGCAGCACTAATGAACGACGATATTCACCTGTATAAGATAAAACTATATCACCTTTGAAAAGCTTAGATCTTTTAAGGTTATTATTAGCGACTGTTCTGTCAATTGTTATAACGTCTGTAAGAACCAAAGTTTCATTCTGAATATTTTTGCTAGTTAAGGCAATATAATTATCAGCACTAATCATATTCCTTTCAGTAAAGTAATTAGTAAATTCAAACCCTGCTAGCTTCGATACTTCAAATTCATTCTTCAAAATAATATGGCTACTGTCCCTGATTTTTCGAAGTAATTCAATTGCATATTTATTGAAATACTCTGCATCATATCGAAAAACTTCATTAAACTTTAGTACCTCACTCAACTTCATCTCCACAGCTTCCAGCCCGTCCATCAACCTTTGATACTTATCAGCATCAAACGGTTCAACAAACGGGCTTACTGAAAAAAAGGTAAGCCTTCTTTTTTAGCAAACTCTATAAATGCTTCAGCGATACCATCGTGGGTTAATCCTTCGTGGTTAAACAAATCATGGTCTACTATCAAGTGTCCATGTTCATCCAGTAAGTAATCATTTTGAGGCAAGGTATCGTAGTGTTCCTGTGGCTCTGCCAACTCCAGCTCTCCTTGTGTCGCCAGTTCTTTGGCCGTTTTTCCTTTCTTTGTTTCAGGCCCAAATAATCCTGCTTTGGGGTTCTTTACATATATCTTTTCCCCGCTGTTGTCTTTACCAGGCTTTCGCATGGTAGCAAAGAAAATATTGTAATCATCTGTTTTAGGGCAAAGCGGACCGGCTTTTTCATCATCATTCCATTTTTGCACAAACAGCACACTTGTTTTTGTGCCAGTGTGTGGCTTAAATGTATTTCCGTGTAAACCCACAACAGCTAATATTCTGCAATGCTCTGCAATAAAATCACGAATGGGTTTATCACTTGCATTATTAAAACGTCCTTGTGGTAAAACCACTGCCATTCGTCCTCCGGGCTTTAAAAAGTCAAGGTTACGTTCAATAAATAAAATATCCTGTCCTACGGCATTTTGCCATTTGCCATCCGGCTTTTTACCCAGATCATATTTTGCTAAAATGCGGCTTTCTTTTATATCTCCTGCAAATGGCGGATTGGCGAGCAATACATCAAACTGAAATTTTTTGAAGCTATTCTTTTCTGCTGTAAGACGCTTTAATTTCTTCCAGCCATTGAAGTAGGTGTCTCGCCATCTTTCATCTTCCACTGTTTCATTCCATCGCTCATAATCCAACGTGTTCATATGCAGCACATTTGTTTGTCCATCTCCTGCAATCAGATTCAATGTACGGGCAACCCGCACACTCTTTTCATCAAAGTCAATTGCAAATACTTTTTCCTGTACATAATCAATCTGTCGAGGCTGCTTTTGTTCTGCTGTAAACAAATGACTTCCCGGCAATCCAAGTTCTTTTTGTATTTGCTTCCATACATGAAAAATACTGTGCACAGTAAAACCTGCACTTCCTGCTGCCGTGTCTATTAAGTATTCATGCTCCTGAGGGTTGAGCATTTTTACACACATATCAATCACATAACGTGGTGTAAAGTATTGTCCCTTTTCTCCTTTGCTGCTTTTGTTTATTAAATACTCAAAAGCTTCGTCAACAACGTCCAGGTTAGAATTGAACAATATCACATTTTGCAAGCTCGAAACGCAAACACCTAAATGAGATGGCGTGAGCATAATTTGAGAATCATCTGTAAATACTCCTTCCCATTGTTTCTTTGCTTTATCAAAAAGTGTTTGAATTTTATTTTTTAATTCTGTTTCTGTTTGGCCTGTATTTCTAAATTCCAGCAATCTGCTTCTTTGCCTTACACCGCTCATTTCATCAAAAAGCTTTGTAAAGACAAGTTTAAACACTTCTTCAAAAACATCTACACCCGCATTCGCCAACACTTCATCCTCCATTTCTAAAATCAAATCTTTCAATGATTTCTTTTCATTGATTAATTTGTCTTTTGCTATTAAATCATCAATAGTAAATCGTTCGTTTAAAACATCACTGAGACTTTGATGTACAGTTGGAATATCGGTAATGTCTTCAAAATAGTTTGGGTCTTTACGATGATAATATGAGATTGAACCTCCGTTACTCCAAACGCCCATTGGTGAACCGGTAGCATTGCAATAACTTCTTAATTGTTCTTTTCCATCTTTTAGTTTTGGTTTCTTTATCTCTACCATTATGTAAGGAACATTTGGCCTGTCTTTATCAAACACTACTATGTCTGCACGTTTTATTTCACGTCCAAAATTTACGGGCACTTCCAGAGACATTCTTTTGACAGGATATTGGTAACGCTGTATCAACATTCTAACAAATAATTGCCGGACAATTTCTTCAGGTGTAAGTTTTATTTCTTTTTCTCGAACAATACATTTTATATAAGGTACAGGTTTGCCTTTTATTTCTCTGACTACAATAGAATCATTAAAATTTTCAATCTCACGTTCTTCAAATTGGGTAAGGCTATAATTGGAATCTTTAAGAATATCTGCAATATGAAACTAAAAAAGTGTATCTGTGGTCATAGGTTATTTTTAGAAACAGCTAAAACTAATGATTAATAGATAAGTATCAAAAAAAGGTAGTAATTGAATTTGTTTAAAATTGTTAGGCGAAAGAAAGTAATGACTAAAAAATAGTGTTCATAAAAACTCCACAAAGATTCAACAAATGGACTAAATGCAATTATGTTTTCATCCCTGATCCCAATACTCGTACCACAAACAAATCCTGTTTATTTACTCAACCCAAACCCCGCCTCCTGCACATCTCTGGAATTACCGCTGACCATTACTTTAAAATCTCCCGGTTCGTATATCCATTTTAGATCGCTGTTGTAAAACTTCAGATCTTCAACAGTCAAAGTAAAGGTTACATCTTTTGCCCCACCGGCTTTTAAAAATACTTTTTGAAAGGCTTTTGGTTTCCAGCTAACTTATATGTCTAAATCTTATAGTAAGCGAATTGATTAATCATGGAAAATAACGATATATCTCTTTTCTATGGAGTACAGTAGTTAACTCAACAACCTCTTTTTCATAAAAAAAGCCTATCCGATAAATTTTAAGTTTAATTCTATAAGTAGTCTTATAACCGGTTAGTTTTTTGCAGTTGCTGATTTCCCTAATAGTTTTTTCATCTTCTATTTGCTCAATAATTTCTGCAATTTTCTGTTGATATTGAGCAGGAAGCTTTTTTGATGCTTTTGTAAAGGAGCTACGAATCTCAATCTTCATTTTGCAGATTTGAGCTGCTTAATGAAATCTTCTTTTTCCTTTTGATTAAGAAGCCGTGTTTTCCTGTCCATTTGCATTTTTCTGTATAAAGCTTCTTCTTCCTGGTCCTCTGTATGAAAGTCAATATCAAGACTGGATAAAAAAGCTTCAATTACTTTTTCTTCCTTTTTACTTTTTGTCTTTATAATGTATTCAGCCATAAAAACTAATTTTGCAAACTTACAAAATCTTATAAAAGCCTTAATCGGCTTCTTACGAAAGCATTACTCCTTTTTGCATGAGCAACACCTAAAATAAAAATTGTATTCTCTGAAAGCGTATAGAAGATTTTATAAGGAAAACTTTCAATCTTATACCTTCTAGGTTTTTTAACCTAAGAGCAATTAAGAGGTTTAATTTGGATATCTGAAAGTGAAAATAAAAACTGATTATAAAAAAGCTTTCCTAATCCATTTACTTTCTTTTCATAATAATCAACAGCTTCTTCTATATCAAATATAACAATTGGCTTTATTACTAACTTAAAAACCATATTTCTTTAAAAAATGGTTTTCAAATTGTTCCCGGCTTACGCCTTCAGTTAGATTAACATCATGCATCTTCAACCGTTCTTCAGCAAAGGCAATATCTTCATCGGTTACTGGCAATAATTCATTCTCCACACTTCCCCATAACTCTTCCGCAAGAGCAATTTTCTCTTCCGGGGATAAAGCCAATAATTCTTCTTTATTGTAAGGCATAGTGTTTTTATAAAGTTACAATATTTGTTCCTTTGCAAGTTGAATAGAATATAACTCGAACATCTTGACCAGCAAGTTCGAACGATATTCAAAAAAAGACGATTTTCTTTGTGCACCTTTCCGTCTTCGTGCCTTCGTGGCTGAAAAAAGTTCCACAAAGAATCTACAAGATGAACGGAGGGTCGCAACAATGTTAAATCTGTAATCCAAATGCCGGTATCAGAAAACAAAACCCTACTTCGTCAATACAAACGCCCGGCTCCTGTACATCTCTCGAATTACCACCAACAAATACATTAAAGTCCCCCGGCTCGTATATCTACTTAAGATCGCTGTTGTAAAACTTCAAATCTTCAACAGACAAAGTAAAGGTTACGTCTTTTGCCCTCGCCGGCTTTTAAAAATACTTTTTGAAAGGCTCTAATACTTTCTTGAAAATATTTAAGTTCGGTATCGTTAAACTTTATAAGCCTCGAAGTCCTAAATGAAATGTACTTGTAACCATAAAAACAATCTATGAGGCTTAAGCCTTTCAGACTTTTTGTATATTTGACGAACATGAGATAACACAAAAAAAGACATTCCAGAATTAAATATCGAAATATATGGAACACATAGTGATAAAAGTAAAATCTGATGATACATCTTCAGCCATAAAAAATTTTGTAAGCCAGTTTTCTGACGCTTCTATTGAAAATGTGCCGCAAAATGAAGATAACTATTTTATGGAAACTTATGGAATCAATAAACAGGAATTTGAAAACCGGCTTAATACAGGTATAGCACAATCAGTATTAGGCATTACCAAACCATGGAGTGAAGTCAAAGAAGAATTGCTTGGCAAAATAAAAAAGAAATGAGGAAGATTGAGCTTTCAGCACAAGCCCAAAAACGACTTCACGAAATAATGGGCTATTATCTGTTGAATGAAAGCATTGAAAGGACGTTAAAAGTGTTAGATTCTTTTGATGAAAGTTTCCTTGCAATAGCGGATAACCCTCCGGCATATAAAAAGTATCATTCTGCTGAGTTCATCAATCTTGATATAACGGTTTACCTCCATTTTAAAACATACCATATTTATTTCGTTCTTTATCCCGAAAGCATAAAAACTGCTGAAATTTTTCATTTAAAACAACATACAGATAAGAGGATATTAGACGTATGAATATAATTTGCTTTACAGAAGCTGCTTAATGAAATTTTCTTTTTCCTTTTGATTAAGAAGCCGTGTTTTTCGATCCATTTGCATTTTTCTGTATAAAGCTTGTTATTCCTGCGCCTCTGTATGAAAGTCAATTATCAAGACTGGCTAAAAAAGCTTCAATTACTTTTTTTTACTTTTTGTCTTTATAATGTATTCAGCCATAAAAACTTCTTTTGGTAAACTTACAAAATAAGGTGTAAAAATGTTATTAAGTGCCAGGAGAGATTAAACACTCAATTTCGATTTACAATTTTATAAATGTTTTCCTTAATAGCAGCGTAACAATACCTGAAAATTCCTCCAGTTATTTTGAATAGATATTATAAACGCATTACCTTTTCTTTGTGAACCTTCGTGTCTTTGTGCCTTCGTGGCAAAAAAAGCTCCACAAAGAATCAAAAGATGAACGAAATGCGACGCAACAATGCTCCACCCGTGATTCAAATGCCGGTACCAAAAACAAAGTCCTACTTACTCAACACAAACCCCGCTTCCTGCACATCTCTCGAATTACCTCCGACCATCACTTTAAAATCTCCTGGCTCGTATATCCACTTCAGATCGCTGTTGTAAAACTTCAGATCTTCGACAGACAAAGTAAAGGTGACGTCTTTTGCCTGGCCGGTTTTTAAAAATACTTTTTGAAAGGCTTTCAGCTTTTTTACAGGCTGTACAACAGAAGCATATATATCACGGATATATAATTGCACTGTCTCTTCGCCATCATATTTTCCGGTATTGGCAAGATGCACTTTTACCTGCAACTTGTCTGTTGATCTCATCGTTTTTTTATCTAATTGCAAATTGCTGTAGGCAAACTGCGTATAGCTGAGACCATAACCAAACGGGAACAATGGATCGTTGGAAACATCGAGATAGTTTGAACGAAACTTTTGTGCAGTCTGACCTTCAGCCTGTGGACGACCGGTGTTTTTATAATTGTAATAAATGGGTATCTGACCAACATTTTGAGGGAAACTCATCGTCAACTTTCCGGAAGGATTGTAATTGCCAAACAAAACATCTGCAATGGCATTTCCTGCTTCATGCCCCTGAAACCATACCTGCAATATCGAGGTGGCTATTTGATTTTCCATATTTAATACCAGTGGCCTTCCGCTCATAAGCACGACAACCAAAGGCTTTCCTGTTTGTGCAAGCACTCGCAACAGGTTTCTTTGACTTTCCGGTAAACTGATATCAGAACGGCTTGCTGCTTCACCGGTCATTTCAGAAGCTTCACCTACAACTGCCACCACTACATCGGCCCTGTTTGCAGTCTCCGTTGCCTGTCTTAAAAGCTGCTCCGGTGAGAGTGAATCTATGGTTGCTCTTTCGCCAAATACATTTACCTTTTTCACCATCGCAGTGTCGTCTGTAACGTTTGCTCCCTTAGCATATAAGACCTTTACAGCATTTCCTGCAAAATTTTTAATACCATCAAGAACAGGAACAGAAAGGGAGGCATCACCACTTACAGCCCATGTGCCGAGCATATTGCTTTTATCATTTGCCAATGGCCCAATCAAAGCGACGGTGCCTGATTTTTTTAAAGGCAATGTTTGATTATTGTTTTTTAATAGTACACATGAATGTTCGCCAAATTCTCTTGCTGCCTGTCTTTTATCTGCACTCAGCACTTCGTTCTTTGCTCTTGTCGCATCGCAATAACGGTAAGGGTCATCAAATAATCCCAGCTTGTACTTTGCTTCTAATATCCGGCGGCAGGCGCCATCAATTTGCTTTTGAATGGTTTTACCTTCTTTCAGGGATTTTTTTAATGTAGAGTAGAAGCCTTCTCCTACCATATCCATATCTGTACCTGCATTAAGTGCAAGCGCCGAGACGGTTTGCAAATCTCCCACGCCATGCTCTATCATCTCATTATTACCGGTATAATCAGTAACGACAAATCCTTTGAAGCCCCATTGTTTTCTGAGTAAGTCTGTTAACAACCATCTGTTTGCCGTGGCAGGAACGCCGTCAATTTCATTAAAAGAAGCCATGACACTTCCAACTCCGGCATCAACAGCAGCTTTATAAGGTGGCAGATAATATTCATACATTTTAATGCGGCTCATATCAACCGTGTTATAATCTCTTCCCGCTTCGGCGGCGCCGTATAAGGCAAAGTGTTTAACGCAGGCCATCAAAGTATTTTTTTCAGAGAAGCCATTGCCCTGGTATCCTTTCACCATTGCCTTCGATATTTGTGAACCGAGATAAGTATCTTCACCTGAGCCTTCCGCTACCCGGCCCCAACGGGGATCGCGGGCAATATCTACCATAGGTGAAAAAGCCCAACACAAACCATCGGCTGTGGCTTCTGATGCTGCAAGGCGGGCACCGCGTTCTATCATTAGCATATCCCAACTGCAGGATAAACCGAGAGGTATAGGAAATGTTGTTTTATAGCCATGAATAATATCTGAACCAAAAATCATCGGAATTTTTAAACGGCTGTTGTTTACTGCAAGTTCCTGTGCCTGTCTTATTTTTTCTACACCTATTACACCAAACAATCCGCCTACACTGCCGGCTTTTATTTTTGACTCAACATCTGAACTTACCACTGCACCTGTTGCTACACCGCCTCCGGGGTTTAATAAATTGAGCTGTCCAATTTTTTCACCTAATGTCATTTTAGACATGAGACTGTTGATGAATTGATTCATTTTGCTGTTACCGGCAGTTGTTTTTTTAACCTGGGCTTTAGTTACAAGTGCAACTATGGTTAGTGTCAACCAAATTAGAGTTCTTAGAATTTTCATATGTGATAGCTTGTTTTTTTATCTCTTTCATTTACTTTATCATGTTTCCTTAATCCATTAGTCCTCTTAAATTACAAGGAACACAATGGACACGCAAAGAAAACACAAAGAAAAATCCTCGGGGCAACTTTGCAATATCTTACCCTCCTGGCGGTTATATAAAATCTCTTTTCCATAAACCTGAGCAATTTAAGCCCAAATTCTATTTTTAGGATTAGCAAACGCTCGCTATTCATTTCTATGTTTTTATATTGCCCGAATCCTTTAGGTCTGGATAAATATAAAAACAACTGGAGGCTTTAGCCAAAATATTTGACAAGTTGTGTTTGTTTTGGCTAAAGCCGAAAACCAAAAATTATCATCACCCCCGTGCTAAAGCAACGGGGCAGGATATTCGAACTAAACTTAATCCAATCTATTGTTTTATCAGGTGTGGTTGTATTGCCTTTTTCCAGATCGCATATCCTTTTGCATTCATGTGCAGACTGTCTTCAAGAAAAATCTCCGGCTTTGGTTTTCCGCCTGGTAAAAGCATAGGTTTGTATACATCAATAAAAGAAGTGTTTTTTTGTTTTTTTAAGAAAGATTTTATCAACAGATTTGCCTGCTTCATTTTTGACATCAATTGTTTACGGCTTGGGCTTGGTTTTATAGAAACATACGCAATATTAGTTTTAGGCAAATTTAACCTGATAATACTAAAAAGGCTTTTAAAACGATTGGTTACTATCCGAGGAGTGACAGTATCAGATGAAGCAAGATCATTATCTCCGCAATATATTACCACTTGTTTAGGTTGATACGGTGTAATAATCTCATTTGCATTACGAATAACATCAGGCAATGTTGATCCGCCAAAGCCTCTGTTGATGATTTTGTATTTTGGAAAATAGGATTGCACGTCCTGCCATTTTGTAAAGGAAGAACTTCCGACAAACAAAATTGCATTTTGGGGTGGAAAAGAAATGCTATCCTGCTTTTTAAATTTTTGTATGTCTTTAAGAAAAGCTGTGTCCTGCGCTTTAACAGATAGAAAAGTAAAAAGTAAGAGAGCAAGAGATAAAATATAATTGTAAATTTTTTTCATTTTTATTAGTATTATTGTTTACACCTGATTTTGCTTGCCGCCTTCTTTATTTCCGGATCGCTCATAAACAGTTTCAATAGTAAACCTGTTCTAGAATTTTCTATCATTACTGCCATTGGTGCCTGGTTTAATCCCATATATATTTCTGAGCACTAATTGTCTGGCAAATTAAAGGCATCTCTGAAACCGTATCATTGTCAACAGTAACAAACCTTCGCATTTGTGCAACCAATCTTTTTAAATTGTCGCCCTTCTATTATACAATCGGCCATTTGAAAGTTGACTGCAATTTTATCTTTTTACCAGTGTCACTTGATTCTCTTGCAGCTTCTATGATCTCCAATACATGTAAAGCATGTTCAGCCTGGATCAACGGTTCTTCACCCGTTACCAATGATTCTGATATCACCGTCGCGCCCTGTTGCCATACATAATTTCCGGGATCAGGCACAAAACGTTGTGGCTTTTCGATGTAACTTGTAGCGAGATCAACACCAA
>JAABUS010002878.1_pt1 | contig 30281 bp, 28 predicted proteins | sample 5560161 | NCBI WGS metagenome assembly JAABUS01 (sample SAMN10711885, study PRJNA513376) | rock metagenome | isolation source: Antarctica rocks | place: Antarctica: Victoria Land, Trio Nunatak nord | collected 2016-01-04
AGCCCCAAAAAACAATTTATTGGTTTACAGGTATTCAGGTTATGCTGCTTATGAGAACAAGAATTATCCTGCCGGATTGGAGGCTTTAAATAAATTCATCTCTCAGGCTGATCCAAAAAGGGTAATTCCGATGGATTATTTGTATTTAGGCCGCCTACAAGTTGCATCAGGACAAGATTCTTCAGGCATCAATAGTTTAAGAAAAGCTATTAGCCTTGATACCGCGCAAGTTGATGGTTATGGTGATATTGCCAAAACTTTATATAACCAAAAGAAGTATGCTGAAGCAGGTGATGCTTACAAAACGTATATAACAAAATCGCGTCAGGCTACTTTAAATGATTATTTAAGAGAAGGGGTGAGTTATTACAATGCGTTCAAAGCACAATATTATAGTACTGCTACACCAAAACCAGTAGCCGACACGTCATTATTAGTAAAAGCCGACACTGCTTTTAGTTACATTCAACATCATGCTGCTGCTCCACAGGCTGCTGTTGCACTTTATCAGGCAAGGGCAAATGATCTTAAAGAACCTAGCAGAAATACATCTTTGGGTTATGCCAGACCATATTATGAGCAATACATTCAGTTAATAACTTCTAAAGGAACTGTTGCTGATGCAGACAAACAATTTTTGGCTGAAGCTTACAACTATTTAGGAACATATTATGAGTTTAAAGAAAAAAACGAAGCTAAAGCTACTGAAAATTTTGGCAAAGCATTAGAAAATGATCCCACAAGTAAACAGGCAAAAGCTTATATAGACCGAAAAGGTAAGTCTAAGTAAAATAAGTTTGCTAAAATTTAAAGGCTCCTTTTAGGGAGCCTTTTTTTATATTTGAAGAATTATTTAAGAACAAGACGCAACAATATGGAAGCTCAAAGTTTACCGGTAAATTATCTTCCCATTATCTTTCAAATGATTGTGGCTATCGGTTTTGTGTTAACTACTATGCTGGCTACTCATAAATTAGGCCCTAAAAGAAGTACAAAAGACAAACTAACACCATTTGAATCTGGCATAGAAGTGATAGGAAATGCACGGACACCTGTTTCTATCAAATATTTTTTGGTAGCTATCCTTTTTGTTTTGTTTGATGTAGAAGTGATCTTTATGTATCCCTGGGCGGTAAATTTTCGTGATTTAGGTTCTGATGGCATGATGGAAATGTTTGTATTTATGGGGACATTGTTGCTTGGGTTTATTTACATTTTGAAAAAGAAAGCCTTAGATTGGGATTAAGAGCGTGTATAGATTTATTTCTGTATTAATACCAATGCTTCTTTTAGCACTAAAAAAATCCTTTTGCATTTAATAACAAAGTATAAAACAGTTATCTTTTATAAGGTAAAAGGAGTACAAAAATAAGTCGTACGAAAACTGAAACATATTTTGATATTAGAATTATTCTAAATAAATTAACTCTTATCAACAACACGATACAAAAAATTTATTATTGTAAATTTGTGTTCATCTTTTTTAAGATGGGTTTTTGGCATTAAAAATATGAGTAATATAAATATTGTTGAAGCGCCGCCGGGAGTAGAAGGTTCTGGCTTTTTTGCCACTTCCTTGGATCAAGCAGTTGGGATGGCCCGCTCACACTCCTTATGGCCTTTGCCTTTTGCTACTTCCTGTTGCGGAATTGAGTTTATGGCTACAATGGGCTCGCACTATGACTTAGCCAGGTTTGGTGCCGAAAGATTAAGCTTTTCTCCGCGTCAGGCAGATTTGCTTATGGTGATGGGAACAATCGCTAAAAAAATGGCACCTGTTTTACGCCAGGTTTATTTGCAAATGGCAGAACCGCGTTGGGTAATGGCTGTTGGGGCTTGTGCATCCAGTGGTGGTATTTTTGATACTTATTCAGTTTTACAAGGAATTGATGAAATCATTCCGGTCGATGTTTATGTTCCCGGTTGTCCGCCCCGTCCCGAAGGAATAATTGATGGATTCATGAATATCCAAAAATTAGTACAGACAGAAAGCGGCAGAAGAAGGGAAGCACCAGAATATAAGGAACTGCTTGCTAAATATGGTATTCAATAATGGGTAAAATTTTAACCGAAGATATTGTAAATCAGTTAGATTTAAAATTTGGACAACAAGTTGTTTTAATGACAGAATTGTCTGATCTACCAAGTTTTCAAGCTTCGCGTGAGCAAATCAATGATGTGCTTTCTTATTTAAAAACAGACCCTGCATTAAAATTTAATTTTTTAACAGATATTACTGGGGTTCATTATCCTGATAGGGAAGCACAACTTTGTGTTGTATATCACTTACATAGTTTTATAAATAACACAAGGATCAGGGTCAAGGTTTTTTTAAATGAAGGTGATGTGCACATTCCTACAGCTACAGACTTGTGGAACGGTGCTAATTGGATGGAACGCGAAACGTATGATTATTTTGGAATTGAGTTTGACGGGCATCCGGACTTGCGGCGTATTTTAAATGTAGATGACATGGTTGCTTTTCCGATGAGAAAAGAATTTCCGCTGGAAGACCCCAACCGTGTTGATAAAAAAGATTATTTTTTCGGAAGATAGCACAAAAAAGAATGGAAAATTTTCCTGTTTTTACTGATAACGATCCGCAGGATTCGCCTACTACCTTAAATCTCGGCCCAACACATCCTGCCACACATGGTGTATTTCAAAATGTGCTGCAAATGGATGGAGAAAGAATCATCAGCGGCGTTTCTACTATCGGATATATACACCGTGCTTTTGAAAAAATTGCCGAGCATCGTCCTTTTTATCAGATCACACCATTAACAGATCGTATGAACTACTGTTCCTCACCCATAAATAATATGGGTTGGCACATGACGGTAGAAAAATTACTTGACATCAAAACACCAAAACGGGTTGATTATTTGCGGGTGATTGTGATGGAATTGGCCAGGATTTCAGATCATATTATCTGCAACGGTGTTTTGGGAGTAGATACAGGTGCTTTTACCGGCTTTTTGTATATGATGCAATACCGGGAAGCTATTTATGAAATTTACGAAGAAGTTTGCGGTTCCCGTTTAACCACAAATATTGGCCGTATTGGTGGTTTTGAACGTGATTTTAATGAAATTGCTTTTAAAAAAATAAATAAATTCTTGGTTGATTTTCCGCCGGTTTTAAAAGAATTTGAATCTCTTTTTAACCGTAACCGTATTTTTATCGACCGTACACGTGGCGTTGCCGCTGTTGATGCAGAAACAGCATTAAATTATAGCTGGAGCGGGCCGATTTTAAGGGCAACAGGTGTAGATTATGACGTGAGGGCAATGGAACCTTACAGCTCTTATGAAGATTTTGATTTTGAAGTTCCGGTTGGTACCAATGGCGATGTGTACAATCGCTTTATGGTTCGGAATGAGGAGATGAAACAAAGTATGCACATCATTAAGCAGGCTTTACAGAAATTGGAAAAAGAACCAAAAGGTGTTTTTCATGCAGACGTTCCTGATTATTATCTTCCCCCAAAGCAAGAGGTTTATAACAACATGGAAGCCTTGATCTATCATTTCAAAATTGTGATGGGCGAGGTAAATACACCGGTAAAAGAAGTATATCATGCAGTGGAAGGCGCAAACGGAGAACTGGGCTTTTACTTAATTAATGATGGCGGCCGTGCTCCGTACCGCTTGCATTTCCGCAGGCCAAGTTTTATTAATTATCAGATGTATGCGCCCATGAGCCAAGGCATGTTGCTGTCAGATGCAATCTTGAATATGAGTAGCTTGAACGTAATTGCAGGAGAATTAGATGCTTAAAATTGAAGAAACAGTAGTGGTACAAGAGTTTTCCTCTCAGTTGTACCAGCATTTTGTAGATATTGAAAGCCGCTATCCGGCGGAACAGCCAAAAGGAGCTTTATTACCGATTTTGCACATAGTTCAGGCAGAATTTGGTTGGCTAAGCGTAAACGCAATGGATAAAGTAGCCGCTTATTTAGATATTCAGCCGATTGAAGTTTACGAAGTAGCTTCTTTTTACACGATGTATTTTTTACGTCCGCAGGGAAAATACATGTTGGAGATTTGCCGTACCGGCCCTTGTTGTTTAGTCGGAGCAGAAAAAATTTTAAAATACATCGAACAAAAATTAGATGTAAAAGAAGGTGAAGTAACAGCAGACGGGCTCTTTAGCTGGCGCGGAGTAGAATGTTTGGCTGCTTGCGGGTTTGGGCCGGTTTTGCAGATTGGGCCGGAATATACTTTTTATGAGAACCTGACACCAGAATCAGTTGATGAGTTGATAAGTGATTTAACCATAAAAGCCAATAATTAAAATAAAGATGAGTGCGGTTATAGCTTTGGACACTTTACTTCTGATTGCAATCATACTGTTTTTATCAATTAAAAATTGGGGTCAATATAATTTAATTGTTGGTTTAGCAACCGTATACATTTTTAGATATTCTATAAAACATCATTTAGATTATTACAAAATGATTGGTAAAATTTATTAATAGGCTTCATGACTCGAAAAATACTATTAGAACATATTGAGGTTGAAGGCATCAGCACTTTTGATGTTTACCGTTCCAAAGGCGGTTATGCCGCTGTTGAAAAAGCTTTGAAAACACTTACTTCGGAAGAAATTGTGGAGGAAGTAAAAAAATCAGGCTTGCGTGGGCGTGGTGGTGCAGGCTTTCCAACAGGAATGAAATGGAGCTTTTTGGCCAAGCCAGAAGGTAAACCGCGTTATTTGGTTTGCAATGCAGATGAATCTGAACCGGGAACGTTTAAAGACCGTTTTTTAATGACCAAACTTCCTCATTTATTAATTGAAGGAATGATTATCGGCAGTTTTGCTTTAGGGGCAAAAACTTCTTACATCTATGTTCGCGGAGAAATGATGCCACAAATCCGTATTCTGGAAAAAGCTATTGCCGAGGCTAGAAATGCAGGTTTTCTTGGTAAAAATATATTAGGAACAGGTTACGACCTGGAGCTATACGTTCAACCCGGTGGCGGTGCTTATATCTGCGGAGAAGAAACTGCGCTGATTGAATCTTTGGAAGGCAAGCGCGGAAATCCTCGCATCAAACCTCCTTTTCCGGCAATTGCAGGTTTGTGGGGTTGCCCAACAGTTGTAAATAATGTTGAATCTATTGCAGCAGTTGTGCCTATTATTCGGGATGGCGGCGAAGAGTATGCTAAAATTGGTATTGGAAGAAGTACCGGAACCAAGCTAATCTCTGCTTCCGGAAACTTGGTAAAACCTGGGATTTATGAAATAGAACTGGGCTTGCCGGTGGAAGAGTTTATTTATTCTGATGAATATTGCGGAGGAATCGCTAACGGAAAACATTTAAAAGCAGTTGTTGCCGGAGGTTCATCTGTTCCTATTTTACCAGCTAATTTAATAACCAAAACCATCAATCAGGAAGCCCGGCTGATGAGTTACGAATCACTTTCAGACGGCGGTTTTGCTACTGGCTCCATGATGGGATCAGGTGGTTTTATCGCTTTTGATGAAGACCAATGCATTGTGCGCAACACCTGGAACTTTGCCCGTTTTTATCACCACGAAAGCTGCGGACAATGTTCGCCATGTCGCGAAGGAACAGGCTGGATGGAAAAAGTTTTACATCGTTTAGAGTATGGCCATGGTAAGTTAAGTGATCTGGATTTGCTGGTAGATGTTGCTAAAAAAATCGAAGGTAATACGATTTGCCCGTTGGGTGATGCCGCTGCTTGGCCGGTTGCCAGTGCCATCCGCCATTTTAGGGATGAATTTGAATGGCATGTCAAAGAGCCAAGGCTTTGTTTGGAACGCAATTACGGACTGGCGCATTATGCTGATCCTTTGCCAAAACCAGAACCTGCCGTTGCAGTATAAAAAACAGGTGATAAAAGAAGCATCAATATAAATGCTTCTTTTATCATACAAAAATAAATGCTTGGGTTTAAGTTTTTATTGTGATTGGATAAAATGTCAGATACAGTTAAAGTTAGCATAGACGGGATTCCTGTAGAAGTAAGTGCGGGAACAAGCATTCTCAATGCTGCAAGGCAAATCGGTGGCGATATTGTTCCGCCTGCCATGTGTTATTATTCTAAATTGGAAGGCAGCGGCGGCAAATGCCGGACTTGTTTGGTTAAAGTAAGCAAAGGGTCAGAAAAAGATCCGCGCCCAATGCCAAAATTAGTTGCTTCCTGCCGCACAACAGTAATGGATGGAATGGAAGTGCAAAACATTACTTCTGCAGAAGTAGTGGAAGCCCGGAAAGGGATTGTAGAAATGCTGCTGATCAACCATCCGCTGGATTGCCCGGTTTGCGATCAGGCAGGAGAATGCCAGTTGCAGGATTTGGGTTACGAACACGGCGCAGCCAAAACACGCTATGAGTTTGAACGCCGTAAGTTTGAACGGATTGACATTGGCGATAAAATTCAACTGCACATGACACGCTGCATTTTGTGCTACCGTTGTGTTTTTGTTGCAGATCAGATTACCGACCATCGAATCCATGGAATTTTAAACCGTGGCGATCATTCTGAAATCTCAACCTATATTCATCAAGCAGTTGACAATGATTTCTCCGGAAACGTGATCGATGTTTGTCCGGTTGGGGCTTTAACCGATAAAACTTTTCGTTTTAAAAACCGTGTTTGGTTTACCAAGCCGGTAGAAGCGCATCGTGAATGCGAAACGGAAAAATGCAGTGGCCGTGTCACTTTGTGGTACAAAGGAGAGGATGTTTTGCGGATAACCGGCCGTAAAGATGTTTATGGTGAAGTAGAAGAATTCATCTGCAACACGTGCCGTTTTGATAAAAAGAAAACAGCCGACTGGGTAATTGAAGGCCCGCGTAATGTATCTAATACTTCCGTAATCAGCTCAAACCATTACGGTTCTTTGCATCCTTTACCGGTCATTAAGAAAAACTTGGCTTTGCAAGAATCCAATAAGGAACAATTAGAACGTTTTACCCGCTTATAAATGGAGTTATCACTTGTTGTAGAAAAATTTATTCTGGTTGCCATTATTTTTGGGATCAGTTTAGTAACGGCCATGTATTCTACTTATGCTGAGCGTAAAGTAGCTGCATTTTTGCAAGACCGTGTTGGCCCGAACCGTGCCGGCCCCTTTGGTATTTTTCAACCCATGGCCGATGGTGCGAAAATGTTTATGAAGGAGGAAATTATTCCTACCCAATCAAGTGGTTTGTTATTTATCGTTGGGCCTTCGCTGGCTATTTTAACGGCTTGTATTGGTTCGGCAGTTATTCCCTGGGGGCAACAATTAACGATTGGTTCCAGGGCAATTGATTTGCAGGTAACCGATATCAACGTTGGGGTCCTATACATTTTCGGTGTAGTATCTCTGGGCGTTTATGGGATCATGATCGGTGGCTGGGCATCCAACAACAAATATTCTTTGCTGGGTGCCATCCGTGCAGCTTCACAAAATATCAGTTATGAAATTGCAATGGGCTTATCCATCATTGCTTTGCTAATGCTAACCGGAACTTTAAGCCTGAAAGAAATTGCACAACAGCAACACGGTTTTTGGGCAAATGGCTGGTTTACTTGGAATGTATTCCGTCAACCTTTGGGTTTTCTGATCTTTATTATTTGTGCTTTTGCAGAAACAAACCGCAGTCCGTTTGACTTGCCGGAATGCGAAACAGAACTGGTTGGCGGTTATCACACCGAATATTCTTCTATGAAATTGGGCTTTTATCTGTTTGCCGAATATATCAACATGTTTATTTCTTCGGCAGTAATGGCTACTTTATATTTCGGCGGTTACAACTTTCCGTTTATGCACCATTTAGGTTTGTCAGATAATTTAGTAACCATTCTCGGTGTAGTTGCTTTGTTTGCAAAAATAATTTTCTTCATATTTTTCTTTATGTGGATCCGGTGGACTATCCCACGTTTTCGTTATGACCAATTGATGAACTTAGGCTGGAAAGTATTGATTCCGCTTGCTATTGCCAACATCGTTTTGACAGGTGTTTTTGCTACAATTTTTAAATAATCATCTTGATTAAATGGAATCATTAACCGATAAAAAGAAAGTCCTCGAAGCAAAACCACTTAACTTTTTGGAACGTGCTTATCTGCCTGCTATTTTACAAGGGCTTTCGATCACTATAAAGCACTTTTTTAAAAAGCCGGTTACAATACGTTATCCGGAAGAAAAGCGGGAATTTTCTGAAAATTACCGCGGTCTGCATTCTTTAAAAAGAGACGAAGAAGGAAGAGAACGTTGTACGGCTTGTGGCTTATGTGCTTTATCTTGTCCTGCCGAAGCTATTACCATGATTGCAGGCGAACGCCAACCTGGGGAAGAAAAGTTATATCGTGAAGAGAAATATGCGGCCGTTTATGAGATCAATATGCTGCGTTGTATCTTCTGTGGTTTATGTGAAGAAGCTTGTCCGAAAGAAGCAATTTATTTAGACGGCGATATTGTACAATCTGATTTTCTGCGGAAAGATTTTATCTATGGAAAAGACAAATTAGTAGAAGCACCATTGAATCAATAAGTTTTTTACCTTTGCACCCGTTCTTGCCCGGAGCATAGGTATTTTTATTTCATCACATGAGTCTATTTTACTTCGTCGCATTTCTTTCTGTTTTCTTCTCACTGCTCGTGATTTTTTCTAAAAATCCGGTACATAGTGTGCTTTACCTCATTCTTACTTTCTTCACTTTCACTATTCATTACTTTTTGCTGAATGCGCAATTCCTTGGTATTGTAAATTTTATCGTGTATATGGGTGCGATCCTCGTACTGTTTTTATACACCTTAATGTTAATGAACCTTAACCAGGAAACAGAACCGGTAAAGTCAACTTTGCTAAAAGTGATTGGCGTAATTGCTGGCGGATGTCTGCTGGTAACATTACTAGCTTCTTTAAAAATTTCTGGTAATTCTGATCCGGTTATCTTGAAAGATCCAAATCTTGGTTTGGTAAAAAATTTGGGTAAAGTGCTTTTTCATCAGTTTTTACTGCCGTTTGAAATTTCTTCGATCCTGTTATTGTCCGCGATGGTTGGTGCGGTATTACTTGCTAAAAAAGATTGATCAACAATGGAACATATCTCAAATGCGATCCAAACCATTCCGCTTAATCATTACATCATTTTAAGCTCAATTATATTTTCTATCGGAGTAACTGGTGTACTTATCCGACGCAATGCCATCGTGATTTTCATGTCGGTAGAATTAATGCTAAACTCGGTTAACTTGCTGTTAACGGTTTTTTCTATTTATCATAATGATCCTTCAGGACAAGTTTTTGTGTTTTTTGTGATGGCTCTGGCTGCCGCTGAAGTGGCTGTAGGGCTTGCCATCATCGTCATGATTTACAGGAACACCAATACTATCGATATTAATGTGTTAAACAGGTTGAAATGGTAAATCAGTTTAAAAATAAAAAAGTAACCCGTTCATGATCAGTAATTATATTTGGTTAATTCCTTTACTTCCTTTAGCAGGGTTTATTATTAATGGTTTAGGCCGAAATACTTTACCGAAAAACCTGATCGGTTTGCTGGGAAGTTTGCTGGTTTTAGTTCCGTTTATAATAAGCACAATGCTTTTTTTAGAGGTAAAATCTTCAGGTCAAACGATCAATGTTACCTATTTTGAATGGATAAAAGCCGGTAAATTAAGCGTTCCTTTTTCATTTTTGGTCGATCAGCTAAGCTCTTTAATGCTACTGATTATTACCGGGGTCGGGTTTCTGATCCATGTTTATTCTATTAGCTATATGCACAACGATAAAGGTTTTGGAAAGTATTTTGCTTACCTTAACCTGTTCATCTTCTTTATGTTGTTGCTGGTCCTTGGCTCAAATTATATCATTTTATTTATTGGCTGGGAAGGCGTGGGGCTTTGTTCTTACCTGCTCATTGGTTTCTGGTTTACCAATCCTGACTACGCTGATGCAGCAAAAAAAGCTTTTGTGATGAACCGTATTGGTGATCTGGGTTTCCTAATCGCCATCTTCGTAATGATCGCTACTTTCGGCAGTGCTTCTTTTACCGATGTTTTTTTAAAAGCTGCCGCATTAAAATCCGGAGACGCAGCTTTGGTTTTGATTACCATTTTACTGTTTGTTGGCGCAACTGGCAAATCGGCACAAATACCTTTGTTTACTTGGCTGCCCGATGCCATGGCCGGTCCAACGCCTGTTTCTGCACTGATTCATGCAGCAACAATGGTTACGGCAGGGATTTATATGATTGTTCGTTCTAACGTACTGTTCACGCTTGCTCCTTTTACCTTGCATTTAATTGCAATTATCGGTTTAGCAACAATACTATTGGCAGCCTTTATTGCGGTTGCACAAACGGATATTAAAAAAGTGCTGGCCTATTCTACCGTTTCACAGTTAGGTTATATGTTTTTGGGATTAGGTGTTAGCGCTTATACCGGAGCTTTTTTCCACGTCATTACCCATGCTTTTTTTAAGGCACTTTTATTCTTGTGCGCCGGTTCTGTTATCCATGTAGTAAATGGCGAACAGGACATGCGCAACATGGGCGGCTTGCGTAAAAAACTGCCTGTTACTTTTTGGACGATGCTGATCGGTGCCATCGCTATCTCAGGAATTCCCCCTTTTTCTGGTTTCTTTTCTAAAGATGAAATATTAGCCCATGTTTTTGAACATAGTAAAACCATGTATGTTTTAGGTGTAATCGGTTCTATGTTTACAGCATTTTACATGTTCCGTTTAATCTACCTGACTTTTTATGGAAAATTTCGGGGAACAAATGAGCAGGAACAACATCTGCATGAATCTCCTTCGCTAATGACTGTTCCGTTGATAATTCTCGCCATGCTTTCCATAATCGGAGGATTTCTGGGTGTTCCTGAAGCATTGGGCGGGCATCATTGGCTGGAACATTTCTTATCACCAATCTTTTCAGCAACAACAGCACAGGTTTCAGAATTTCATATCGAACATCAATCAGAATTAATTTTAATGGCTGTTTCTGTCACTTGTGCTGTTTTAGCAATAATTTATGCTTATTCAAAATATGGAAAAGGCGGAAGTATTCCGGTTGCAGACGGCGAAGACAGAACGCCAGTAACCACTTTGGCTTATCACAAATTTTATATAGATGAATTGTACGATTTGATCATCCGTAAACCACTTGATGTAACGTCCAAATTCTTCTATAAAGTAGTGGATCTAAAAATAATTGACGGCTTTGTAAACGGCTTAGGAAAGGTTTCTTTGGAAAGCAGCAAAGGTTTACGTTTGCTGCAAACCGGAAATATAGGTTTTTATATTTTTGTGATGATCATTAGTGTTATTGCCTTGATGGCTTATAGTTTATTCAGGATTTAACAGCTTGCAAGATTAAGATATGACAATTATTCTACTCTTTTTACCCTTATTTGCAGCATTAGTTCTATTACTTTTCAAAGGCGATAACGTAAAAAATATTGCACTGTTTTTTGCTCTGGCCGAATTGTCAGTGGCAGGAATTATAGTTTCCGGTTTTCATGCAGATGCTTCTTCACAGTATGTAGTTGATTACCCTTGGATAAAAGATTTTGGCATCCATTTTAAAGCAGGGGTAGATGGGATAAGCCTAATCATGGTCATTCTGACTACTGTTTTAGTGCCGTTAATTATCCTATCCACCTTTAAACATCACTATAGCAATCCTTCAGCTTTTTATGCACTGGTCCTTTTTATGCAAACCGGTCTGCTGCTGGTTTTTACTGCGATGGACGCTTTTCTGTTTTATGTTGGATGGGAAGTAGCATTAATTCCTATTTATTTTATCTGTGCTTTATGGGGTGGCGAAAACCGAATCAAAGTAACCATCAAATTTTTCATCTACACATTTGCCGGTTCGTTGTTCATGTTGCTGGGGATTATCTATCTGTATCTGCAAACGCCCGGTAAAACTTTTGACATTCAGGCTTTTTACAACCTTAGTCTTGATACTTATCACCAGGGATGGATATTCTGGGCTTTCTTTATTGCATTCGCCATTAAAATGCCTGTATTTCCTTTTCACACGTGGCAACCTGATACTTATACAACTGCACCAGCCGGTGGTACGATGATGCTATCCGGGATAATGCTAAAAATGGGAATTTATGGGGCCATTCGTTGGTTAATTCCTATTGCTCCGCTTGGGTTTGACCATTGGCAGAATACGGTCATTATTCTCGCTATCGTCGGGATTATTTATGCTTCATTAATTGCTTTTAATCAAAAAGATGCAAAACGGTTAATCGCTTATTCTTCCATCGCACACGTTGGGCTGATTGCTGCCGGAATCTTTGCCTGGAACATACAAGGCATTCAAGGTGCAGTTTTCCAGATGCTGAGCCACGGAATTAATGTGGTTGGTTTATTTTTTGTAATCGATATTATTAGCAGAAGGATCAATACACGTGATATTACTTTAATGGGCGGGATAGCCAAAAGTGCGCCTTTTCTCGCTGCTTCTTTTCTCATCATTATTATTGGAACCGTTGCACTTCCGCTGACAAATGGTTTTATCGGGGAGTTTTTGCTGATGAACGGCATTTATCAATACAACATCTGGTTGCTTGCAATTGCAGGCTTGACTATAATTTTTGGTGCAGTTTATATGCTTCGTTTATACAAGCAAATTATGCAAGGTGAAACTAATGCACTTACTGCTTCTTTTAAGGATGCTTCAGGATCAGAAAAAACAGTTTTAATTATTATTTGTGCTTTAGTGATTGTGCTTGGGGTTTACCCGCAAATGATCACACATCTTTCCGAAGCAAGCGTCAATAACCTAATCGAACAGGTCAATCAAAAACTAATATCAGCTAAATAAAATGGGTACTCTTATTGCAATTTCTGTTTTAGCTATTGTTGTTTTATACTTAGGATTATACAAAGTAAACAAAGCATTGCTGCCGGTAACCGTCATCGGATTGCTGGTTGCAGTCGGCTTTGCAGTAGCTCAGTGGGATACAATTGCCCAACCAATTTATAGTGGAATGATGCTATTTGATCATTATGCAATAGCGTTCTCAGTCATTACTATTTTATCAACAGTTTTAATTGTCCTGCTTTCCCGCAATTATTTTGAGCGGATCAGTGAACATGTTGCAGAATATTATGCTATTATTTTGTTTTCCTTAGCGGGAATTATTGTGATGGTTTCCTATCATAATTTAACTATGCTGTTTATAGGCATAGAAATTATGTCTGTATGCTTGTACATTCTTGCAGGGATTAAAAAGAGGGATTTTGCTTCTAATGAAGCTGCTTTAAAATACTTTTTGATGGGTGCTTTTTCCACTGGTTTTTTGCTGTTTGGAATAACATTAATTTATGGCAGTACAGGCTCCTTTGATTTAACAGTAATCCGGGATTATATCTTATCCAATCCCCGTGATATTTCATTTCTCTTATATACTGGAATTTTATTGATTATTGTTGGATTATGTTTTAAAGTAGGTGCAGCACCTTTCCATTTTTGGGCACCTGATGTTTATGAAGGATCACCAACGTTGATTACCGCTTATATGGCAACCGTAGTCAAAACCGCTGGTTTTGCAGCTTTTTTACGATTGTTCTTCGTTTGCTTTACACCGCTTGCAGATTTTTGGGCGCCCTCAATATTAATCATCACCATTATTACTTTGTTTATCGGCAATATTACAGCATTGTATCAGCATAACTTTAAAAGAATGCTGGCCTTCTCCAGTATTTCTCACGTAGGATATATGCTGTTTGCCATTGTTGCTTTGGGTGTTGCTTCCGCCAATGCTGTTTTTGTTTATGCAACAGCCTATTCTATCGCCTCTATTATTGCTTTTGGTGTGCTGATGCTGGTGCAGCAGCAAACCGGCAACAGCAGCTTTGATAATTTTAACGGTTTGGGAAAGAGCAATCCTTTTCTGGCTTTTGTACTGACCGTTTCCATGCTTTCTTTGGCAGGCATTCCTTTAACTGCTGGTTTTATTGGTAAGTTTTTTATGTTTTCGCGGGCATTGTCACAGTATCAAGTTTGGCTAACAGTACTCGCTGTCATCAATGCGATTATTTCTATTTTCTATTATTTCAGGGTGATTGTAGCGATGTATATTAATAGAGAAGAGCGATCAGCCATTAGCATTCCGGCTAATGTAAGTTTTGTATTGGGTGTAGCTGCATTAATTACGATTGTAATTGGAATATATCCTGGCTTTATCGCTCATATTATTTAGCTTTTTGGGTCAACTGCAATTAATTTAATATTTGTAGTTTTACAGACTAACATTGCTAATGAAAGAAATTTGGGAAAATTTATCTAACTTACTGGATGCACAAGCCATTATCAGTAAAGGTGGTATTTACCTGATATTTTTTATTGTGTTTGCAGAAACAGGTTTATTCTTCGGGTTTTTTTTACCGGGAGATTACCTGCTGTTTTTAGCAGGTATATTTTGTGCTACCGGTATATTAGAAGTTTCTATTTATCAGTTGCTTGCTACTCTTTTTGTGGCAGGCGTTTTAGGTAGTTATGTAGGTTACTGGTTTGGATATAGCACAGGCAGGATACTTTTTAACCGGGAAGACTCCCTTTTTTTTAAGAAGCGCTATGTTTACATGGCAGAAGACTTTTTTAAAAAGTATGGCGGTATGGCCCTTGTTTTTGGTCGGTTTTTCCCAATAATCCGAACTTTTGCCCCTATATTTGCAGGTGTCGCAAAGGTTAAATTTAAAACATTCACGTTCTATAATCTTTTAGGAAGCTTACTGTGGGTGCTGCTGCTTACTTTACTTGGCTTTTTCCTGGGTAAAAAGTTTCCGGGAATAGTAAATTATATGCCATATATCATCATACTGCTGATTGCATTTACAGCAACGCCTGTGATTATTGCTTATTTTAAATCTGCAAAAAACAATTACCAGGAAAACGACTTACCAACAAAATAATATTAAAAAATTAAATATAAAACTATGACGTTAGAACATTCATGGCATACTATTCCGCCTGGTGAAGGTAATAAAAGCCCTCAACTTGTACATGCTATTATCGAAATTCCAAAAGGGTCAAAGTGCAAATATGAAATAGATAAAGAGTACGGCTTGTTGAAATTAGACCGTGTGCTTTTTTCATCTGTTATGTATCCTGCTAATTACGGCTTTATACCTCAAACCTATTGCGATGATAACGACCCTTTAGATATTTTAGTAATTTGTTCGCAGGAGGTTGTGCCTATGTGTTTACTGGAAGCCAAAGTAATTGGTGTGATGCATATGGTAGATAAAGGTGAAAGGGACGATAAAATTATTGCAGTTGCTGCAAATGATATGTCTGTAAACTACATCAATGATATTACGGACCTTCCTCCACATACTGAAGCTGAAATAACCCGTTTTTTTGAAGATTATAAAAAATTAGAACACAGTGCATCTGTAACGGTAGAGCAATTTAAAGGAAAAGAAGAGGCTTACCGCATCATCGAAGAAAGTATCGAGCTGTACAAAACAACGTTTCAGAAATAAACTATTTAATGGGTACTGATCTTGACATTAGCGGTTTTCATGCTTTCTTAACTGTTTTTTTAGTATTCTTAAACGGTTTTTTTGTAGCGGCTGAATTTGCGATTGTTAAAGTGCGGTCTTCTCAAATTGAGATACAGGCAAAGTCAGGGAGCCAAGTTGCCAAGGTAACAAAAAATATCCTTCATCACTTAGATGCTTATTTGGCAGCTACGCAGTTAGGTGTTACGCTTGCTTCTTTAGGCCTTGGCTGGGTTGGGGAAGAAGTAATGACGAAACTTGTTTTTGGCTTGTTTAATTTTTTCCATCTCACAATTACTGGTAATTTTGCCTTAAACCTTGGCCATTTTTTAGCCTTTTTAATCATAACAATTATGCACATAGTTTTTGGTGAGCTGGCTCCAAAAACTTTTGCTATCCAACAACCTGTAAAAACCAGTTTATTTATTGCCTTCCCATTAAGGTTTTTCTATATTGTTTTCAGGCCTTTTATTTGGATGCTGAACGGTTTTGCCAATGCCATCTTAAAATTATTTGGTATTGATACAAATCATTCAGGCGAAGCGCACCATAGTTCGGAAGAGTTACAGTATTTACTGGATCGGGGCAAAGAAAGCGGCGTACTCGATTCTACAGAGCACGAACTGATAAAAAATGTTTTTGATTTTAACGGTAGGGTAGCCAAAAACATCATGGTGCCACGTACCAAAATTTCTGGTGTGGAAGTGCATTCCAACAAGGATGAACTGCTCAACAGGATCATTAAAGAAGGCTATTCTAGAATGCCTGTTTATAATGATACAATGGACAAAATTGTCGGTATTGTACAAGCAAAGGATATTTTACCCTTGCTGGTCAATCAAACAGATTTTAATTTGAAAGATATTATCCGTGAACCTTATTTTATCCCGGAAAGCAAAAAAATCAATGATTTGATGGCTGAGCTACAGTTAAAGCGCATTCAGATTGCAATTGTGATGGATGAATTTGGCGGAACAGCCGGAATGGTTACGTTGGAAGATATTGTAGAAGAATTGGTTGGAGAAATCCAGGACGAATACGATGAAGAAATACCGATTGTAGAACGTATTAATTCTACAGAATTTATAATTAATGCATTGGCCAGTATTTACGATGTGAACGAACAGTTGCCGCATGATTTGCCGGAAGATGGGGACTTTGATACAGTTTCGGGCTGGTTAGGGGAGATTTTCGGTAAGATTCCGGAAGTAGGTGAACACAAAGAAGCAAACGGCTATAATATTACGGTGCTAAAAAAAGCAGGACAAAACATCGAATCTGTAAAGCTGGAATTATTGCTGAACGAGGAAGATGTTTCCGATAATGATTAACCATTCTGACAGATGTATTTGTTTTATGCACCTGAATTAGATATAAATGATTGCTTTTTGAACGAAGAAGAAAGTCGGCATTGTGTCAAGGTGCTTCGTTTGCAAAAAGATGATCTTATAGAAATCATCAATGGAAAAGGCTCTTTTTACCATGCAAAAATAATATCTCCGGATGCTAAAAAAACCCGTTTTATAATACTTCAAACCCAACAGGATTTTGGCAAAAGGAACCATTACTTGCATATAGCTGTTGCACCAACCAAAAGTATCGAAAGGTTGGAGTGGTTTATAGAAAAAGCAACTGAAATTGGTGTTGACGAGATTACACCTGTTCTTTGCCAGCATTCAGAACGCAAAATAGTTAATCATGAAAGGCTGAACAAAGTTATTACTTCTGCCACAAAGCAATCTCTTAAAGCTTATCATCCGAAATTGAACCAGCTTACCGCTTTATCTTCCCTGATTAAGATTCAAACTGAAGCACAAAAATGGATTGCCCATTGTGCCAATGCAGAAAAAGTATCGATAAAAGAAGCATTGGCCCCTCAAAAAAAATACTTGATATTGATTGGTCCTGAAGGCGATTTTTCGCCGCAGGAAATTGCTGTAGCATTAAAAAGCGGATTTCAAGCCATAACTTTAGGAACCAGTCGTTTAAGAACAGAAACGGCTGCATTGGAAGCTTGTTTTGAAGTCAATTTTTTAAACCGCGTATGAAATATTTACTGCTGATCTGCTTTTTCTCTTTTTTCAATCACACAGAACCAACTTATAAAATTGCTAAAATAAAATATAGCGGCGGCGGAGATTGGTATGGCGACCGGACTGCGCTAACCAATCTGATTAAATTTTGCAACGAAAATTTAAAAACCAATATCAAACCCGAAGAAGATGTGGTAGAAGTTGGGAGTGAAACTTTGTTTAATTACCCTTTTACTTTTCTGACCGGACATGGAAACGTGGTTTTTTCAGATCAGGAAGTTAAGAATTTGCGTAAATATTTATCCGGTGGAGGTTTTTTGCATATTGATGATAACTACGGTTTGAACCAGTTCATTAGGCCTCAAATGAAAAAAGTTTTCCCGGAACTGGATTTTGTAGAACTTCCTGTGAACCATCCTATCTTTCACCAAAAATTTGCTTTTCCAAACGGATTACCTAAAATCCATGAACATGACGGCAAGCGTCCGCAAGGATTTGGGTTGATCTATAGAGGGCGCTTAGTTTGCTTTTATACCTACGAATGTGATTTAGGAAACGGATGGGAAGATGCAGGAACATACGCCAATGATACGCAGGAAAGCAGGTTAAAAGCGTTAAAAATGGGTGCCAACTTAGTTGAATATGCTTTAACTCAATAAAGCTGATTAAGATTTTTACCCGGTAAAAGAAGCACATAGGCTGTTACTTTAGATTCAAAAGCCAAGCCCGTAATTTTTTCCAAAAATGATTTGGTTTATAAGATTTTAACTAATACATTAGTTAAAATCTTATAATGATGAAGTTGATTGTACATTTTCTCCTGATCTTTTCAATCTTTAGCTCTTTGCTGGTCCATGCTCAGCAAAACAAAGTTAATGATGCGTTGCTGATAGAAATGTACGAAAATCAGCATTTTGCAGAAGCAGCAGATTATCTTAAAAAAAACTATCAGGAACCGATAACAAACCCGAAAATTCTTTCCCGTTTTGCTTACACAAACCGAATGGCTGGAAAACTACCGGAAGCAGAAGGTTATTATCTTCGAATTTATGAAAAAGATTCGACCAATGTTCCGGTTTTACTAAGCCTTGCCGGTATTCAAATTAAAAGGGAAAATGATAACAAGGCTTTGTTTTATTATGAAAAAGCCATTAAAATAGACACCGTTAATTTTATTGTGTATAAACAACTGGGCAGGTTATATTTGGGAAAACCGGATACGGCCAATGCACTGAAAAATCTGCAAAAGGCAAACTTGATGCATCCTGAAGAAGCAGATGTTGCAGCAGATTTAAGTTTACTGCTTATTAATATGAAGAAGATTGAGCAAGCTCAACTTGTTTTAAATCATGCCTTGGCAGCAGATTCTACAAATTTTCTTTTGCTAAAATGCCTTGCTAAGCTTACTTATACCAATGACCGGTTTAAAGAAACAATCAAGACATGTGAAAAACTGAAAATATTGGGTGACAATTCCGAAGAGGTACTCAATATGTTGGCTACATCTTATTACATGGCTAAAATTTATGATTGCGCTATAGAAAATTTTTCCAGCCTAACTGCTCAATCAGAACGGACATTTTACTTAACTGCCATGAGCTACAAAGCTTTGGAGAAATATAAATTAGCTGCTGATTATTTTGATAAAACTTTACGTGAAGCTATTTCGCCTTATTCAAACATTTATTACAACGAAAAGGCTGGTGCTTATGAGAAAACAAAAGAGTTTAAAAGTGCGTCAGAAGCTTATAAAAAAGGGTTGTTTTTTAAAGAGAAAGAGCTAATTTATTATAAGCTTGCCTGTTTATACGATAGTGATTTAAACGATAAAAGGTTGGCTGTAAAATATTATAAAAAGTATCTTCAGGCAAATCCACCTGTAAAACAACAGGTTTACATCAATTTTACGCAAAGCCGGATTGCAAATTTAAGCAAGTAAGGTTTTTGTTTTTCATCTTTAGGATGCTTGGAAACCAAACTGTTTTAATATGGAAAATACTTAGGGCTGTTTAATTTTTTATCATTTAAAATTTAAAGTGCTTCTTTTATGCCTATAAATTCTGTATCTGTAATTGAACCGATACAAAAGGTATAAGGGTTTAACGATTTTTATGTGGTAAAAGAAGTATAAACAGTAAGAGCGTGTTTAAAATTATATCAATCCTTCGACAAGTCCAAAATTAATAATGACAATGCTTCTTTTTAACCTATAAAAATTGGCGTTTGTATCCACCTAATGAAATCAAAAACAAAAATATTTACCATTTTTTAGGTGATAAAAGAAGCATGAAAAAATATTTAAAATGAATTTTAAACATGCTCTAAGTAGAATAAATTTTAAACAGGCTCTAAAACACATAAGGCCTTCATTCTCATGAAAGCCTTTTTGTTTTTTAACCCAAAGTATTTTTACAACTGTATTTTCTTTGGTGATTTTGCCGCTTTCACCCTAAAGTGCGGTTTGTTGGCCGGGTTTATTTCTGCTGCACCAATCATGCCCATTGCACAACGAAAACCTGTTTCTGCCGTAGCTTCTTCTTCATCCATAAAACGGCGTGTAGCAGGGTTTAACCAGTAAGCACGGTCATTCCAGGAACCTCCTTTATAAACTTTAGAATGATCATTGACTAAAGTGGTATTGCCATATAAAGTCGTGTTTACAGAGTCACCATAACCGCGTACATCAGGTGTGAAGGATTTACCCGAGCTGTTGGCTACAGTTACTGCGTTTGATGTTGGGTTTGCATTGGCTGCATTTGTTTCGGCAGCAGTGGCACGTTGTCCGTTCAGCTCGCTCCATTTTTGTTTTTTAGATGTTTTAGCCAAATCTTTTATCGGGCGGCCATATTTATCTTTTGCAAGAAGGCCTTTGTCTGTATTGGCTAATCTTTTATTGGTATAAATATTACCACGGAAAGGATTAAAATCTTCAAAATCTTCGTAAGACAGTTGACGGTAAGTATCACCGGTCCATTCGTTTACATTTCCGGCCATGTTGTACAAACCAAAATCATTGGGCGGAAACGATCTCACAGGAGCTGTAATATCAGCTTTATCGTTCAAATAACCGCCTGTACCCATATTATCTCCTGCACCACGTTTGAAATTGGCCAGAATTAAACCACGTGTACTCTTTTTTGGTGATCTTACGCCCATTCCGTTCCAGGGATATACTTTGCCATCGCTGATATTTTCATATTGTGTATTTCCGGCAAGTGCCAATGCAGAATATTCCCATTCAGCTTCTGACGGCAAACGATAAGGTTGTTTTAGCACACCGTCTTCTATACGTGCCGGACGAGTAGCAGCTTTACCGTTTTGTGGTTTAGTTGCAGGGTTCAAATCTTTAGGCATGCGTTTGCCATCGATACCAGCACCGCGATATTGTCCGTTCAAATATAAATCGGTATTAAAAGCAGCACTGCCGCCGGTTTTACCACTTTTGCTCATGGTTTTCCAATCGGTGATGATACCACGTTCACGCAAAATTTCTTCATTCACCCTTTGGGTACGCCAGTCGCAATAATCATTGGCCTGGTCCCAGGTAACGCCAACAACCGGATAATCCTGATAACCGGGATGCCGCAGGTAATTATCTACATAAGGTTCATTATAAGATAAAGGCTGGCGCCAAACCAAGGTATCCGGGAGGGCATTGTAATACATTTCCCGCTCCTGCGGATAAGTCCTTTTGATCCAGTATAAATATTCTAACCAATCGGTATTGGCTACTTCCGTTTCATCCATATAGAATGAAGCAACAGTAACCCTTCTGCGGATATTGTTGTAATCAAATTGCAGGTCTTCATTTAAAGAACCACCCAACACAAACGTGCCGCCTTCAACCGGCACCAAACCAGGGCCAGGGGCGGGATGTTTCTTCGCAAAAACCTGAAAACCGCCATTGGTTCGGTCATTGTAGGCCCAGCCTGTTTTTTGGGATTTGGCTTTGTTGCAACTGCTTAATATCCCGCCAAACACAAGCAATGTTAAAGTACAGTAGATAAAATTTCTTTTCATTTTTATGAATCCTGTAGAACGTAAATTTAATATATTTCGTAAAAAAAGGCAACAAAAAATTTAAGCATCATGAATTTATCTTTTTTACGGATATTAGATATTGAACGAAATTACTTCTTTTAGAGTTACAGCAGATCAAAATTTAGTTAGATTTGACAATAAGCAAGTTAGAAAGTAGTTATTTGCTTTGTAAGAACGGTTTTTATATTTGTTTATTCTATACCCATTTATAAAAATTATCGTACTGCCTTAAACTTATTATTTCACCTTGATGGAAATTGATACAATAGTTAAAAGAGTTTTAATCCTGACCATAAGTTTAAGTTTTAACTTTTTTTATGCAGATGCTCAGGTCAAAGGTACAAATACCAATGGCAGCTCTTCCGGTGCGTTGCTTACGGCAGTACCTTTTTTAACTATTTCCCCGGATGCACGTTCGGGCGCGATTGGCGATGCCGGTGTAGCTTTGTCTTCTGATAAGAATGCAAACTACTGGAACCCTTCTAAATTGGCATTTATAGAAAACGGCGACCAGCTTTCTTTGTCTTATAGCCCCTGGCTGCGCCGTTTAGTGCCTGATATTAACCTGGCTTATTTAAGTTATGCGCATAAACTAGATGATCGCAATACCTTTGGCCTTTCGCTGAAATATTTCAATCTGGGCAAAATACAGTTGGTTGATGCAAACCAGCAAGAACAGGGCACTTATACACCCAATGAGTTTGCTGTTGATGCCAGTTTTGCGCGCAAGTTTGGCCAAAACTTTTCTTTAGGAACTTCCCTGCGTTATATTTATTCAAACCTTTCCAACGGAAGTGCTTCTGATGGGCAGCAAACCAAACCTGGACAAGCAGTTGCTGCTGATGTTTCTTTGTATTATAAAAACCCAACACAACTTTTTGGGCGGGACGATCTTTTTGCCCTCGGCGTAAACATTTCTAATATCGGTTCCAAAATAAGTTATACAGAAACAGGACAGAAATACTTTTTGCCTACTAATTTGCGTATCGGAGTTGCCAATACCTGGTATTTGGATTCTTACAATGAATTGACGGCTACCTTGGATGCCAACAAATTATTGGTTCCAAGCAACCCTAACTCCACCGCCAGCGTGCCGGCAGGTATTTTTGGTTCTTTTAGTGATTCAGGACTAAGCGGGGAATTCAAAGAAATTAATTTCGCCGGAGGGTTAGAGTATTGGTACAATCGTCAGTTTGCACTACGGACTGGTTATTTTTATGAAAACCCAAACTTAGGGAACCGGAAGTATTTAACGCTTGGGCTGGGCTTGCGTTTTGAAGCCTTTAACATAGATTTTTCTTATTTGGTGGCTAATGAGCAGCAAAGCGCGTTGGCCAATACCCTGCGTTTCACTTTAGGTTATACTTTTGGCAGAGATTTGTCAGTTCGATAAAAAAGACAAATATTTAGAACCTGTTTAATTTATACAATATCCTTCTATATGCTCAGGATTAATGCCAATGCTTCTTTTACCCTATAAAATTAGTGTTTGCATCAATTTAAATAAACCAAAACCAAATACTTGCCATTTTTTAGGTGATAAAAGAAGCATAGAAAATAGAGTGAACAAATTTTAAACAGGCCCTTAGATTGATGAAAATAAAAGTAGGTTTTGGTTTCGACGTACACCAATTGCGGGAAGGACATCCTTTTGTAATGGGCGGTGTAAATCTGGAATATACGTCTGGTGCTTATGGCCATTCTGATGCGGATGTATTGCTCCATGCCATTTGCGATGCTTTGCTTGGGGCAGCTAACCTCCGCGATATAGGTTTCCATTTTTCCAATACAGATGACCGCTGGAAAGGCATCAGTAGTTTATTGCTGCTAAAAGAAGTAATGAAAATGCTGGACGAGCGGAATTGGACTGTTGGTAACATTGATGCCATGATCTGCCTGGAAGCACCCAAAATCAATCCGCATATCCCGGTAATGAAAACTCATATTTCAGAGGCAACCGGCATCAGCCAGGAAGATATTTCCATCAAAGCAACCACCAATGAGCAGATGGGTTTTATCGGCAGAAAAGAAGGTGTGGTTGCTTATGCCGTTTGTTTGATCGAGAAGATTTAGGTGATAAAAGAAGTATTGTGCTCTTTTCACTGTCATTTCGACCCAAAGGGAGAAATCTTCTTCAAAGCGATAGAACTTTATATTTCGATGAAGATTTCTCCCTTTGGGTCGAAATGACAAAAAAAGTAACTTGTATTCTCTCAATTTTATGCCGTAAAAGAAGCATCTACACTTTTGCTTCCTGCATGGTTACCGTTCCGGTACGTTTTAAATTCCCCCAGGCATGAAGCTCGCCTTTTAAAGCTTTACGAACAGATTTAAAAAGCACATAATACATCAGTTGCCGCCACATAAACCGCTGCGGGATAATGTAAATGAGTTTGCGGTAATCTTCTTTCTCCATTTTGAAAGCAAGCACGCCAACCAGCAAATCCACCAGTACAAAAACCAGGTAATAGACCAGCATTTTTCCAGGGTCTCCGCCAAATAAACTCAAGATCATCATTAAATCTGCCAGCGGCGAAAACAAAGGCAAAATAATTTGGAAGATTAAAATGTTGGGCATCCCGACCATTCCAAAAAAACGGTATCTGCTGTTCAACAAGGCTTTACGGTGTTTCCAGAAACTTTGCATTACGCCAAAGCTCCAGCGGAAACGTTGTTTCACCAGCATTTCTATCGTTTCCGGTGCTTCGGTATAAGCAATTGCTTCACCACAATTTTTGATGATGTAGCCTTCTTTCAAAATCCGCATGGTCAAATCGCAATCTTCTGCCAAAGTATCCGAGGTAAAACCGCCTGCTTCTTCAATGGCTTCTTTTCGGAAAGCACCAATCGCGCCCGGAACCACGGTAATACTATTCAATAAATCGAAAGCACGCCGGTCCATATTTTGCGCCGTAATATATTCGATGGATTGCCAGCGCGTAATCAGATTGACTTCATTGCCCACTTTAACCGTTCCGGCAACGGCACCAATTTCTGCATCGGTAAAATAAGTCATCAAATGATAGACCGCGTCGGTTTGCAGTTGTGTATCGGCATCAATGCAAACCGCAAAATCATACGTGCTTCTTTTAATGCCATAATTTAAAGCTGTTGCTTTTCCGCCGTTGGGTTTTGTCAGGATTTTCACCTGCGGACAATCTCCAAAAGCAGCAGATACAATTTCCAGGGTTTTGTCTTTGGAGCCGTCATCCACAAAAATAATCTCAAAAACCGGATAATCTGTTTTAAGCAAACTGCTGATCGTTTTAAAAACAGTTACCTCTTCATTATAACCCGGAACAATGATGCTAACTGGCGGCAGATCTGCTAATAAAGTCTTTTTAACTACTTTTTTATTGATGCTGAATTGCCTCCAAGCTAATAAGCCAACCAAAATAATCCGGCCCAAAGCCAGAAAAATCGCGATCAGAAACACGTAGAACAATATCCAGTTGCCATAAAAATAGCTCAAAATGAAAAAGCTGTAAAACCGGCCGAGATAAACGCTGGTGGCGTCATCCTGGATTACCGGCATCACTTCATTTTTTGTTTTCCCAATAATGCTGGCGATAGTGGTAAACTGGTAGCCGTGTTTCTTATAGTAATCAATAATCCGGGGCAAAGCTTTAACTGTTTCCTGGCGCGTATCGCCTCCGGCATCATGCAGTAAAATCATCGAGCCTTTATCACGAAGAGCAATTGCCCGGGCAACAATTGTATCCGCAGTTACGTCCGGCTGCCAATCATTCGGGTCGATAGATTCACCGATATTGATGTAATTTTCGTTACGGCTTTGTTCTACCGGAATTACTTCTGCCAAGTTTTGCGGCTCTGCATCTGCATTAAAAGGAGGCCTGAACAAAATTGTACTTCTTCCGGTTACAGCTTCAATCAGGCGGCGTGTGGAATTTAGTTCCAGAATAACCCGTTTTAAGCTGATGGCAGAAATATCCGGATGGAGATAAGTATGGTTTCCAATTTCATAACCTTCATTAAATTCCCGCCTCAATAATGGGATGTTTTTTTCGGCCATGCTGCCCACTACGAAAAATGCCGCAGGCACATTTTCCCTTTTTAAGATATCCAGGATTTGTGGTGTATAAACAGGGTCAGGGCCATCATCAAAGGTTAAAACCACCTTTTTGGGCGAATAACCGTAGCGCCGGATCACATATTTCAGGGGCAGATCAATATAATTCTGCTTGGTAATCATAAAAGTTTTAGGATCGATCGTCAACGCTAATTTGCCAACTGTGGGATGCGAAACGAGATCGAGTACTTCTCCTTCGCCGATATAATCTACACGGTCGCTTAAACCTACGCGCATAAGTTTGGCCGTATCAATGTCAGTTTTCCGCAGAGAATCTATAGACAAATTTTTGGCAAAGTAAGTCCATATCCGGGAATCTTCAGAACCCAAACGCCATAAAGCAACCCCGCCGGTTGCCCAATCATCTGCCATACGGATCACGTTGAAATTGGTGGCAGCATCCGTAAAAAAAACTTTATGTTTGATTTTGCTTTGATCTGTGTAAGTAAAAGTCAGGTTTGCGGATATAGGATTAAAAATGATCTTACTTTTATATTCCTGCGCCAGTTCTATCGCTTCCTGATAAGTCACGGATTTTCCCTGACTGTTTTCCGGCCAGTCATATCCCAGCGCAGCAACAGTCAATATTACTTTTTCGCTTGGCACTTGGGAACAAACCTGGTCTAATGTGTTTTCCACATCGTGCTGATCGGAAATATCGCTATCCGTCAAACCATCATTAAAAGCCATCACAATTAAATAATCGCAATAATTTTGGAGGACTTTTAAATCGTATTCGCCATCGTTAGGCACCACCTGCTGCATAACCAAGTAGTTTTTTGCATGAAGTGTAGTGTACAATTCCTTTTCAAATGCGATATAGTTGCGGTCATTTCGATTGGCAATGTCTTCAAAATGAATATCAACACCTTTGATATCGTATTTACCGAGGTTGATTAAAATATTGCTGATCAGCTTGGTACGCCTGGTTTTGCTTTTAACAATATTTTGTATCGTTTTTGCATCCCAATTCCCATCCACCAAATTCTCGACGATTGCGATAACAGGTTTTTTGTTTTTACGGACGAGCTTGGTCAGCTCTGGCTCTAATCTTCCTTTTAAAGAATCGGTTCCTGGTGCAAGGGTAAAAGATTCACTGATCACCATATCCATTTTGCTGATATGGTCTGTTAGCGAAGTGAACGATTGTGGGTCCCAGGGCCAGAAAAAACCAACGTTCAAACGGTTTTTGTTGTTAGGATGTTTAAGCTGATGCAAATGACGGTTTCGGGCAAACTCGCTGATCTGCCTGACATCCAATTTGATTTCTTTGTAGCGTTTTGATTTTTTTACCTGGTCAAGCTGCTTTTGGCTTAACTTTTTGGGTATATCGAGCAGGTTTGGCAAAGAAGGGTACTGTTGGGAAGAAATGGTAATGGCAGCAGCAATTGCACTCAGCACTAAAAGTATAAGAATGGTCCTGCTGAGCCATTTGAAACTATTCCATCTTCCCGGAGAATCTGTTTGAAAAATTTGTTTATCGGAGGACATTCAATAGTAGATACATTACAGCAAAATAGTTTACATAGGACAGGCAAAAACAGGTTTAACGGGATGTTTTATTGACTTTTGCCTGAGAAAAATCAACACCACATTTGCAATTGCTGCCACAGCTTTTTTTGGAAGTCACGCTGTTGTAGATCATACGCACAACATAAAAAACGGCAGCTAAAAACAGTAAGATTATAATAACAATCTGGAAGTTCATATCGAAGTTGTTTAAACTTATTTTTTAATACTCCTTTTATAGCATAAAATTTAAGGTCATCCCCCTAACCCCCTTCAAAAGGGGGAAACCTATCGCCTGCCTTTCTTAACGTCAGAAAATGTGGAGAAAGATATGCGCCAAGGTCCTCTTCCCCCTTTTGAAGGGGGTTAGGGGGATGAATTGATTATTTCTGTAAATTGTTCTATTCAATACAACCAAAAGTTTAAACAACTTCATCTTGAAAATCAATACTTCTTTTATCAACGAAAAATTTGTAAGCTTAGTTCAGCTATTAACTATTGGAAGAAAGCCACAGTTCCGCCAACCCAATCAAAATCTTTGTTGTAACGGACACCGATCATCTTTCCACGGCTCAAACGGGATAAATTGATGGCCAGCGTTGGCTCCATGTCTTCTTCAGGCCAAAGGTACAAAATCCTGATCTCACATTTTACGCCGTCATCAGGAGCTTGCACAACCGGCTCATAAATTACTTTCTCCTGAAGAATCCAGTTCTCCGGATCAGTAATTGCCTGGATATCTGCTTCTTTTACATCGATAATTACACCTTGCCCGGCAAAAGAAAACAGCGGTTTCAATACAAATTTTTCCAGATCGGCAGGAATAGCAGGAAGCTCGTTTAAAAACCAGGTTTGCGGCACAAATTTACTGTGTAAAAAAGGCATCGTAAATTTGCTGATGCGGTAAAACCATTCCGGATGCGTAATCCATTCCACATCCAGATCCTGGCGGACATCTACCACTTTATCAAAAATAGTTGGGTCTGCATCAATCTCGTCAAATATCAAACGGTTGTAAATCCGCTTGATGAAAACTTTTTTCTCGTCTGCCAGATAGTATAGTTTTTTGCCTTCCTGTTTTAAATCTTCCAGCGGAATAATCGGTATGCCCAACTGTTTTTGGGTGATAAAAAAATCAACAACCGTTTTTTGGTGAAGCGCATCCACATCCATCAGCACCACTTCTTTCGGTAAATACGGGCCAACAATGGTTTTTTTTAAAAGGGCTAAATAAGATGCTTTGTTTAGCCCTGAAAAATAAATATTCCAGTCATCAGGTAAATGATAAGCTTCCTGATAGCAATCTGCTAAAAAAGACTGAAAGCCATACAAAGAAGGAAAACCTTGCAGTTCAATTAGTTTAGGTATCAGTTCGCCGGTTTCATCTTTACAAATGGCAAAATCAAAGGCAATAAAATTCGGATGACTGCTTTCATTTGCTACTTTCCACTTTTTGGGAATGGCACGATTGGTCAGTTCTTTAAAACCCGGACCAAGGATCGTTTGCATGATTTCTTCTCCGGCCTGAACCAGCTTGTCCTTTAAATCTGTGCTGATAAAAACCGGTGTTTCAGCTACCCGAAAAGCAATCTCATCTTTTAAACCCTGATGAAGGCAAGTTAAAAAATGCTGATATTTTTCTGCGGAGAAATCTTCATTAAATGCTTTCCGTACTGTTGAAACCATTGTATTTTAAATTAGCTATATTCTTAAAACAGATGCTTCTTTTAGCCAGTAAAAATCAGTAATGATGCTTTATATATTTAAAGTTTTTTATGGCATAAAAGAAGCATCAGAAGCAGGCCGGATGAAATTTAAATGAATACTTTATATTTCATGAAAAGTAAGGATGGCCTGATTCAAGAAATTCGGGATCAGCGTGTTTTGCGTGAGCATTAGCTTGTCCGGGTCGTCCAGCCTTTCCAGCATTTCATGATATTTCCGTTCACCGTGTTCTGCAATGGTCTGCTCCTTTTTAAGCGGCTCCATTAATCTCAAATACATTCCGGCAGGGTCAGCTTCAGGATGGAATTGTGTACCGAAAAAATACTCATTAAAACGGATAGCCATCATACAACGTTCAAATTCAATATTTGGGCGCTCTTTTTCAATAGCTAGAAGTGTGGCGCCCAATTCTGCAAATCGTTCGTGGTTTGGTTGTACCACTTGCCAGTCACGTGAATCTACAGAATAAAAAGGCTCCGGCAAACCTGTAAAAACAGCATCATGATGGCCAGCTGCTGTTTGGTGGATCGGCAAGATTCCAAAAGAAGTAGAATGCCGTTGATTTACAGTTCCTAAATTATAATACCTGCACATTAACTGAAAAGAATGGCATACAAACAAGACGTGTTTTTTCTGCGGAGAACCAGCATCATTATGTTTCTGGATCTGATCAATCAGCTTAAAGTAACTGTTTTCCCAATCAGAACCTTTGCTGTCGATCGGACTGCCCGGCCCGCCGCTGGAGATATAAATGTCAAAATCAATTCCCGGAACTTGGTTGCTTCCCCGAACGTCAAAAACTTCATAGCTTAGTTCAAGCTGGTTTTGTGTGCGATATTTATCCAATACATCCTGAAAGCAGCGCATTCCCTGATTGGGATACCCGTTGTAAAGATCGAGTATTGCTACTTTTATCGATGTTTTTTCTGTGTCCATGATGCTTCTTTTATGCCTATATTCCTACTAATGTTTGTGAAGTAATGTAATCCACTACATCTTCAAAACTGTTTCTTTGCTCATATATTGCCAATTGGCGATCGGCACCGGTACCATTTTCCAAGATTTTGTAGATATATTGCAAATCCTGCCGGCAGCCTAATTCGTCCACCACATCATCAATAAAATCCAGCAGTTCCAATATCAAAGCCCGGGTGTTTACTTCTGCTTCTTTACCGAAATCAATCATCTTGCCATCAATCCCATAACGGGCAGCGCGCCACTTATTTTCGTTGATTAAAGCACGTGTATAAGTAATATACTTCATGTTTTGCTGCCGAAGCTTGTACAATTTGGCACACAATGCCTGAAAAAGTGCTGTAAAAGCCATCGTTTCGTCTACCAGCATCGGGCAATCACAAATCCGGAATTCTATCGTTTCAAAGAAAGGGTG
>JAABUS010002881.1_pt1 | contig 30217 bp, 28 predicted proteins | sample 5560161 | NCBI WGS metagenome assembly JAABUS01 (sample SAMN10711885, study PRJNA513376) | rock metagenome | isolation source: Antarctica rocks | place: Antarctica: Victoria Land, Trio Nunatak nord | collected 2016-01-04
GGTCTCGCCCGCGCCGCGCCTCGCCATACCGGATGTCGACGTGCTGGGGCCGGTGCCGGACGACGCCGACGCCCTGGATGGCTACCTGGCGCGGCTGGACCGGGTGTCCCGGGCGCTGACCATGGCCCAGGACGCGTATGCCGCCGCCCTCGAACGCCGCGACGAGCTCCGCGGCCGGCTGGACGCCTACCGCGCTAAGGCGCTACAGGTCGGCGTCGGCAGCGACCCTCTCGTGACCGAGGCGCACCGGGCAGCGCAGACGGTGCTGCGGGCCGAACCCGTCGACCTGGAGCGCGCGGAAGCGCTGGTCCAGGTCTATCGCTCCGCCCTGGCCGCCCTGACGCCCAGTCGCAGCACAGGGCGGTCGGCATGAGCATCGCCACGGGAGCCGCGCAGCCACACAGGTGCAGCCAGCCCGGTTGCCCGGGCATGATCGTCGACGGCTACTGCGACGTGTGCGGGTCGCCTCCTGGGCCGGTCGCCTACGCGGGCGGCCCGCCTGGCACCAAGGCGGGGACATCGGCCGGCGCGAGCAGTGCGGACGGGTCCTCGGCATCCCCGGCATCGCTGACCACCATGTCCCGCTCGTCGATCCGCCTGGCGTCGGCCGCACTGGGCTCGGCGCGAGCCGGGGTCGCCGGCTCGCGCGTCACCAGGCGGGTCGGCACGAGTTCGACGCGGCTGCGAGGTGCACGCCTGGGAGCGGGCATCACGACCGTCCCGCCCGTCGCACCGGTCGACGCCGCTGCGGCGGTGATGACCGACCCCACGGTGCGCGAGGACAAGCGGGTCTGCGCCAACTGCGGGACCGCGGTGGGCCGCTCGCGCGACGGGCGACCGGGACGGCCCGAGGGCTTCTGCCCCCAGTGCGGCAAGCCATACTCGTTCACCGCGAAGCTCAAGGCGGGCGACGTGGTCGGCGGGCAGTACGAGGTCGCCGGCGCCCTGGCACACGGCGGCCTGGGCTGGGTCTACCTCGGCCGCGACCGCAACGTGTCGGACCGCTGGGTCGTGCTGAAAGGGCTGCTCAACTCCGGTGACCCCGACGCGCTCGCCGCGGCCATCGCCGAGCGGCAGTTCCTCGCCCAGGTGGAGCACCCGCTGATCGTCGAAATCTACAACTTCGTCACCCACGAAGGCGCCGGCTACATCGTCATGGAGTACGTCGGCGGCACCTCGCTCAAGCAGCTGCTCAAGTCGCGGATGCAGGCCAATCACGGCCGCTACGACCCCATCCCGCTGGACCAGGCGATCGCCTACATCGTCGAGATCCTGCCCGCGATCTCCTACCTGCACGACCTCGGCCTGGCCTATTGCGACTTCAAGCCGGACAACGTGATCCAGGTCGGCGACGCGGTCAAGCTGATCGACCTCGGCGGGGTCCGGCGGATCGACGACCTCGACTCCCCGATCTACGGCACGGTCGGCTACCAGGCACCCGAGGTCGCCACGGCGGGGACGTCGGCGGCCTCGGACATCTACACGATCGGCCGGACACTGATCGTGCTCGCCATGGAGTTCCGGGGATACCAGAGCCGGTATGTCGCCTCGCTTCCCTCCGTGGACGACGCGCCGCTGTTCCAGCGCTACGACTCGTTCTACCGGCTGGTCGCCAAGGCCTGCGCCGCCGACCCGGGCGACCGTTTCGGCTCGGCCGACGAGCTGCGCGTGCAGCTACTCGGCGTATTGCGCGAGGTCGTCGCCGCGGATCGGCCCGACGGGGGCGTTGCGGGGCAGTCGGCGTCGTCGCTGCTCTTCGGCGTGCCGACCGTGTCCGACGAGACGCTGGAGTGGCGCCACCTGCCCCTGCTGCGGATGGACGACTCCGATCCGATGGCGAGCTGGCTGCACACGATCAGCCTGGCCGGCCCGCAGGAGCGGCTCGAACTGCTCGGTATGGCGCCGCAGGTCTCGCCCGAGGTGCGCCTCGCGACGGCGTACGCGGCGTTGGAGAGCTGCCGTCCGGACACGCTGGCCCTGGTCGACCGCTGCGTCGCAGACCTGCTCGCCGACGACCCGTGGGAGTGGCGCGCGGTCTGGGTCTCCGGCCTCGCGGCACTCGCCCGCGGGGACACGGCGGCGGCCCAGTCGGCGTTCAATGCCGTCTACGGCCAGGTGCCGGGCGAGCTGGCTCCCAAGCTGGCGCTGGCGCTGGCCTGCGAGGGCAGCGGCGAGGTGGACCTGGCCGAGTCGCTGTACCTGATCTGCACCCGGTGCGACGCCGCCTACATCGCGCCCGCCGCGTTCGGGCTGGCGCGGATCAGGGCCGGGCGGGCGGACGTCGACGGCGCGGTGGCTGCCCTGGACCTGATCCCAGCGACGAGCCGCAGCTACACGCAGGCGCGCCGTCGCAGGGCGGGGCTGCTGGCCTCTTCCGGTCGCGGGTTAGCCTCACTCGCGGCGGCCATGTCCAGCGTCGACGCGGTCACCCTCGAACCGGCGGACCGCGCCCAGCTCAATGCCGAAGTGCTCGACACGGCGCTGGAGGCCGTCCTGCGAGACGGCCCGCAGCCCTCGGTCAGTATCGGCGGCCGGCCGGCGCAGGAGGCGCCGCTGCGCGAGGGCTTGGAGACGGCATACCGGGAGCTGGCGACGTTCGCGACGACGCGGGAGGAGCAGGTGCACCTGGTCGACAAGGCCAACGAGGTCCGCCCCTGGAGCCGTCGATGAAGAGCTCGATGAAGAGCTCCATGAAGAGCTCCATGACGAGCCGATGAGCCACCGATGAGCACGGCTACCTGCCCTTCGTGCGGCGCGGAGGTGTTCGACCAGGCCAGGTTCTGCGAGGTGTGTGGCGCATCGACGTCCGGTGACGGGTCTCCCACCAGCGGCGCTCCCACCGTCGGCGCTCCCACCGTCGGGGAGGCCGGCGACGACCGCAGCCCGCTGGCGGAGCCCCCGAGCGAGGGGCGCCATCGCGTCCCTTGCGCTTCGTGCGTTGGAGTGATCGCGGCCGACGGCTATTGCCAGACTTGCGGCGCGCGTGCGGTCTCCGAGCGGGACCATTTCGAGGAGGAGCCGGCGGCGTGGCTGGCCGGTACGTGCGACCGCGGCATCCGGCACGAGCGCAACGAGGACGCGATGGCGCTGGCGGTCCTGCCGTCGCCCGGTGCAGTGCCGGCGCCCGCAGACAGCGGGCAGGTCGGCGTCATCGTGGTCTGCGACGGGGTGTCCTCGTCCACCGACCCCGACCGCGCCAGTCTCGAGGCCGCCAGAGCCGCCCGCGTCGTGCTGACCGGCTCATGGGTGCAGGGCATGGGCACAGCAGACGCGCACGCGAGCGCGGTTACCGCCCGCGTGCGCCAGGCCTGCAGTGCGGCGCAGGAGGCGGTCGTCGGCACAACCAGCGACCGGTCCCTCCCGAACCCGGCGTCGTGCACCATCGTCGCGGCAGCGCTCGACGGCGACCTGCTGGCCGTGGGCTGGGTCGGCGACAGCCGCGCCTACTGGCTCCCCGACGATCCCGCTACGGCCCGCGCACTCACGGTCGACGACTCCGTCGCCGCCGAGCGGATGGCCCTGGGCGTGCCGCGAGCGCAGGCCGAGAGCGGACCGCAGTCCCACGCCATCACCAGGTGGCTGGGGGTGGACTCCCCGGACGAGGCGGCCCACACCATCACCGCCACCCTCGACCAGCCGGGGTGGGTGCTGGTTTGCTCGGACGGGCTGTGGAACTACTGCTCCGAGGCCGCCGACCTCGCCGTACTCGTCGCCGACCTCGCGGGCGGTTCGGACGGCCCGCTGCCCCTGTCGCGCGCGCTGGTGGACTGGGCCAAGGACCGCGGGGGGCATGACAACATCACGGTGGGGCTCGCTCGGGTCAGCGGCACGGCTGAGCCGCGCGAGCCGGCCGGCACGACGAGAGGAAGTACCCCAGATGGCTGAGTTCTCCGCCGACGTCTACCAGAACGAGTTCCTGCCCGACGGCGGCACGGACGTGCATGCCATCGTCACGGTGACCTGCACGGGCGCCGGGGAGGCGGGGCGATCCGGTGGCGGTGACGCCGGGGAGATCGTCATCGTGGACACCTCGGGGTCGATGAAGGGTCCGAAGATCGTGGCCGCCCAGCAGGCGGCGAGCGCGGCGATCGACCAAATCATCGACGGCACGTGGTTCGCGGTGGTCGCCGGAAACCACCTGGCCCACCTCGCCTACCCCCTCGCTCCGGCAGAGGCCGGTATGGCGCGGATGGACTCCGCCACCCGGCGTGCCGCCAAGCAGGCCGTCTCCAGCTTCTGGGCCGACGGCGGCACCGCCATGGGAACGTGGGTCACCCTTGCGGCCCGGCTGTTCGCCTCCATTCCCGGCCTGAGTCAGCGTCACGCGATCCTGCTGACCGACGGGCAGAACCAGCACGAGAGCTCCGAGGCACTGACCCGGGCCATTGCCGAGGCGCGCGGCCAGTTCCAGTGCGACTGCCGTGGCGTCGGCGCCGACTGGCAGGTGGCCGAGGTACGCCGGATCGCGACCGAGTTGCTCGGCACCGTCGACTTGATCCCCCGGCCGCAGGCGATGGCGGCCGAGTTCGAGTCCCTGATGCGTCAGGCGATGGGCCGTGGGGTGGCCCAGGCGGCGCTCCGGGTGTGGGCTCCCCAGGGGGCCCAGGTGCTCTTCGTCCGACAGGTCTCCCCCAGCGTGGAGGACCTGTCGTCGCGGCGACAGGAGCTGAACGCCCTGACCGGTGCCTACCCCACGGGCTCATGGGGCGACGAGTCGCGCGACTTCCACGTCGCGATCCGGTTGCCCGCCAAGCAGATCGGCCAGGAGCAGCTCGCCGCCCGGGTGCAACTGGCGGTCGGCGATACGGTGGTCGCGCAGGGCCTGGTCAAGGCGCTGTGGAGCAACGACGACACGCTGACGACGCGGATCAACCCTGCGGTGGCGCACTACACCGGACAGGCCGAGCTGGCCAACGTCATCCAGGAAGGCCTCGCGGCGAAGGCCGACGGGGACGACGACACCGCGACGGCCAAGCTGGGCCGAGCAGTGCAGCTGGCGACAGAGACCGGCAACGACGAGGCCACGTCACGGCTGAAGAAAGTCGTCGACGTGGACGACCCCGGGACCGGCAAGGTGCGGCTGAAGGCGTCGGTGGACAAGCTCGACGAGATGGCCCTGGACACCGCCTCCACCAAGACGACCCGGATCAGCAAGTGAGCGGCTATACCTGTCCCAACGGGCACTCCTCCGCCTCGGCCGACTACTGCGACACCTGCGGGGCGCCGATCGCGTCCGCGGACCCGGTGGGCGGCGGCCCAGGCGGCGGCGGAGCGCATGCCGTCGACCCCGGACGCCCCGGCTCGAGTGCGATTCCAGGCCCTGGTCCCAGCCCTCGCCCCGGCCCCGGCCCGGGCTCCGGCGCCGGCGTCGCCAACCCCCCCGCCGAGGCGGGCAGCACGGGGGCACCAGGCGGCGTACCGGGCCCCAAGCCGTGCCCCCACTGCGGCACGGACAACGCCGACGACGCGCTGTTCTGCGAGAGCTGCGGCTTCGACTTCACCACCGGCACGCCCCCCCGCCCGACGGAGCCGCCGTCCTCGCTCGACATCGACGTCAATGCGGGCCAGGCTCAGGCGATGTCACCCGCCCCACCGCCGGTTGCGCCGGCGATCGAGCCGGCGTCCGTGGTCGAGATCTGGGTGGACCCCGATTGGCACTCCGCGCAGGAGAGCGACGTGGCCGCTCCGTCTCCCGGGCTCCCTGTCGTCGCCCCACTGACGGCGCAAAGCGTGCTGGTGGGGCGTAGGTCGGTCAGCCGGGGGATCAATCCAGAGGTCGACTGCGGCTCGGACATCGGCGTGAGCCGGCGCCACGCGCAGCTGACGACGGACGGCCAGCGCTGGTGGGTTGAGGATCTCCAGTCGGCCAACGGCACGTATGTCGGCCCGGCCAGCGGGCCCCTGCCGACCGCCCCCTTGCCCGCGGGACGCCACGAACTGGCCGACGACGACCGGATCTACGTCGGCGCCTGGACCCGTCTCGTGGTCCGGGACGCGACGCCCGAGGAGCGTGCCGGGACGGCCTGACCGGGTGGCTGTGACCCGGAGCGGCTACGGCACCGGGCAGCCGCAGCGAGCAGGCACCGCCGTCACGGGAATCACGAGGGCCCGGCGCCCAGCGAACCCTCAGTGGCGCTGTGCCGGGTGCGCGGCATACGGGTGATGAGCGGCAGGACCACACTCACCAGGGCAATGATCGCGATGGTGGTGTACGCCGTGCCGTAGTGCTTCCCGCTGCCGATCAACGCGGACGCGATGACCGGGCCGATGACGCCCCCAATGCTCCAGGCGATGATCATCAGCCCGTAGATCCCGCCGGCGTTCTTGACGCCGAAGTAGTCACCAGCAGTCGCGGGCATCGTCCCGAAGGCGCCGCCGTAGCAGAGGTAGATGATGGCCGCGAGGACGAAGAAGAAGGCGCCGCTGGAGGCGTGCGGCAGCAGCAGCAGGCTCACCCCGGACAGCCCGAGCATCGCCGCGAAGGACGGCATCCGGCCGATCTTGTCCGACGCGGCGGCCCAGATGATTCGCCCGCCCCCGTTGAAGAACGCCAGGATGCCGACCACCGTCGCCGCCCCGGCTTTGCTATACCCCGCGATGTCCGTCGCGCTCGCGGCGGCCTGCGAGATGAGCGAGATGCCCGCGACGACGTTGAGGGTGAGGATCGCGGTCAGCAGGTACCACTGCCGCGTGTGCAGCGCCTCGGACTGGGTGTAGTCACGGCCGCTGTCCACGACTCGGCCCGTCGTCGCCGGCACGTAGCCCGGGACGGCGTAGGCCGCCGGCGGGTTGCGGAAGACGGAGGCGCCGAGCAGGGCCAGGACGAGGTAGCCGATGCCGAGCGGGAGGAAGGACCGGGTCGGGACGTCCTTGTTGGCGTCGATGAGCCGCTGGGCGACGGGGGCGGTGAGGACCGCGCCGAAACCGAAACCACCCACGGCGAGCCCGGTGATCAGCCCACGCTTGTCCGGGAACCACTTCTGCAGCATGGCGATGGGTACGATGTACGCCAATCCGAGGCCGAACCCGCTGATCACGCCGTAGCCGGCCACCAGGAGCCACAGCTGGCTGTGGTCGTGCGCAAACGAAGCGAGGATGACGCCCAACCCGTAAATGACGCCGCCGACGAGGGCGACCGTGCGCGGTCCGCGCCGGTCCTGGATGCGCCCTCCGATGAAGGTGCCGATGAAGACCATGCCGATTGTCACCTCGAACGGAAGCGACGCCTCGAGTTTGGTGAGGTGGAACGGCGGGGCCGGCTGCAGCGCCTTGCTGAAGACGCTCCAGGCGTAGACGGCCCCGATCGCGAACTGGAGCAGCAAGGCGCCCCCGACCAGGAGCCAGCGTCCACGGGTCGGGTCCCCGCCTGGCGCTCGCGCCGGGCTCTGGGAGGCGTCCGTGTTGTCCTGGTAGCCGTGGGCCATCTCGCGGTCCCTTCGTCGGGCAGGCGACGCGGCTCCCATGACCGAGCGCGGACGGCGGCGTCTGCTTCGTGGTGTCGGGAGTCTGCCACGTCCCGTGGACATAGGCAGGCACCACCCACGTCAGTTCGGCGCGCCCCGGCCGATCGCCCTGGTGTGTGGCTCCCTCGAAAGCGCCGCCGCAACGGCGCGTATGTCGGCCGGACCGGTCCGGCAGCAGCCGCCGATCAGGCGCGCGCCCTCGGCGTACCACCGGGTGGACAGGGTCCCGAAGTCCACCGCGGACCCGTCGCCGGCCCCCCCGGACCACCGCCGGCGCACGGGATCCCACCCCTCCCCCGAGTTGGGATAGACCGCGACCGGCTTGCCGGTCGCCCCCGTGAGCTCGCGGACCAGCTCCGAGACGTTCTCAGGCGGCGTGCAGTTCACGCCCATGGCGAGCACTTGGTCGCATCCGTCGAGGAAGGCCGCGCAGCGGGCGATGGGCGTCCCGTCGCTGACCCGCCGGCCGTCGCGAGCGCTGAAGCTGACCCATGCCGTCACGTCGGGCCAGTAGCTCATCGCCTCGACTAGGGCCTCCGCTTCGATCAGCGACGGGATCGTTTCGCAGGCGAGCACCTCCACGCCGGCGGCGGCGAGGACCTCCAGCCGGTCGCGGTGGAACCGCATCAGCTCGGCGCGGGGGACGCCGTAGCCGCCGCGGTACTCCGAGCCGTCCGCCAGCACCGCCCCGTACGGTCCGACCGACGTGGCGACCAGAGGACGGGACCGCGGGCCGTCCTTTCGACCGGCGCGGTCGGCCCAGAAGGCGTCCCGCGCAGTGGTGGCAAGCCCCACCGAGGAACCGATCAGGCTCTCGGCCCGCGCAGCCGAGACGTCCAGCGCGGCAAACCCGGCCACGCTGGCCTGGTAGCTGGCCGTGGTGATGACGTCCGCCCCGGCCTCGAGGTAGTCGCGGTGCACCGACGCGACCAGATCCGGCCGGTCGATCAGCACCCGCGCCGACCACAGCCCTCCCGACAGGTCGGCACCGTGGCGTTCCAACTCGGTAGCGAGCCCGCCGTCGAGCACGAGCGCCCCGCGGCGCTCCAGCGCAGTGGTCAGGGCCGGCTCCCGCATGTGGCTGGACAGTACCTGCCCCGCCCCCGGAGACCACAGGCGTACGCCGGGACGGCCGCCCGCGTGGGACGATGAACGGGTGATCGACGCGGGTCGGTCTTCCCGCGTGCCGCCAGAGGCCGCGCACGTGCCCCGCGACCGGCATACCCGCCCCGGCTGGGCCGCGTGGTCTACAGGGGCTACCTGGGGGCGGCGGTTCGCCGTCGCCGTGTCGGCGGTCACTGTCGCCTACCTCGGCGGCGTCAGCGCCACGAGCCTGGCTCCCACGACCGCGCGCACCCAGCACTACCGGGCCGAACTGCGCCTGTCCCCGCTGCCGCAGCAGACGTCCACCATCCACAGCCCCACGTCGCTCGGCGACATCGACCTGGAGTTCACCAGCCTGCTGCCCGCACCAGGCATGGATGTGACCATCCAGACGAGGGCGAACATCACCGACCTGTTCAACGAGCGGGCGGTGTCCGTGCGCTCCCTGCAGCCCTCGCAGCGGGAACTCACCGACGCGCTGACGGGCGCGGCATGGCGGATGGCGCGCACCTTCAGCCTCGGCGCCCTCGCGGCTGCCGCGATCTCGCTGGCGCTGATCGCCGTCGGCCGTCGCAGACGTCCTCGCGCCCGGCACTTCGCGGTGCTGGGGCTGTCGGCCCTGATCGCCGTCCTCGGCACGGGCGTCGCGGTCTGGGACAGCTATCAGCCCGGCAAGCTGAGCCATTTCCGGACCACCGGGCTGCTCGGGACGCTGCGCCGCAACGCCGGGCTGCTCGCGCACGTCGAGAGCCGCGCACAGCAGGTCACCCCGTACGTGACCAACCTCCTCGCGCTGTCCCAGGCGCTGCAGGACAAGTTCGTCCCCCCGAACGTCAACGAGCCGGCCGCTGCCCGCTTCCTGCTGGTCTCGGACATCCACGGCGCCAACGCCTACCCGTTCATGGCGACGATCATCAAGGACGAGCACATCACCGCCGTGATCGACAGCGGCGACCTGCTCAACCTCGGCAGTGTCACCGAGGCCGAGGCGGCCGGCATCTTCCGCTCCATCGCCGGGCTGGGGGTCCCCTACCTCTTCGCGCGGGGCAACCACGACGCGTCCGGGTCGCGCGACACCTCGCTGCGCCGCCGGCTGGCGCGCATCCCCAATGTCGTGCTGCTGCAACCGAACACCAGCTCGTACGTACAGGCATCGGTCGCCGGGGTGACCGTGAGCGGCTTCGACGACCCGCGCTATTTCGGCGACGACAGCCAGCAGACGGCCGCCAAGCAGCGCCCGGCGATCGATGCCTACAACCGGTCGTATGCCGGTCGCCCCCGTCCCGACATCGTCGTCAGCCACGAGCCGGCGGCGGTCCAGGGAGTCGCGGAAGCGGGGCTGCGGGTGAACGGTCACCTGCACAAGGAGGAGCTCGACGGCAACCGGATCGGGGTGGGGACCTTCACCGGCGGCGGCATCCTCGGCCACCTCGTGCCGGGCGGCACGGACGGCGAGATGGTCGATCAGCCGTACGCCTTCGACATCGCCGTCTTCGGGGAGCGGTGCGACCTGACCTCGCTGACGCGGTACAGCTACCGCAACCTAATCGGAGGCCGGCCGGCGTACGACGACGTGACCGTCATCAACGGGGCCACCATCGCGGGGGAAGCACCCCCGGGTCGGACCTGTTCGCCGGAGCTGGGCCCGACGGCGACCAGCTTCCCCGCCGTACCGCCGCCAGCGCCTTCGCCGCAGAGCGCGACTCCTGCGTCACCGTCAGCGTCACTCCAGCCGAACGCCCCGGCCACCCCGGCGTCGACCTCCACTCCCTGAGGCTCCCCTGCAGGGACTCAGTCCGTCAGGCGGATCGCCGCGACCTCGCCGTCGCGCACGGTGAAGACCATCGTCGTGGGCCCGTTGAACCCCATGCTGACCACGTCGGCGTAGATCTCCACGTCGTCTCCCCGCGTTCGCACCCCATGCACCGTCAGGCGGCAGCCATCGCCGATCAGCTCGGTGTCGCTCCAGCTCTCGATTGCCCGACGGCCGTGAACGAGCCGACCGCAGTCGTCGACCACCCCGTCCTCGCTGAAGGACGCCAGGAACGCGGCCCTGTCCTCGCTGTTGACGGCGTTCAGCAGGCGCGCAACCGGCGCGGGTACCGACACGGCGGTCATGGGCAGTTCCTCCAGCTTTGTCCACGCCCGTTGGCGCTCGTCGGCTCACTGTAGGACACGCCCGCGCCAACGCGCCGCCCCCCGCCAGCAAACCCCCCGCCACCACCCTCTCTTCCGGACCCGGGTCGTCCCTCGCCTGCGTCCCTCGCCTGCGTTGCGCAGGAAAGGGTCGCGCCAGTCGGTAGAACGGCGCGAATCGCGACCATGACGTGCGCATCGTCCGCAGACCACGACCCTCACATGCGCATCGTCCGCGGCTCGCACGTCATCGGGTAAGCCCACGTTCCCGCGCTCCCCTCGCACGCCGGGTCGAGCATGTCTCAGCCTCCGTATACGGTGCCCCCATGAGCGATCAGCCGACCGGCAACGCAAATCAGACCGCACCGGCACCGTCCGGCGAGACCATCGGGGCCAGCACCCCCGGAGCCGCGAACACGGCGGAGAAGGACCCAAGCCAGTGGGTGACCGGGGACGAACCGATGACCGGTGCGCAGCGCAGCTACCTCGACACCCTGGCGCGCGAGGCCGGCGAGCAGCTGCCGGCGGAGATGACCAAGGCCGAGGCGTCCGAGCACATCGACCGCCTGCAGCAGCAGACCGGCCGCGGCGCGTCCGGCTCCTGAGGGCCCGCTTCCCCAGGCGAACACCGCGTCATGTCCCAGCATGGAGGGCGGATGTTGACGGTGCGACCCCTCACCCTACGATCGCCGGTATGACGCGCGCAGCTGTGACCACCGTCGAGTCCGGACCCCACCAGGTGAGTCGGCGCACCGAAGTCGGGGCCCCGGTGAGCACACTCTTCGCCCTGGTCGCCGATCCGCACCGGCATGGCGAACTCGACGGCTCGGGCACGGTCCAGCGGACGGTCTCCGGGCCGGCGCGACTGAGCGACGGAGCGACGTTCTCGGTGGGCATGAAGCAGTTGGGACTCCCCTACAAGATCACCAGTGTCGTGACCGAGTTCGCGACCGACCAGGTGATCGAGTGGCGGCATCCCCTCGGCCACCGCTGGCGCTGGCAGTTCGTCGCGCAGGGCCTGAATCGGACGCAGATAACCGAGACGTTCGACTACGGCGGCACGGGCGTACGAGCCAGGATGATCGAACTGCTGGGCTTTCCGAAGCGGAACGCCGCGGGCATCGAGAGCACCCTGACCCGGCTACAGGACCGTTACCCGGCCTGACGGACAACGCCGGTGTAGGGCCCACAGGTGTCGCGGGCCGCCAACCGCGCCGAAACAGCCGTAAACCCTCCTGCGTGCGCCGTGTGGCGTGAGAGGGCGCATACTGGTAGGGAGCCGACCTGTCCAGTCGAGGGGCTCCGTAGGCCGGCGCTCCGGCCCCTCTAGAGGGAGGCCGTCATGGCACACCTGACCGAGCGCCACTTCACGGGTCTGCTCGCCGTGCGATCCGGAATCGCGGCGTTCGAGCGCACCAGCGAGCGTGAGGCACGCCTGGTCGGTGCGACCCATGCGCAGCAGCACGTGATGCTGTCCCTGCGTGGTCACGGCGACCCCGCCGGGCCGACGGTCAAGGACGTCGCCGGCGCGCTGGGCGTCTCCAGTCCCAGTGCCGTCGAGCTGATCGCCCGGATGGTTGGCGCCGGCCTGCTCGAGCGGCACAACGACCCATCGGACGCGCGGGTCACCCGGCTGAAGCTGACGACTTTAGGGCTGCGGCTGCTGCACCAGTTGAGCGAGAACCACCTCCCCCGGCTGCGCGACCTCACCTCGCGGTGGGTGGAACACCTCGCCGAGTAACGCTGCGGCTCACGGGTGTTGCCACGGCGTCGTTTAATAGATAGGCTCCCTACTAGTAGTCAGCGCATTCGCTGACTCACCCGCTCAGACTAGGAGTCGTCGTGATCATTCTCGGAGTCGTCCTGCTCGTCCTGGGTCTGCTGGTCAATAGCCTGCACATCCTCTTCGTGATCGGCGGCATCCTGCTCGTCGTGGGACTCGTCCTGGCGTTGCTCGGTGCCGGTGGCCGCGCGATCGGTGGGCGCCGCCACTACTACTGATCGGCGGCCAGAACCAGAGGGGTATGCCGCGCGGCGCACGTAGCCGCGCGGCATACCTATGCCGAAACGGCGCCCCTACCGGAGCCCCGAGCAGCGGATCAGCCGAGCACCCGAGCAGAACCGGCTGGTCCCCGCGGTCGCCGCGGCCGCCGCGGCTCAGTCCAGAACCGGCCGGTCCTGCCAGCTGGGGCCGCTCGTGTGCGGGCCGTCGAGATCCCAGGTCAGCGGGTCGATGCACATCAGTCGGCGCGTCGCGGACTCGTCCCAGGCGTGGTAGACGATCAGATCGCTACCGCCTCGAGTCGTCACGATGCTGTTGTGACCCGGTCCGCGTACCCGACCGGGCTCCGTGGCCAGCAGCCGGGCATCGCCTGACGGCTCGCGCCAGGGGCCGAGCGGATGGTCGGACCGTGCCCAGGCGACCGCGTAGCCCGGACCGAGCCACGAACCGCCGGAGTACATCAGGTAATAAGCGCCGCCGCGGCGCTGCACCGTCGGCCCCTCGAGCGTGTGCCAGTCGTATCGTCCCCCATAGATCCACCGGTTCCGCTCGTAGAGCTGCCAGTCCGCGCTGGCTGCAAGTATCTGCCGTGGCCGGCCTGCCGCCGAGGTCATCGTCGGCAACACGTCGGCGGCGATCTGCGTCCCCACCCGCTCGCCGTCCAGCACGTCACGCGCGTAGTACAGGTACCACGTCCCGTCGTCGTCGCGGAACGGGTGCGGGTCGATCGCGAACCGCTCGTGCGGGGTCAGGTTGACCCCCTCGTCAACGAACGGGCCGAACGGCGAGGAGGCAGCCGCGACCCGGATCTGGTGTCCGGCATCCTCGTGCCCCACCGAGTAGTACAGCCAGAACCGACCGTCCGCCTCCACGACTTCCGGTGCCCAGTAGGTGGATCCGAACTCCGACAACACCGGGCGGAGGGCCCCACCGACTCGCTCCCAGGTGACCAGGTCGGCCGAGACCAGCGTTTCGAACACGAGGCCGTCGATGACCGAACCGGTGCCGTAAGCGACGTAACGGTCTCCCCATCTCAGCACGAAGGGGTCGGCGAAGTAGCCCGCATAGACCGGGTTGCGATACGTGCGCTGGCGCTCCGGGTCGCGGAGCATCAGACTCCTCTCGGCGTAGGCGCCTAACTCGGCCCGCAGGCGCCCAACTCTCGCCGCAAGCACCTAACTCGGGCTCACTAGCCTAGGCTCCCGATGTTGCAACGATGCACGGCCGACTGAGCCGGTCCTGCGAACTGCTCCACCACGCGCACCCAGCAGGTGCGTCTCGTCCACGTAGGTTTCGAAGAAATGGCGGTAAACCGTGACCGACGCTGCTCCAGCGACCGACTCCCTTCCCGTCGACGGAGCCGGCGTCCACCCGCGACCGACGCTCACCCGGCCTGAGTGGACGAGCCTATGCGGCACATGGGGATTCGCCTACGACGACGACCGCGTCGGCCTGGGCGCCCGGTGGCAGCACGACGCTGAGCCCTTCGACCGGCGCATACAGGTGCCCTTCCCGCCGGAGTCGCCGGCGAGTGGGATCGGCGACAACGGCTTCCACCCTGTGGTGTGGTACCGCCGTACCTTCGAGCGGACGGCCACGGGGGGTCGGCGGGTCCTGCTGCACTTCGGAGCCGTGGACTACCGCGCGCAGGTCTGGGTCAACGGCTCGCTTGTCGCCAGCCACGAAGGAGGGCACACGCCGTTCGAGGCCGATATCACCTCCGCCCTCGATGCCTCGGGGAGCCACGTGGTCGTCGTCCGCGCCGAGGACCTCCCGCACGACCTGCGTCAGCCGCGCGGGAAGCAGGACTGGCAGCAGGAGTCGCACGGCATCTGGTACGGGCGCACCACCGGCATCTGGCAGCCGGTCTGGCTCGAGGACGTGCCGGACACCCATGTGGAGTCGGTGCTCTGGACCTGCGACCTCGACCGGCGGAGCCTCGCGCTGACCGTTCAGATCGCTCAGCCGGACCGGCCGGAACTGCGGCTGCGCGTCGTACTGCGGCAGCACGGCCACGTCATCGCCGACGATATGTACGCCGTCGACGGTCCGGACATCCAGCGGGAGATTTTCCTGCGGCAGGCCGATGTCAGTCTCGGGCGCTCGTCGGTGTTCTGGTCCCCCGACGAACCGAACCTGGTCGTGGCGACCCTAACCCTGCTCGACCAGCAGGGGGTCGTCGAGCAGATCGGCAGCTACGCCGCCCTGCGCAGCATCTCGGCCGCCCGCGACCGGGTGCTGCTCAACGGCCGGCCCTACTACCTGCGGCTGGTCCTGGCGCAGAACTTCTGGCCTGAGTCGCACCTGGCCGCGCCGGACGACGACGCGCTGCGCCGCGAGGTCGAGCTGGTCAAGGAGCTGGGCTTCAACGGCGTACGGCTCCATCAGAAGGTCGAGGACCCGCGATTCCTCTACTGGTGCGACCGCCTCGGCCTGCTCGTCTGGGCCGAGATGCCGGCGGCCTACGAGTTCAGCACGACGACTGTCGACCGCGTGACCCGCGAGTGGCTCGCCGTGCTCGCGCTCTACGCCAACCACCCCTGCGTGATCGCCTGGGTGCCGGTCAACGAGAGTTGGGGTGTCCCGGCGCTGGTCGCGTCGGCCCAGCAACAGGATTTCGTCAAGGCGCTCTACCACCTGACCAAGGCCATCGACCCGACGCGCCTCGCCATCGGCAACGACGGGTGGGAACAGATGGTCACCGACGTCTTCACCGTCCACGACTACACCTCCAGCGGCAGCACCCTCACCGAGCGGTACGGCGACCGCCAGGCTCTCGACCGGACGCTCACCGAAACCCAGCCCAGCTACCGGGACGTGCTACTTCCCGGCGCGACCCACGAGCACGAACCGGTGATGGTCACCGAGTTCGGGGGGATCACCTACGACGTGCAGGCGAGGCCGGGCTGGCGCTACTACGGCGCGGTGCCCACCGCAGAGGACCTGCTTGACCGGTTCCGCCAGCTCGTCGACGCGCTGATCGACAGTGAGGCGGTGGCCGGGTTCTGCTGGACCCAGCTGACCGATACCGAGCAGGAGCGCAACGGGCTGCTCACCGAGGACCGCAAGCCCAAGGCCGACCCCGCCTTGATCCGCGCTATCACCAGCCGGGCATCTGCCGCCGTCCCCGGCGACGCCGTGAACGAATTTGCCTACGGCGACTACGTCCCCGAAGCCACCGGCGGTGTGACGGAGCTCCCCGACTAGCCGCGTGATTCGTCCCGCAAGGCTCCGGTCCGGTCCGCGGACCAGACGGCAACGGCGCCGGGATTCGCCGCGGCACGACTCGGCCACCTCGATCACCTCGATCACCCAAGCCCGCGGGTCAGCGAGCCTCATGACGCGCGGCTTTGCCGCTAAGGAGTACTTCTCGGGATGTGTCGCTCCTGAGCCGTTTTCCCAAGGTTCATCCGAACATTGCTGTCAGGGAAGACTGGGCCCTGGTATAGGACTGGGACTGTTGCCACCAGCTAACAGATGCTTGAGGATTTTGTCAGCTCCTGGCTCAGGTGCTAGGTGCATCCGCCTGTCGAACAAATTTGTCGTAGACGATGGCGCCGACCACCCCGCCGAGCAACGGTGCGAGCAGGTAAACCAGCGGCATCGGGAATATCCCGCTGACCAAGAACGGCCCGAATGCTCGAGCGGGATTAACTGCACCGCCAGTTACCGGGAGACCCACATACACAGCGGCGGCCAGAGCGAACCCGGCCGCCAGCGGAGCCGCGGCGGGAGGTACCCGCTCATCAGTCGCGACCGAGCACACGACGAACACCAGTAAAAAGGTGATGACGGTCTCGACCAGCGCGCACTGCCAAACTCCGACACTCGGTGCCGGGACGGCAGCCCCAAGGTGCGCGCCGCTTCTCGCGTTGTCGCCGTACGCGGCCCACACCACTAGGGACGCGAGAGCCGCGCCGCCGAACTGTGCTGCGAGATAAGCAGGAACGTAGCGCCACGGGAAATTACGGGTCACGGCGAGCCCGACAGTGACTGCGGGGTTGACGTGGCAGCCGCTGATATGCCCCAAACCTGCTACCAGCGCGGTCAACGCGAGCCCGAAAGACAACCCCACGAAACCGGCGCTGTAGGTGTTCCTGTTGAGAATGGAAGTCGTGGCCACACTGGTGCCGACCAGCACCAACAGAAATGTGCCGATGAACTCTGCGAGGGACGTGCGAATGGCACTTCCACCCGCACTCGAGCCGTAGAGCCCAGCCCGGGCCGGTGCCTCAGCAGGCACGACGACCGGCAACCGTCAAGTCATCGGGTAGACATCGGACTTTTAACGCGGCGACTTCGCCGTTCGACAGCATGCGCGCTCCTCGCTAAAGGCAGGGCCGGTTGCATCAGATTCCCACACCTTATCGAGCAGCCTCGACGAGACGAGCGAAAACACCCCGGCAGAGCGACACCAAAACTTACGACGTAAGGTACGGTCACCGAGTACTCCCGGCAGACACCCTGGCCGGCCGCGCCACCGGGGCGCAGAACCCGGTAGAGACCGAACACCCGGTCGGCCAAGAGCAAGCCCAGCGCAACACCCAGCAGGAGCCGCCCGGGTCGGCGACGACCGTCGCCCTAGCGGTAAAGCCGCACAGCCGCACAGCTATTTTCCGCTCAGCTCAAGAAAGAGATTCTCATGCCCGAGACACAGCAGGGACCCGGCGCCAGCGACCTGGGAAAAACCGTGATCAAGACCCGCAAGGTCACCCACTGGCAACCTAACTTCTCCCCCTCCGGCCAAGGCGAGCCCGGTACCTACCTCTTCCAGCTCGTCCTGGACAACGGCGCCTCCGAAGTAGTGCTCGCAGTCAACGTCGATGACGCGGACAACATGTTCGACTGGCTCAGCGCCAGCCACGAGGTCTACTACGACCTCGAGCGGGAGGTCCTCCTGTTCGGATCCCGCAGCATCGGATCCTGACCCCGCACACAGCAGGACGCGCTAACCGCTCAGCCCGCAGGAACACTGCGCCTGAGCGTTGCTGACCCGGCCAGCGCCGTACCTGGGCACCGGGCTAGGGCCGGGGGTAGATTCGCGGTCTCAACCAAAGGCGGCACACCATGACAGCAGAGCAGCCGAGCAGCACGATCCCGTTCAACAAGACTTTGCTCCTCACCGGTGCAGCGCTGATCGCTAGTGGAGGACTTCTGGCTGCGGCGGGGATCGGCTGCGCCGCCTACGTAGCAGTGACCGCTGCTCGTGCGTGGTCGCGTCAGCTGCCGACCCCACCCAACGAGGTGGCTCGACGCAAGCTCACGCAGGCCCGAGCAGCCCGCGAGGCGGCAACGCAAGCCTGGCGCGACGGCACCACCGTCGGGTAACTCGGCCTTGGCGGCGCCGCTCCTGACCGGGCCGCTGAACCGCGAAGACACCGGTGTCCAGGGTGCCGGAATCCAGTGAGTTGACCGCCCCGCTGAAGACGCGAGCAGCCGGTTCGCAACCGCCCTGGAAACGCGTCACCGTGCTGCTCCACAGGCCCGACTACCAGGCCGACGACAGTCGGTCCCCGCCTCGAACCGGCGCTCGTGAGAGAAAAAGTCTGCCTCGTACCGGCTGGGCCTACCCGAGCTCATTGACGTCCCCGGGGCAGGATGAAGGCAGTCACCTGCAGGTTGCTACGCACGTCAGTAGGGGTACGGCGAGCATCAACTCAGTAGGGGTACGGCGAGCATCAACGCGCGGTCGCCCGGGCCAGCTCCGCGAACCCTTCGTCCAGGCTCACCCGCGGTACCCAGCGCAGGACTGCCCGGGTGTGCCGCTGGTCGAACCAGTGCGCGGTCGACAACTGTTCGGCGAGGAACCGGGTCAGCGGCGGTTCTCCCGCGGCGGCCCGAAGGATGCCGAGCCGCGCCAACGCTGCCCAGCTCACCTCGACCACCGCTCCCACGCCCCGAGCCACCGCAGGAGAGACGTGGCGCGCCGGCGGGGTGACCCCGCCCGCGAGGCACAGGGACCCGATCAGTTCTGCGACCGGCCGCGGCTCGCCGTTGGAGACCACCAAGGCCTGTCCGTGCGCGGCCTCGCACCGGTCCACCGCCGCGACGAGCGCATCTACCGCATTGGTGACGTATGTCGAGTCGATCAGGGCCGCACCGGAACCGATGACGGGCAGTCGTCCGGCTCGCGCCCGCTCGACGACGCGGGATACCAGCTGGGTATCGCCCGGGCCCCACACCAGGTGCGGCCGCACGGCTACGACCGCTGGCCCCTGCGGGTCATCCGCTGCGAGCGCGATCCGCTCGGCGGCGGCCTTGCTGCGGGCATAGTGACCACGCGCCCGGCGCGGATCGGCCGGTCCGGCCCCGACCCCGACAAGGGAGGCGCCCGAGTGCGCGACGGAGGGCGAGGAGACGTGCACCAGCCGGCCCACCTCTTCGGCCCGGCAGGCGTCGACGACCGCGGCCGTCCCGTCGATGTTGGCGTGCCGGTAGCCCGACCACGGCCCGGTGACGTTCACCTTGGCGGCGAGGTGCACAACCGCGTCCTGACCCACGGCCGCAGCTCGCACGGCGGCGGAGTCGGCGACGTCGGCCAGGACCTCGCGGAGGCCGAGCCCCGAGGGCCGTCGCTGCAGGACCGTGACGTCGTCGCCACGCTCGGCGAACGCCAGCGCTACCCCGCCTCCGAGCATGCCGCTCGCGCCGGTGACCAAGACCTTCAGGCGCGCCATCGGCTCAGCTCAGCCTTCCTGGCCGGTGGCCGGCGAGCACGCCCGCGGCCCACCGGCCGACCCGGGCGCGGTCGACCTTCGACTGGTGCCGAATGTCGACGGGCAGCGCCGGCGCCACGAGTACCGCGGCGACGGCGACGCCCGCTGCATCCCGGACCGCTGCGGTGAGCTCGCGGTCCGCGAGGACAGACGCGCGGCCGGCACGGCTGGCCCGGCCGGCACGGCTGGCCCGGCCGGCACGTCTGACCCGGCCAGCACCGCCGGTTCGGCTGACGCGGCTGACGCAGCTGACGCGGCTGACGCGGCTGACGCCAGGGTCCAGGACCACGACGACGGCGACCTGCTGGGTGCCGGTCGGGCCCACGCCCACGGCCGCCGCGGCGCGGACCGTAGGCAGCGCCTCGACCCGCTGCTCGACCCCGACCGGCGTGACGACGCCGGCCGCGGTGGAGATGACGTGCACGAGGCGGCCCTCCACCCAGAGCCGTCCCTGGGCGTCCAGATGGCCGACGTCGCCGGTGCGGTGCCACCCAGGATTGCGCGACGAGTCCCGCTCGGTGACCCAGAGCCGGTCATAGCGCTCCTTGACGTGGGGCGCCCGGACGCAGACCTCACCGACGGTCCCAGGCTCCTCGCTCAGTGGACCGTCGGCGCTGCCGTCCGGGGCCAACGGACTGACGCGCACCTCGACGCCTTCGAGCGGCACCCCGACGCATACCCCCTCACCCTCGCCCGCGTCCTCGATCTGGCTCAGCGAGATGTCCGCCACCGGAAGCGCCTCGGTCATGCCGTACGGCGTGTGCGGCTCTGCTGCGGGCAACACCTGACGGACTGCCCGCATCAGTGCCGCCGGGACCGGCGCCCCGGCCGAGAGGACCAGCCGGACACCGGCCAGTGCGCGGCGGTGCGCAGCGGAGAGCCCGTCCGCGGTGGCCACCACGTTGCGGAGCGCGGCGGGCGAGGCGAAGACCACGGTCCCGTCGACGGCCGCGACCGCCTCAGCCAGCGCACTCGCCGTGAGAGTCCCTGGCGCGGTGACGTCCATGTCCGGCACCGCCGACGCGACGCCGAGGGCGGGTCCGTATAGCGCGAACGGCGCGAACGCCGCCACCAGCCGGTCCTGTCCACCGATGCCGTATGCCGTGCGCAGCGCCTCCATCTGCGCGCTCACCTGACGGTGCCGGTAGACCACGCCCTTTGGTGGACCCGTCGCGCCCGATGTGAACAGCACCGCGCACTCCGCGTCGGCGGACGGCTCCGGCGGCAACGGCGAACGACTGCCCGACCGCACCAGATCGGCCAGCGTGTGCGTGGCACCGAGCAGCCGAGCGCCGCCTGCCGGAGTCGGACCCACGAGGATCCTCCGCCCCGGGACTCGCAGCCCGGCGGCGGCAGCCAGACCGCGTGGAATACCGATCACGTGGTCCGGGCCGGCCCCACGCAACGCCCTCCCGAGCCGGCTCAGGCCGAGCCCCGCGTCGGCGAGGACCACGACGGCGCCCGCGCGCCAGCAGGCGTAAACCGCGAGGGTCAGGTCGGCGCCGGGCGGCACCAGCAGTGCGACCCTGTCGCCGGGCCGGACCCCGCTCCCCGCCAGGCCGGACGCGAGCGCGTCAACCCGGCGGGTCAGCTGATCGAAGGAGACCCGTCCTCGCCTGCCGCCGAGTTCGACGACGGCGAGGCCGTCGTGGCGGGGCAGCCGCCAAACCGGCGGCGGTGCAGCCGGGACCGAATGAAGGTCGTGACCCGCACCGGTGCGGGCACGGCGGTCGGCCGGGACATTGTCGGCGACCCAGCGCCATACGTGCTCGGCGCTCTCCGGCCTGTCCTCGGTGACCAGGTGGGAGGCCCCTTCGTACCGCTGGACCTGCGCGTGCGGAAGGCGGCGCAACAGGTCGCGGAGATAGCGCTCGGCGAAGACCGGGTCCCGCGGCCCCCAGAGGAGCAGGACCGGTGTCGCGCGTAGCCCGCTGACCCCCTCGGCGATGGCGTCGAGCGTGGCTCTGCTCGGGTGGCCAGGCTCGAACGGGATGTCGGCAACGAAGTCGGCCACGGCCTGTCGCCGCTCTGCGGTCTCGTATGGCGCCGCGAAGGCAGCGCGCACGTCCGCCGGGAGCGGCGGCCGGGAGAGCGCCGTCGTGGCCCGGACGAACGCGCTGGTCCGAGCGCAGGTGAGCTGGCGCAATGCCCGGCTTCGCGCCAACCGGATCACCACCGGGCCGGCGTCCCCGCAAGGCTGGGCGACGGCAGTGTTGGCGAGCACCACACCGCGCAACTGATCGCGGTGGGCGAGCGCCCAGCCCAGCGAGACCGGCCCGCCCCAGTCGTGGGCGAGGGTCACCACGGGTCCGGTGATGCCGAGTGCGTCGGTGAGCCGGCCGAGGTCGTCGACGCGCTGGGCCAGGGTCCGCGGAGCTGCCGTGCGCTCGGAGTAGCCCATGCCCAGCTGGTCGACGGCCACCACTCTCCACCCGGTGGGCGCGGTCGAGAAGAACCGGCGCCACAGGTAGGACCAGGTCGGGTTGCCGTGCACGCAGAGCAGCGTCGACACATCGAATTCGCCTGTCACACCTGCAATCTCAGCGTCCCCGGCGTCCCTTATGTCATGGGCAGGCGCGTTGTCGAGCACATGGAAGGTGCGCCGGACGCCGTCGGCATCCACGACGCCGACCTCGCGCGACCAGGCGGGGTCGACTCCCGGCATCCCGGCCAGCCGGGAGCGGGTCACCAGACGATCTCGGCCAGCATGGTGTTGAGGCCGGAACCGATACCGATCAGCAGCACGCGGTCGCCGGACTGCAGCGAGTCGACCTGGGTCGCCAACGTGAACGGCACTGCCGCCGGCCCGATGTTGCCGCGCGTGGGGAAGGTCAGCGGCACCTTGTCCGGGTCGACACCGAGTGCGGTGCACATCGCCGCCGTGTGCACCTTGGACACCTGGTGGACGACGTAGCGGTCCATGTCGGCCCAGTCGAACTCGTCCCTGGCGTCCTCGAACGCCGCGGCGAGCAGTCCGATCCCACCCTCGAGCAGGCCCTTGGTGTCGGTGCGCATGTGGTCCAGGTCGCCCACACACAGGTCGTGGTGCTCCGTTGCGGCGCGCGACACCCCGCCGAGGAAGCGATGGCCCTCGGGGTGCTGGTCGGTGCGGCCGAGGACCATCGCCGCCGCTCCGGAGCCGAGCGTCAGCGTGGCGAACTGGGTGAACACGTCCTCCGCCGTGGCATCGGGCGACTCGAGCCGGCGCAACGTCGCCTCGTGAGTGCGCTGGGCCCCCTCGCCGTCGACGACCAAGGCGTAGTCGATCTGCCCGGCGTCGATCATCGTGGCGGCCAGCTGCATTCCGTTGACGAACCCGAGGCAGGCGTTGGCCAGGTCGAAGTTGAGGCAGTTCGTGGACAGGCCCAGCGAGTGGTGCACTGCAACGGCCGCGGAGGGCTCGAGGTGCTCGCGGCAGACCGAGGTGTCGATGAGCAGCCCCACCCGCGCCGGGTCGACCCCGGACTCGGCCAGGGCTTTGGCTCCCGCCATCGCCGCCGCGTCGGTGAAGGACACGTCCGAGGGCCACCAGCGGCGCTGCTCGATCCCGGCGACCCGTTGCAGCAGCCCGGACCGGGTGCCCGTGCGCTCATAGGTCTCGGCAAGCCGCTCGTCGAACTCGGCAGAGGTCTTGACGATCGGTGCGTCCACCGCGCATACGGAGAGCACGGACGTATTGGTATACCGGTAGGTCGCGTTGCCGCTCATGCGTGACCCTTTCGCTGTGGGCGCCATGGGGCCCAGGGCACCCACCGTGCTGGATGTGCTGTCCTCTGCCGCGGGCGCTGTGGGGCGCCCTCAGCAGTGTCGCCGAACGGCTGTGGCGAGCAAAATCAAGCACAGTTTCCCATACGTTCACACGGAGCGCCGGTGATGCAAGGAACCGCTGAAGGGCCCTCGGTCAAACCCCGCCCCGGTAGGGCCGCGACGTCGCGGCGCGCGGGGTCTACTTTGCTCGGATGAACACCCGGGTGAAACCTGACTGGTACGGCCGGGTCCTGCAGGAGATCGATGCCGGGCGGGCCGATCTGGTCCGATTCCTGGTCGACCTGGTCCGGATGCCGAGTGTCAGCGGCTCGGACGTCGAGAACAGCGCACAGGACCATCTGGCCGGCACCTTCGACGATGCGGGCCTGGAGGTCGACCACTGGGAGGTGCCGCTCGAACAGGCCCGTGCCGCACCGGATTTCCCCGGTATGGAGGTCGACCGCACGCAGGCTTGGGGTTTGGTCGGCCGGCTCCCCGGGCGCTCCAGCGGGCCGTCGCTGATGCTGAACGCGCACGTGGACGTCGTACCGGCGGGTAACAGGTCGACGTGGGCCCGCGATCCGTTCTCAGGCAGCATCGACGGTGACCTGCTCTACGGCCGGGGTGCCTGCGACATGAAAGCCGGCGCCGTGGCCGCCCTCTGGGCCGTTCGGGCGCTCCGCCGGGTGGGCGCGCCGCTGCTGGGCGACGTGCTCCTGGCCAGCGTGCAGGGCGAGGAGGACGGCGGACTGGGTTCGTACGACCTGCTCCGGCGCGGATGGCGCGCCGACGCGTGCGTGATCCCGGAACCGACGGGACTCGACCTGGTGCCGGCCAATGCCGGTTCGCTCACCTTTCGGCTGCGCGTCCCCGGCCATGCCACGCACGCGTCCCGGCGGACGTCAGGGGTGAGCGCCGTCGAGAAATTCTGGCCGGTGTGGCAGGCCCTTCAGGAACTGGAACGCCGGCGCAACACCGACATCGACCCCCTGTTCGCGCGCTGGGACATCGCCTATCCACTATCGATCGGGATGGTGCACAGCGGCGAGTGGGCGTCGTCCGTGCCGGACCTGCTGGTAGCCGAGGGGCGGCTCGGAGTCGCCCTGGACGAGCCGCCCGATCACGCCCGGGCCGATCTCGAGGCCGCGGTGAGCCGGGCCTGCGACCGGGACCCGTGGCTGCGCACGCACCCCGTGCAGGTCGAATGGTGGGGTGGCCAGTTCGACTCCGGCCGGCTGGCGCCGTCCAGCGACTTGCTCGAACGGGTCCGTTCGGCGCATGCGAGCGTCACCGGCGGCGGGAGCCAGAGCACCTGGGGCGCGCCGTACGGCAGCGACCTGCGACTGCTGACCAGGATCGGCAAGATCCCGACCATGCATTACGGTCCGGGCGACGTGGGACTCGCGCACGGCCCGGACGAGTCGGTGTCGCTCAGCCAGACGCTGACCTGCGCGAGGGCACTCGCCGTCCTGGCACTCGACTACTGCGGCATCGATCGCTCGCCCTGAGCCTTGGTCCGGTGCGCGGCGGCCGATCGGACGGCGCGCCGGTCACGAACCCAAGACCGCGAGAAGTGCTCTGGCGTATGCCCGTTCGGCATCGATATCGACGTGGCGGGCCTCGCTCGACCCGAGCTGCACGGCATACCCGCCGGTTCGCACTTCGAGGGAGACGAAGTGTTCGCCGAGCAGCTCCCGCAGCTGGGTCTCCCTCGGCAGCCACACGACTTCGTGCTGGTCGAGGCTGTCCAGCGCCCACTCTGTAGTGCCGTTGAAGCCGATCACCCGACCGGACGGGAAGTCGTGCACCTCGACCGTCATGTTGCTGACGACGAAGACCTCGTCGTCCATGTCGCGGTCGGGCACCACGAATCGGTCTCCGGGCGCGGCCTCCCACACCAGTCCTGCGTCGCGCAGTTGCTGCGCCAGCTCGAGAGTGATCACTGCACCAGTTTCCCCCCTCGGCGGGTCCCGGATGTGCGCGGCCCGGGAGGCGGCGCTCAGGCGGGGTCCAGGCGAGGCAACGACCGGCACAGCGACATGGGGAAGGACGCCACAACGGGGTGCACGTCGCGGCAGCCGGCGCCCCCTCCAGCTGCGACCAGATGCCACCCACCGGCGGTCGACCTGGCGAACCAGCGCAGCCGGGTCTGCGGCCCGCAGCCGGGGAGCGTGCTGTCGCCGCCCATGGAGACGCAGCCGGGGGCCGGCGCCGTGATGTCGACCACCAGCCAACCGCCGCCGCAACCGCGCACCCGCCAAGTGACAGGTGAGGGCAGGCCCGCGGTCGCCACCAGAGCCCGCACTCCCTCGCGGCTGCACGGGTCCCGCGGCACGGCGCTGGTGGGCACAGCGCCGGTAGACGTGGTGGACCGGACGGCGTCGGGGGTGGCGGACGGCTCCGGCGGCGGGCCGGGCGCTCGCGCCGCCGAGGAGGTAGGCGTGGATACGGGAGCCTGACCCGGGCTCGGCGCGGCGCCGTCGCACCCAGCCACAGCCACGCAGGCAGCGGCGCCTATCGGCACTGCGAGCCGTCTGAGCCGTCTCCGCACCACCTCACCGTACGTCGGCGCCGACGTACGCCTACCCCTGCCGCCAGCTGTGCTCCGGCTCGTAACCCAGCACGCGGCGGGCCTTGTCAATGGAGAGCAGCGTGTCGTGCGGTCCGATCTCGCCGCGCACCTCGACGCCAGGGAAGACCTCGGCCAGCAACTCCTGGTTCCGACGGGACATGACCGTGTCCGCGTTGGCAACGATGAACACGTCCGCCCCGGTCGACTGATGCTCCAGCGCCTTGCGCACCGCCTGGGCTCCGTCGCGCGCGTCGATGTACCCCCAAAGGTTCCACTTGCGCAGCGCCGCGTCTTTGTCGTATGACGGGAACGCCTGGTAGTCCTCGGGATACATCACGTTCGAGAAGCGCAGCCCGATCATCTTGAGCTGCGGCTCCCACCGGCAGAGTTGCCGGGCGAGCTCCTCCTCGAGGGTCTTGGTGAGGGAGTAGGTGCTGTTGGGCCGGGGCGGGTACTCCTCGTCCACCGGTACGTACGGCGGCGGCTCGTCGAACGGCAGGCCGAGCACCGTCTCGCTGGAGGCCCACACGATCGTGCGCACTCCCGCTCGCAAAGCCGCGGTGTAGACGTTGAAGCTGGCGTTCATGTTGTTGGCGAACGTGGCGCCGTTGGTGTGCAGTCCGGGCGCGGGGATCGCCGCCAGATGCACCACGGCGTCGAGCCCGGAGGAGACGGCCGGGCGCTCGTCGATGCCGGTGAACGCCTCGATCACCTGGCCGAGGTCATCGAGGTCCAACCGCGTGAAGGGCGCCACCTCTTGCGCTGGCGGCACCGCGTCAAGGGCGACGACATCCCACCCGTGGTCGACCAGGTCCTGCACTACCGCCCGGCCGAGCCGGCCACTGCTCCCGGTCACTGCGACACGCGCCATCTCGATCCCTCCACCGCAGGGGCACAATCGGGGGCACCCGCCACGAGAGGTCCGATGCCCGATGCCCACCGACGATAGACGACAGATCCAGACTGCCGACGGCCGGTCGATCCACTACCACGCCACCGGCGAACCCGGCCGGCCGCTGGTGATCGCCCACCACGGCACGCCGGGGGCCGGCGTGCTTGCCGATCGCTGGCACGAGGACGCCGAGAAGCGCAGCATCCGCCTGGTCTCCTACTCCCGCCCCGGGTATGCCGGTTCGGCCCGCCTGCCGGGGCGCGCCGTGTCGGCCGCTGCTGCGGACGCGGCCGCTGTCGCCGACGCGGAGGGCGCCGAGCACTTCTCGACCTGGGGCCTCTCCGGCGGCGGGCCGCACGCCTTGGCAAGCGCCGCCCTGCTGCCCGAGCGGGTCCTGCGGGCAGCAACGGTGGCCGGCGTGGCGCCATACGGCGTCGAGGACCTGGAGTGGATGGAGGGGATGGGTGAGGAGAACGTCGTGGAGTTCGGAGCCGCGCTCCGAGGCGAGGGGTCGCTGCGCGAGCTCCTGACGCCCATCAGCGCGGCCATGCGCGACGCCGAACCGGCGCAGATCAAGGCGGAGATGAGCACCCTCCTGCCGCTGTCCGACATCGCGGCACTCGATGCCGGGTTGGACCGCTATCTGTCGGACTCGTTCCGCCAGGGGCTGGCCGGCGGCCCCGACGGGTGGATCGACGACGACCTCGCCTTCACTCGCGAGTGGGGTTTCGACCTCGCCGCGATGAGCGTCCCGGTACTGGTGGCCCAGGGGTCGGAGGACCTGATGGTGCCGCAGACCCACGGCCGTTGGTTGGCCGGCCACGTCCGCGGAGCCGAAGCGCTCGCCGTACAGGGCCTCGGCCACGTCGCGCTGCTGGATCGGATGGACGACGTCTACGACTGGCTACTCGCCGACTGATCCACGATCGGCCACGCGCGTCGCGGCGCGCATCCGAAGACGGCGCTCAGGCTTCGACCCGGCCGCCTAGGTGCAGCAGACTGGCCTTTGTGGATGCCAAGCGGAACGTGCACGAGGCGCTTGACCAGATCGAGCAGCTGTGGTCCCCGCACGTCGTCGGCGAGGTCAACGACTACGACGTCAAGGTCGCCAACGTCGCCGGTGAGTTCGCAGAGCATGTCCATGACGACACCGACGAGGTCTTCCTCGTCCTCGCTGGGCGTCTGTACCTTGATCTGCCCGACATGACCGTCACGCTCGACCCGATGGACCTGTACACGGTTCCCCGAGGGGTCCGGCATCGCCCACGAGCTGATGCGGGCACGCGAATACTGATGCTCGAGCCGCGCGGCACCTCGCAGGACGGCACTCCTGCGGGTGACACCGGGGTAAGGCTGACCTGACCAATCGCTCGGGAGTGCCGACGGCGGCGGTCCGCGCATCGTCCTTCGTGCTGCGGATGGCCACCTCGACGACCTCGTCACGCAGGTAGGTCTGGATCGATTGTCCTGCCCATCGGGAACTCGACCGAGGGAGCTAGGACCTGCGGAGTGCGGCCATCAGCGCAGCGGGGTCGGCCACCGTGACAGTGAGGTTAGGGTGCCGAGGCCACGGTGCCGGCGAGATGCCGCGCACCGGCTCGGCGAACTCGATGAACGCACCGAGGTCGGGGTTGCTCGCGAAGGTCAGCCCGCGGTCGCTCACGGTCAGGCGCGCCGGGCCGATCACCTTCGGCACGGCATACGGTCCGGTAATCGTGCAGGACCGGATGTTCGACAGCGATGTAGTCACCCGCCAGGGTCCGTATGACACGTGCAGCTCGCTGGCGGCGATCCGCACCACGGTCTTCGCCGGGACGACGCCGAATGGACGAGCAGCCAGCGCGAACGCCGGGGCGAAGCGGAACGCGTAGGTCGACGGCGATGCGGCTGGCTGGGTCATCCTCCAAGAATGCCGTTCGACATCGGTCGTGCTCACGTCGGGGGCGATTCACCGCCGCGTCCCCTATCGTGCTGGGTGGCACACCTCACCGCATCGATCGGCGCGACCCGAGGAGGCAGCGGACGTGCAGGTCTTCGTCATCTCGCCCGACGGCGTCCAGCGCCGTGCGGTGGACGAGCTGGAGGAACTGCTTCGGCAGCCGGACACCCTGGTGTGGGTGGACATACCGCAGGGCGACGAACTGGCTCAGCGCGTCCTGGCCGATGGCTTCGGGTTCCATCCCATCGCCGTACGCAACTGTGTCGAGCGCAACCACGTCTCCAAGGTGCACCTGTACGCCGACCACGTGTTCACGGTCGTCCACGCACCGCATATCGGCGAGCGCGGCCACGTGCACTACGTCGAACTCGACCAATTCATCGGCTCCCATTACCTGGTCACGGTCCACGGACCGGTCAACGCCAAAGTAGACCCCGCGATCGCCCATATAGAGACCGAGGCGACTCTTCGCCGGCTGGAGCAGGGAGCCTTGGAGGTCAAGCACCCCTACGAGCTGTCGTACGCCATCGTCAGTTCGATCGCCCGCCGCGAGGCGGACCTGGTGGCCGACCTGGCGCAGGAGTCAGGGCAGCTGGAGCAGAGCGTGACGTCGGCCGAGACGCGCGAGGACCCCGAGGCCTTCGTGGAGGACCTGTTCGAGGTCTGGTACGAACTGCTCGCGATCCGCACGATGGCGGCCCACACGTGCGCGACGTACGGGCGTATTGCGGGCATCACCAGATCGCTGCCCGACGAGGCCCGGTCCCTGGTCAACGACGTCGCCGACCAGTTCGAGCGAGTGCGCAGCATGGCCGACGGGCAGCGGGAGTTCTTGCACGGCGTGATCGAGTTCTACAAGACCCGTGCCGAAACACACACGACCATCGCGGCGGAGAAGACGGCCGAGACGGCGGTCCGGCAGAACGACGACATGCGCAAGATCACCGCCTGGGTCGCCATCGCCGCCGTCCCCACCGCAGTCACCGGCATCTTCGGGCAGAACGTGGCCTTCCCGGGGTTTGGCACGCCGAGCGCCTTCGCGTTCTCAATGGCGTTGATCCTGGTGGGAGCCTCTCTGCTCTACGTGCTGTTCCGGCGCAAGGACTGGCTCTAGATCAAGCAGCATCTGCCCAATTGATCGCCAGTGGGATCGCAGAAGCTTGCGCGCAGTCGTGCCGGACCACGGACCTGCAGCAAGGGCTCATGGCGGGACACGCCGGTGCGGCCGCGCCTACTGCGAGTGAGGACGGACGACCGTGACGGTCGTGGCGTCAGCCAAGGTATGCAGCACTCCGAGCGGGCCGAAGAGCAGAACCTTGCCAGGCAGGTCCGGCAGGTCCAGGAAGACGTCGCCGTCTCGGTCTCCGACCCTGAATCCGGTGTCGGCCCACGCGGTGTCGTCGAGGCCAGCCTGCGGCGGGAGGTAGTCGCCGGGCTGCGCTGTCCGTGCGGTGATACGCAACGTGGTCCCGTGCAGCGACCAGCACGCCGCTTCGGCCTGCTCGGGGCCCAACCGGGGCTCGGTCACCGTCGTCGCGTATGCCTGGAACATCCTCGCCACCTCGATCGGGTACCCGATATGACGCGCACGGGGTCCAGGTGCTGCTCGATGATTTTCGCATCCGGGGCTGCGCCGGCGCAACGGT
>JAABUS010002882.1_pt1 | contig 30208 bp, 30 predicted proteins | sample 5560161 | NCBI WGS metagenome assembly JAABUS01 (sample SAMN10711885, study PRJNA513376) | rock metagenome | isolation source: Antarctica rocks | place: Antarctica: Victoria Land, Trio Nunatak nord | collected 2016-01-04
CAGCTTCAGAAACAGCAATGGCCTGTTATTTAGCAATGTGGGGTATTTTTACCGGATTGTTATTTATCGGAACATTACGGCTGAACCGCGCTTTGCAGGTTGTTTTTGCAACCCTTACTATTCTTTTCTTTTTATTGGCTGCCGGAGATGCGACCGGCAATAAATCCATTACTCATTTTGCGGGATATGAAGGCCTAATTTGCGGTTTTGCTGCTATTTATACCGGAGCCGCAACTTTATTAAATGATGTTTACGGTCGGAATTTTTGGCCGGTTGGCACCACTGTAAAATGATTAGGAAATGGATATTCTTCCCGGCTACTAATCTTTAGTTTTACCAGCAGAAGACCTAAAATAATTTTTTGACCATGAACCTTCAAATAAAATCATTTGACGAGTACCAAGACGTTTATCAATACAGTGTTAACGAGCCTGAAAGTTTTTGGGCGGAAATTGCTGAGAATTTTCTGTGGCGCAAAAAATGGGACAGGGTTCTCGACTGGAATTTTAAGGAGCCTGAAATTAAATGGTTCTCGGGCGCTAAGCTGAATATTACCGAAAATTGCCTTGATCGTCATCTGGATACTTTGGGCAATCAACCGGCCATCATCTGGGAACCGAATGACCCGGAAGAGCATCACCGTATCATCACTTATAAACAACTTCACCAGAAGGTTTGTCAGTTCTCGCACGTCCTTCAAAATAATGGTGTTAAAAAAGGTGACCGGATTTGTATTTACATGCCGATGGTGCCCGAGCTGGCCATTGCCGTGCTGGCTTGTGCGCGTATTGGTGCCATTCATTCGGTTGTTTTTGGTGGATTTTCGGCACAATCCATTGCCGACCGGATTATTGATGCAACCTGTAATTTGGTCATTACTTCCGATGGCGGTTTTCGCGGCAACAAAGAAACGCCGATGAAATCTGTGATAGATGATGCGTTAGTTCAATGTAAATCAGTAAAAAGGGTAATTGTGTTGACCCGTAGCCGCACACCGGTTTCCATGATAAAAGGCCGTGATGTTTGGTGGGAAGATGAAGTGCGTAAGGTAGAAACTAACGGCCTCACGGATTTCCCGGCGGTGGAAATGGATGCAGAAGACATGCTTTTTATCTTGTACACTTCCGGTTCAACGGGGAAACCAAAAGGCGTGGTGCATACCTGCGGCGGTTACATGGTTTATACCGGTTATACTTTTGCCAACGTTTTTCAATACCAAACCGGCGAAGTGCATTTTTGTACGGCCGATATTGGCTGGATCACCGGTCATTCTTATATTGTTTACGGACCGCTTTCGCAAGGTGCAACGGCATTGATGTTTGAAGGAATACCAACCTGGCCTGACGCTGGTCGGTTATGGGATATTGTTAAAAAACACAAAGTCAATATTTTATATACTGCGCCAACAGCCATCCGTTCGCTCATGAGTTTTGGTGACGAACCATTAAAAGGAAAAGATTTAAGCTCCCTCACAAAATTGGGTTCGGTAGGAGAGCCGATTAATGAAGAAGCCTGGCATTGGTTTAATGATAAGATTGGTAAAAACCGATGCCCGATTGTGGATACCTGGTGGCAAACAGAAAATGGTGGACTCATGATTTCACCAATTGCCGGTGTTACGCCTACCAAACCCGGCTACGCCACTTTGCCGCTTCCTGGTGTTCAGCCTGTTTTGGTGGATGAAAACGGAAAAGAAATTAAAGGAAACGGTGTCAGCGGAAACTTGTGTATTAAATTTCCATGGCCAGGCATGTTGCGCACCACTTATGGCGACAATGAACGCTGCCGCACCACTTATTTTGCTACTTATCCAAACTTATATTTTACTGGTGATGGCTGTTTGCGCGATGAAGATGGATACTACAAAATTACCGGCCGTGTGGATGATGTACTGAATGTTTCCGGCCACCGTATTGGTACTGCCGAGGTAGAAAATGCTATCAACATGCACTCAGATGTGGTAGAATCCGCTGTGGTTGGTTATCCGCACGATATTAAAGGACAAGGTGTTTATGCTTTTGTAATTTGTTCAAATATGCACGGCGATGAAAGCCTCACCCGAAAAGATATTACCATGACGGTTTCGCGTATTATCGGTGCAATAGCCAAACCGGACAAAATTCAGTTTGTAAGCGGCTTGCCAAAAACGCGTTCGGGTAAAATTATGCGCAGGATTTTAAGGAAAATTGCTGAAGGAGATACCGGAAATTTTGGAGATACTTCTACTTTGCTTGATCCTGCAATTGTAGAAGAGATTAAAGAAGGCGCATTGTAGGAGTTAATTGTTGTAAAGTTGATAAACGAACTTTAAATCAATTAGAGTTTATGCCGAACTTAAAATTAGAAAAAATTCATATTGATCAGTTTGTGCAATTATATTTTGACTCTGAAGTTAAAGCAAAATCGCAAACACCTCCTGAACCTGATTTTATATTAGATATGCCTGGAAAAATAATAGGAATTGAACATACTCAATTAATTAAACTTCCTGACGTAAATGGTATAGACTTCATGGCTCATAGTCGTATTGCTAAACGTATAATGCAAAAAGCAGAGATTCTGTATAATCAGAAGCACGACTTATGTTTTATGGTTCATGTTCGCTTTAGATGTGATTATGGTCTGAATTTAAAAAATCCCATTCAGCTTTACAATCAAGACATTGATGAATTAGCTAAGTTTATAAGTTGTTTTATTTCGTTACAAATGCCTTTAATTGAGCTAACGCCTCATAACTCCTATTTTAGATATGAAACTTATGATTATGGTCTTGGTGGGCAAATCCTTCCAGATAAAATAGACTCTATTTCTATCACTAATACTAAAAATTTTAAAAGATCCTGTTGGTCTCCTAACCAAGGAACCATGATAACAGAATTTTCAGATAGCATTGAGTTTGAAAAAATTTTAGAGAAGAAAAATGAAAAGCCTTCGAAATATAAAAATAAATATGATGAATTATGGTTGCTGATTGTTGAAGACAGCAATGGATTTAACATCTTATTTCGATTTTGCGTATATTGAACAGAGAAAAATTACATCAACTTTCAATAAAGTTTTCGTTTTAAGGAGAGCAAATAATCAAGTGATTAAGATAAATATTTGCAATTAAGATATACTTCTTTTACCACCTATTTTTTTTATCAAAAAATAAATCCCAATTTTGCTATTAACTATTTACTCTTAAACAATTACAATTATGGATCTCGATTTAAAAGGCGACTGGAACCAGTTAAAAGGCAAGGTTAAACAAGCTTACGGCAATTTAACTGACGATGATTTAACACACGAAGAAGGTAAAGACGATGAACTGTTGGGCAAGCTGCAAACCAAAACCGGCAAAACCCGCGATGAAGTGGTAAGCTGGTTGAAAAGCTTGTAAATACTTCTTTTACAGGATAAAAATTAGGAGGTCTGGTTTCAGGCTTCCTTTTTTATTGGAACAAGTTTTTTAATGGAGTGGAAAACCCAGGGATTGCTTCTAAAACTAAATTCCCCTCCACATTGATGATTTCTGCAAGATGAAAAACCTGGTCTGTTAATCTATAAACTTCTGCATTCGCTTCTATTGGGTCAATAATTACATATTCCTTTACACCATAACGTTCGTACATATTTTTTTTCTGCTTTAGGTCATAGTAAGCTGTAGAAGGAGATAAGATTTCAACAACCAGATCCGGCGCACCTTCAATACGCTCTTTTACAATTTCAGCTTTCCTGCTTTCAGAAATATAAATTAAATCTGGCTGAAAAATATTGCCATCATCGAATTTAACATCCACAGGAGCAAATAATACTAAACCGTTATTGTCAGTTTTTTTTAAAAAAGTACCAATTAAAAAAGATAACTGAAACAAGATTTTCTGATGTAACACAATGGGTGCAGGCGACATAATCAAATCATAATTTATTAACTGAAAAGGCGCACTTTCTTCCAAAAGCATGTAATCCTTGACCGTATATTTAGTTTTTTTTTCAGTAGTCGGCATATATCAAATATAAAAATCTTATTTATAATTTCGCCGCATGGCAGAAACTACAAAACCAACAATTTTGGTGGTAAATGATGACGGCATTACGGCACCGGGCATAAAAGCATTGATCGAAGTGATGCAGGAAATCGGGCATGTGGTTGTAGTGGCACCGGACAGTCCGCAATCCGGAATGGGACATGCCATCACGATCGGCAAACCTTTACGGTTGGACAAGGTAGATTTGTACGAAGGCGTGGAAATGTACAAATGTTCTGGCACACCCGTGGATTGTGTAAAGCTGGCCGTAAATGTAGTCTTTCAAGGTAAAAAACCTGATCTGTGTGTTTCCGGGATCAACCATGGATTGAATAATTCCATCAATGTTTTGTATTCCGGTACGATGTCGGCAGCGGTAGAAGGTGCGATCGAAAGCATTCCTTCCATTGGTTTTTCGTTGGATGATTTTACTTTGGAAGCTGATTTTTCTCCTACCAAAAAATATATCAGGCAAATTGCCGAACAAGTTCTAAATCATGGTTTGCCCGCTTCAACTTTGCTCAACGTTAACTTCCCGAACACAAAAGAAATAAAAGGCGTCAAAATTTGCCGGCAGGCCAATGCAAAATGGGCAGAAGAATTTGATGAAAGATTAGACCCGCACAAACGGAAATATTATTGGCTGACGGGAGTTTTCCAAGTGAACGACCATGGGGAAGACACCGATGTTTGGGCTTTGGAACATCAGTATGTTTCAGTGGTTCCGGTTCAGTTTGATATGACGGCACATTACGCAATTCCATTGTTAAACAACTGGGATTTTTGATCAGGATTTGTTCTTGGACACTGTTTAAAGCTAAATCTATTCCAGGTTCGCCAATATTTCTTTCATTCTTGTAATTTTGGGTAATGCCGGTCAAAAATAATGTAGTTGCAGGTGCGCTGTTTGGGTTGATACTTCCTTTACTGGCATACTTTTTTTCTGAAATCCTGTTCAAAAATCTGATGATCGCTGGCAAACCCGGCGTGTTGTATTTAATTGCGGTTGGTATCAACCTTGTGCTTTTGAGGTTCATTTACAAAGCCAACGCTGATAAAACGGGACTTGGTTTGTTTGTCGTTACTTTTTTCGCTTTGCTGCTCACTTTTATCTTCAAAATCAAGCTTCGTTAGCATGAAATATTATTTAATAGCCGGAGAAGCTTCGGGCGATTTACATGCCGCCAACCTCATGATCGCTTTAAAAGTTAGGGATCCGGAAGCTGAGTTTCGTTTTTATGGAGGTGACTTGATGCAGGCCGAAGGCGGAACGCTGGTGAAACATTATGCAGATATGGCTTTTATGGGTTTTGTGGAAGTGGCTTTAAACCTCCGCAAAATCCTCAAAAACATGAAAAGCTGTAAGGAAGATATTTCGGCCTGGAAACCGGATGTGGTTATCCCGATTGATTTTCCCGGCTTCAACCTAAAAATTGCCGCTTATTGCAAAGAAAAAGGTTTCAAGGTTTTCTATTATATCTCGCCAAAAGTTTGGGCCTGGAACCAGAAACGTGTGCTCAACATTAAAAAGGTGGTGGACAAGATGTTCTGTATCCTGCCTTTCGAGGTCGATTTTTACAAATCCTGGGACATGAAAGTGGATTATATTGGCAACCCGTTGCTAGATGCTGTTTTTATCCATCAAAAAAATGTAAACTTCCTTGCTGAAAATAACCTCAGCCAAAAACCAATTGTAGCCTTATTGCCCGGAAGCAGGAAACAGGAATTGAAAGGTATTTTGCCGGACCTGATGGAGGTTGTGGGCCGGTTTCCTGATTGCCAGTTTGTGATTGCCGGTGCGCCTTCTTTTGATGTAAATCATTATGCTTCTTTTATCGGTAAAAAATTGGTGCCGGTCATCTTTAACCAAACTTACGATTTGCTGGAACATGCCAGCGCAGCCATTGTAGCTTCTGGCACGGCAACGCTGGAAACGGCGCTGTTTCACATTCCGCAAGTGGTGGTTTATAAAGGCAATCCGGTAAGTATTGCCATTGCGCGTGCGGTCATTAAAATTAGGTTTATTTCCTTAGTGAATTTGATCATGGACCGGGAAATAGTGAAAGAGTTGATCCAGCAGGATTGTACACCGGAAAAGATCAGCCAGGAGTTAGGGAGCTTGCTGCACGATGAAACTTACCGCAAAACAATGCTGGACAATTATGGATTTTTGGATGAAAAAATGGGCGAAGCCGGTGCTTCTGCAAAAACCGCTGAGCTGATGATCGGCTATCTCCAGAAATAAGTTTACTAAAAAACAGGTGATAAAAGAAGCATTAGCAACAATGCTTCTTTTATCGCATTAAAATATGGATTTACACTATTTGCTTTTTAAAGTTTGAGTTGGAGGATTGGCCGGACTTGATCCTGAGAAAAAATAACTGCCCTGTTTTTTAAGATAATTTTGATCTGCCAAAACATAGTGGTAATTATGCTATAACCGATTTCTTTAAACTGTAAATGCCCGATGAAAAAAAATATTTTATTACTGATGCTGTTTTTACCGCTTCTTTTTAAGGTATGCCAGGCTCAAGAACAACAGACTTTTACCAATCCCTTATTGCCTTCCGGCGCTGATCCGTACAGCTTTTACAAAAACGGTTATTACTATTACACCAATACATTGGGGGACAGCCTGGTTTTGTGGAAAACCAGGAACCTGGCCGACCTGAAAGATGCAGAACATAAAACCATTTGGATCCCGCCTGCCGGAGCTTCTTATTCCAAAGAAATCTGGGCACCCGAATTTCATTTTATCAAAGGAAAATGGTACGCTTATTTTGCGGCAGATGACGGCAGCAATAACCATCACCGTACTTATGTTTTAGAAAATGCTTCTCCTGATCCGTTTAAAGGAGAATGGGTTTTTAAAGGGAAAGTAGCCGCAGCTTCATCTGATAAATGGGCAATTGACAGTGATGTTTTTGAGCAAAAAGGGACTTTGTACATGATTTGGGCCGGATGGGAAGGCGATATGAACGGCCGTCAAAATATTTACATCGCTAAAATGAAAAACCCCTGGACAATAAGCGGAAAGCGGGTGATGATCTCCAAACCAACTTTTTCATGGGAGAGAAACGGTGACCTGAACGATGCGAACAATCCATCTCATGTAGATGTAAATGAAGGGCCGCAATACCTTAAACATGGCAATAAAATATTCGTAGTTTACTCCGCAAGCGGTTGCTGGACAGATTTTTATGCTTTAGGAATGTTGACTGCTTCTGCAAAAAGCAATCTCCTTAATGCCGCCTCCTGGAAAAAATCACCGCAGCCCGTGTTCAAGCAATCCGTGGAGAATGGTGTTTATGCGCCTGGCCATAATTCTTTTTTCAAATCGCCAGACGGTACGGAAGATTGGATTTTGTATCATGCTAACTCAGAACCAGGGCAAGGCTGCGGACGAGATCGTTCGCCAAGAGCACAAAAATTTACATGGAATAAAGATGGCACGCCTCATTTCGGATTACCGGTAAAAGCAGGGATACCAATGGCAATCCCATCTGAAAAGAAAATGAAAAGACAGATCAGCGATTAAAATCAATTACCATAATTTATGTGATAAAAACAGCATGAGCTTTAAAAAACATTTTCTGTTTATCTGAGGGTCTGTTCAATTTACACAAGATACTTTGGTATGCCAAGGATTGATGCCAATGCTTCTTTTACCCTATAAAAATTGGTGTCTGCACCAAGTTAAATAAGCCAAAAACAAATACCTGCCATTTTTATAGGGTAAAAGAAGTATCGAAAATATATCGAACAAATTTTAAACAGACTCTTGTTTCTGAAAGGTTTTTCCAGACCGTTTTTATTTATTGATATTTAAGAAAGGGTATAAACAAAAAAATCCTGCTTGTTTTGGCAGGACTTTTTTGTTTGAGAGAAAACTGAGATTAAGCAATCAATAACTGTTCACTACTTAAAACATCAATGTTTTTAACAATTCCTTTAACATTGTTTTTTATTGATTTTAAATCTGACATTAATAAAGTCCTTAGTTCTTTGTCAAAAGTTTTGGTTATTTTCTGGATTGAGGCTTCGTTGTTTTTCATAATATTTTTTTGATGGTTGATATTTTAATCGTTTAACTTTTTAGGTTTATCGATGTGGTCTTTTTCTGTTAAATTATTCTTTCTTCTTTTTGCTTCGTTTACTTGCCTGGTAAATTGTTCTTCGTCTCTGTTGTCCCCGGGTTTTTCCGGGTCCAGCGGATCTTCCCAATCTTTTTCTTCAGAACTTTTATCGGGGATACTATTTTCAGTAGTCATATTTCCGGCATTCTTGTCATTACTGTTCCTAAAACTGTGCCATAGCTTTTGCTTCAAAACAGAAAGAATGAAAATATAAGCGGTTTTAAATATAAAACCTTGTAAATCAAGTTAAGAAGAATTTCTAATCGTGTTAAAAATTAAGTTCAGCAAAAATATAAGTGGGTTCTTGCAGATAAAATGCTTGGGTTCAATTTAGCTTCAACTGTAGTTGTACAGTTTTTCGGTAAAGGAAGTGTACTAATAATGCTGCAACCGATAATACCAGTCCAATTAAGGTTACGCCATGCCAGTGCCAGGTATTCCAAGCGCGGCTGGCCAAAAAAGTGCCCAAAGCACCACCCATAAAATAGGAAACCATATAAACAGTGTTCAGCCGGTTGCGGGCTTCTGCCGAAAGTGTGAAGATCATGGTTTGGTTGGAGATATGTGTGGCTTGCACGCCCAGATCGAGCAAAATCACCCCGATAATCAAACCCGTCAGGCTTCTGCCGGAAACAAAAAATACAATGTAAGAAACAACAATCAGCAAAATAGAAAAAGTGGTAACGGTATATGGGTTGCTCTTGTCGCTGGCCCTGCCCATAAAAGCAGCACCTAAAGCGCCAAAGGCACCTACCAAACCAAATAATCCTGATTCCTCGCTGCCCATATTAAATTGAGGCTGCCTCAGCAGGAAAACAAGCGTAGTCCAGAAAGCGCCAAAACAGGCATAACATAAAGTGCCGCGCAAAGCGGCCAGCCGCAGTAAAGGTTCTGTACGGATCAGGGTAATCAACGAGCGCATCAAACCACCATAATTCCCTTTGTACTGTGGTTCAATTTCCGGGAAAAGGAAATAAATAATTACCCATAAAAGAAGCATCAGTACGGCGGCTATTACAAACATAAGGTGCCAGCCAAAGTGCGCACCAACAAATCCGCTGATGGTCCTGGAAAGTAAAATACCGATCAGCAAACCACTCATTACAAAGCCTACTGTTTTCCCCCTTTCTTCAGGTTTGGAGAGATGGGCTGCCATCGGAATAATCAATTGCGGTACAATGGATGTAAAGCCAATCAGGAAGCTGGCTATCATCATCACAAGAAAACTCGGCGCAAACGCCGCCAGCAGTAAGGATAAAATGATCAGGCCAAAATCTACCAGGATCAGTTTTTTCCGTTTCAGCATATCGCCAAGCGGGATCAGGAACAGCATGCCTAAAGCGTAGCCCATTTGTGTAAGCATGGCAATATTTCCGGCAGTGCCGCTGCTTACGTGGTAGGTATGTGCAATATCATCCAGCAAAGGCTGACTGTAATACAAGTTGGCCACTACCAGGCCGGTAGTAATGGTCATCACCCACAAGGTTAATTTATTAAGGCCTGTGCTTGTTTCGGAAGGATCAGTTTTAGACATTACAGATAACAATTATCTGTTAGGAAGTTTTGATAAAAGCCGGATGGTAAAAATCTGTTGTAGATTTTAAGCTGGTAAAAGAAGCATACAGATCAGCAACAAATTGAAGTTTTTTCTTTGCAAATACAACCTGTAAGAACAACCCGTTATGATCAAAGAGTTAAAGAAAGGCTATTGTTTAACTTTAGTCCATAAATCCTTTCCCATTACCAGCACCTGGATAATTTTCCCCTCCTTGTCCCTGATAAATTTAACTGACCAATCCAGTCCTGATACAATAAAATTATCTCCCGACAAATGCTTGAGTGCCATTTTTTGATTGTCCCATAGCTGGGTTCCAGTCAGCTCAGCATTCTCTAAAGAGAAACTCAGGTAAAATAGCGTGCCGTTGAAATCCTTTTGATATTTGCCGGTATAAGCTGTAAGGCTGTCTGCTTTAGTCCTACAAAAACTTGTACTTCTTTCACTTTTAGGACCTGCCTTGCAAAACCCATTCTGTAAAAAAATAAAGAGCAGTGTTAAGGTCAAATACTTTTTCATGATTTAATATTTTAGAGCTTTATAAAATTGATGTAATTGAAATTTATTGCCGGATAAAAGTTTCGCCTTTTTTGACCTCGGTAAAATCAATGTGTCCCTTTAATTCTTCAGGATAGAACCAGGCATCCCGCATTTTCTTTTTAGAGAACAGCTTCAATTGATCACCATTATGGATAGATTGGTTTTGAGAGGAATTCCCATAGCTTAACAATACTTTGGCCTTTACCTTTTTTCCAAATTCAATTATACCCACCCATGAATCACCGGCACTAACGCTTGTGGTTTTCCCATAAGGTTGTGCAGAAGCAACACGGAACACGCCAAGCGCGCCATCCGCGCCGTTTGCCGGCAGGTCAATTCCATTTCTTTTTAAGCGTAGATAGCTTCCCCAGGTAACGGAAAGATCATCATAAGTAGCTTTGATCAGTTTTGCTGCCTGTTCGAGCAGCTCTATAGCGTGCTTCTTATCTCTTAACCCATTTGGTGTTGAATTGGGAAAATCCTTATTCCAGCGAACAGCATAATTGTAATCGTTATTCGGGTTAAAAGCCATTGCCCAAGCATAAAAGAGTACCATCCCCTTACTGTTATTGTCGGCATTCCGGTCCCATTTAAGCAATACCTGCTTTGCTTCCTGTAATACAGATGAGGAGGTAATATCAATTCCAGAAAGGAGATCGTCCAGTACCCGGTCTGCCAATAAAACATGAGTTGACTGTTTGTAATCTACCAAGTGCTCAAAAGTAATACTGCTGTCGGCTATCAACATATCAGCCGCACGTTGGGAACGTAAAGGCATTTCATCAGGGGCAATGTAAGCGGGGTAATTACGTTTATCCAATTCCCTGGGAAGCGTGGCAGTCCAGGGCGGGTCGTTAGTATTTTGCAGCCAACCCGATTTCGGATTTTTTAATTTGGGCAGTTCTTCATAACTGAGATACCCTTTCCAGATATTCTTTGAAGAATCACCTTCAATCAGGTGGTTCCAGTCTTCAAACCTTCCATACGTTCGTCTTGGGACAAGTCCATTAAACAAATAAAAGATATTACCTTGTTTATCCGCATAAATTACATTCCAAAAAGGGAGTTGCTGCATTTTCAAGGCGGCCTCAAACTGATTAAAATTAATGCTGTTAGCCATTTTCCACCATTCCAGCAAAGCATCAGGGCTATCCATTCCTGCCAGTTTAACAGCCAATGCTTTTTTACTGCCCATTTTTAATACCTGGCCATAAACAGAAGTGTAAAATTTTAGAGGTTTTGGTAGAAGACTACCGTTTTTATGTCTAATCCATATCGTATCTATACGGGTTTTAAAATCAAGTTTTTTTCCATCCATCAGGTAACCGTTGTCTTTTAAGGTCAATTCAAAGCTATCGGCATTATCTAAAGTGTTATTGGTATGTGTCCAACCGAGGTATTTATTAAAACCGATAGCAATTCCCGGGAAGCCCAATAATTGAGCGCCATATACCTCGTTGCCGTTTAAAGTAAGCTCCGTTTCGAAAAAGGTATATTCACCATTCCAAGGTAAGTGCGGGTTTTGAACCAGCATTGTATTTCCTGAAGCCGACCTTTTAGCTGCGATAGCCATTGCATTTGATCCTACTTCCTGCCAGTTGGCAACTTGGTTTAACTCACTACCTCCTGTAAATCTGGTCACAAAAACAAACAATGATTGCAAGTTAACATCATCCGGTGTAATAGGTAATACCACCCGCTTATCTTTTTCAATTGCGTCAGGATGTGCTCTGGCATAGGCATTCATTCCACTTGTAAACGAACGGATGATCTGTTTTAATTCCGGGTTTTGGGTTTTTCGGTAGGATAATGCTATATGTTGGAAGCCAAGGTTGTGGATCAACATATCAGAACTTTCAAATTGTGGCCCCCAGTAAGAAGCTGCCTTACCGCGCGCTGTTCCATATAATTGCAAAACCAGATTGGCATGTGCCTGCATTTCTGCCCAACCTTGGGCGAAGAACAAATCCTTTTCATTATGGGCAGTAATATGGGGCACGCCCCATTTGTCCCAGTCAATTTTCGCTGATTGGGGATAAACTGGTTGATTGCAAAAAAGAGTAATTAATAAAGATAATAGCAGTATGCCTTTCATCGTCTTGCGTTGGGTTGCGCTGTTAATCAAGTTACCAGCTTTTCTAAAGCAAAAGAAGCTACTGACACTGCTCTTTGTCTACTCAAATCCTGATTTGAGTAGTATTAATTGTTAATTGAGGTGTTTTTAAACTATTTTGATACTGGCTTGGTGTGATCCCTGCAAACTGTTTGAAAGCCCTTTGGAAAGTTGCCAATGAATTAAAGCCACAATCAAAGGCGATAGCCGATATGGTAAACGCGCCACAAGCCGGATCAGACAATTTTTTCTTGGCTTCCTCAATTCGGTAACCATTTACAAAATCATTAAAATTTTTACCTACATGCTGGTTAAGGAGATTAGAAATCAGCCGCTCTGGAATACCTAACTTACCGGCAATAGCGTCTAATTTTAACAAGGGATCCAAATAGAGTTTTTCATTTTCCATAACCTGATTCAGTTTTTGATGATAATGATCAGCTTCTGCGGCCTGGAAATAAACTTTAACCACTTTTTTATTATACACTTCTACATCCTTCTTTTCAATTTTATTTTGACGCAGATATGTAGCCATACCCAACCAGTAAACAAAAACAATAGCAGGAAGCCCAAGCAGGTAATATGTCCATGAATAAGCGGGAACCCTCATAACACCGAAATCAACAATTATCGTAATTAGCCATAGTGTAAGAAGAACAAATAGGAGTTGCATTAGCTTTCTTATCCATTTTAGGTCTGCAACTTTATAAGCGGATAATTCCTTATTGCCAAGATGAGCATTAACTGTCTGATAAGTAAGGCCGCAATAAACAGAACAAGAAATAAAACCGGGTAAAACCTGGTATAAATTCGGACTTAGCAGAATTTTTTGGGTTTCAGCCAGAAAGTAAAACTTTTGTATAATAGGAATAGATAAGATTCCCGTGAAATAAAAAAGAAAAATGATTTGCCTTTTCAAGTCAATTAAAACAGGAAGAAAATGAAGATAATTTTTAGGGGTTATTGTTCTATCTTCAAAAATCAGGCTCCGTGAATAAAAATAAATTAAAGGGCCTATTGACAAATTAAAGGGGGCAATGAGATTTAGTATCCATAAATGACTTTTCCAAATCCCTGATATATCAAGCTCTGTATTGAAGATCATCATGGAAACAGCAAAAATAAAAAGACTAATCCACCTATTGCTTTTGATTTTTTTTGATGAAAGCCATAACAATACAGACAGGATCAATCCTTGGATAGCAAGGGCCGACAAAAGAAAATCTACAATGTCCAGCGAAATCTTCATAAAATAAGATCCATTAGGCGTAATTAATGGGATGGGAATAATACGAAAATATTCTTGTATATCTTAGTTGAAGGAATGCTAAACTTAGAGCCTGTTTAAATTTTGTTCGATTCATTTTCTATGCTTCTTTTATCACCCAAAAAACATCCAATTGCCATGCTTTTTGTATCGGCATAGAATATAGACACAAATTTTAGAGGCATAAAAGAAGCATTATAAAGTTTTCTGACATAAATTTAAACAGGCTATAAGGTTAAAACCGGACACAAAGATTTTGCCTGTAAAAGAAGCATTGCCTTAAATAAAATCAGCCTTAATTTAACAAACGATTGGTAAACCGAACCTTAATTCCCAACTGAAAATTTTTGATGACCTTAAATATTTCTTTTAAAGTAGCTTCTTCAATAGCTGTTAAGTTAGTGATGTGGATATAATTATCAGGTTCTGCTTTTTCATGGATAATTTGGTTGGCCTGGTTTTTCAAACGCATGCTCATCAAAAAATAATACGATTGGATCAACTCCAGGTATTCGGTTTCGGTGAAAACGTTTTTTTCCTGCAATGCTTTTAACCGTTCACCGGTATTGACTTCAAAAATGCGGTTTTTCAAAGCATAGATCCGAACCAGATCCACAATTGGTGTCATCGCTTTTTTAATGTCGAAAACTTCCTTGCTGTCGCGGGTAATGGTGCGGATGTTCCTAAAAAAAGTAAGCGGCGGTTCGTATTGCAAAGCATTGTTTGCCATGAGGAAAAACACTTTTTCCATCGGCTTTTTCAAGGCTTCGTCCAGGAAAGATTTTAAATCGTTCATGATCGAAATTTCCCCATAAATAAAACGGCAATCAAAAAAAGTAGAAAAATTGATGATCGTTTCCGGAACAGATTCTTCCATCCACTCGGTATAATTGCGTTTCCAATGTGATAAAGAATGCGTCCATTTGGGGTTTTTCGCCATAAAACCGCCGGTGCAAAAAATAAAACCAATTGTGTTCAACCGTTCGGAAACAATATCTGCAAAAGTCAAAAAATATTCGCGCACCAGTTCCCGGTGTTCATTTGCTTTATCTTCGTAAACAATGGCATTGTCCTGGTCTGTTTTTAAGGATTGTTCTTTGCGGCCTTCACTCCCCAAAGCCATAAAAACAAATTTTGCCGGCGGTTGTCCAAGCTCCATAATGACAGATTCAATTACTTTCAGCGTGATCATATCCGCTATCGTAGTGATCACTTGGTTCACGATTTCTGCGTTTACACCACGGTCCAGCAATTGGATGACGAAAATCGGCACACGCTGCCATTTTTGCTTCAATTCTGTTACAGAGGAAGCTGATTTGACCGATTGGATAAATACCAATGGCGATTGCGCCTGCTCGCTCAACAATTTGTTACGACTGAGAAAACCAATATATTCGCCGTTTTCCTCCGTCAGCAAGTAGCGGGTTTTGGTGCGGAACATCATCAGCAAGGCTTCATAAACATAAGCCTGCACGTTGATGGAAACGATCGGATTATCCATCACGCTGCTGATCGGGCCCGCGGCATTCACTTGTCTGGCCACCACATTGTCGCGGATGGTAATATCGGTAACGTAACCACTTATTTTTTCCTGTTCACCGGTCACAAAAAGACAACTTACTTTAGCCTGCGCCATTTTTGCGGCTGCCAGATAGATGGGTGTATTTTGATTGCAGGAAACAAGCTTGCGCTGCTCTATATCGATGATTTTTTTAGAATAAATCTGGTCTGACGCGCCGTGGCTTTCGGCAAACGAAGCCGGGTTTTTGAAGAAGCCTGCAAACTCTTCGTTCATCATCCTTCTGCCAAAATCAATGGTAAAAAATTGAAAAAAGGCTTCAAATGTTTGGCAAAGGGCTTTGAAATTTTTTCTGGGGAGAAAATAAACTACCGTTCCTTCTTTGGCAATTACAGTACGCAAGGATCGGTTTCGGTTGAGCAGGATCGACTGGCCGCCAAAGCAAAAGCCTTCCCGATGATTTTCCACCAACCTCATGTTGTGCATTTTATCGTAAATAAAAGACTTGTAGCTGCCGGCTGCAATAATATCCACACCTTTCATTTTCGAAATTTCCTGCTGATAAATGACCGTTTCTTTGCTGTAAACGATCTTTTGCACCTGCTGGGCAGTGCTTTCTAAAGCTTCGGCCGGCAGTAAATTAAAAGGTTCTGCTTTTTTGAGAAATTCAAGTATTTCCACGGTAAGTAAATAAAATGACCACTAAAAGAAGTATCAATAGTACAACAACCCAGCCTATAAAACGATTAAACGGATGCTCGTATTTTTTGAGCGACTGCTGCTGCAAAATAAAATCTTCGTCTATTTCACCTCTTTTGAACAATTCAAAAAAACTTTTAGCGGTTGCAGCCGCATCATTTAAAGCATCATGCTGGTGGAGTAAAGGTGTGTCAAACAGCAGTTCGTATAGATCGCCGAGGCGCAAATATTTGTTCTGCGGATGAAGGAGAAGATATTTGGTGGCCAGCATGGTGCAAAAAGTGTTCAGGTTTAAAGCAGGGTTTTCTACACCGGAACGGAAAAAATCGGCACTTAAAACGTGAAAATCCAGTTCCATAAAATGGCCGATCAGCAAAGGCTGGTACCGCTGCATGTCCTCTGCCAGCAACTGCATCACTTCATGCCGCGGCTGGCCGTGCTCTTTCAAATATCCGCGCGTGATGCCGTGGATTTGCTGGGCAGCAGGCGTAATCTTAAAATCATCATCGCTGATAAAATGGTTTTCCTGCTTGATCAGTTCTCCGTTGCTTGTATAAACCAGCCAGGAAACCTGGACTGAAAACGGCCAGTTTTTAATTTTAGAAGTTGGAGAATTCCATTTTTTTGGCAACCCGGAAGCTTCCGTATCAATAAACAGCAGGTTATCTGTCACAACTAAAAATGGATATCATGAGGCAATAAATTGGCGGTTTAAAATTACAACGATTTATGAATATCAAGCTTATTTTTACCTGATAAAAACAGCATTAAAAAAGTTTGTGGGGGAAACTGTTTTTAGTTTGAAAGGCGGGAAATAGAACGAAGATAAATAGATAAAGGTTTAAACGGGCTATCGCTTTTGAATAGAATCAGAAAACCATATAATCCCTTAAAGTGGACGTAAGATGTCGTGGGTTATCGGGCAGCGTTCACCTGTTTCAGGTCTTCAGCGTTATAAACACCTTGGTAATAAGTAGTCCTGGTACCGGTTTTATAAAAGTCTATCGGCTCCTCTTCCTGCTTTGCCTGGGCAGCAATTGATTTTACATTTGTCCGGATTAGGAACATTACAAAGCTGAACGTACTGGAAAAAACTAATAAACCTGCCATTATCCAAAAATAATTTAACAAACCATAAACAATCAGAGCAAGATTTCCTAAAAGCAAAACCGAATAGAAATAATCTGATCTTTTCATTACCCTTTTACTGTGTAAGATTTATACGGAAGCTTTAGGGGTTTGTTGCAACGGATTTGTTAAACAGTATAATCAAAGTAAACCGGGATTTTAACGGCGATAGGCTACAGAACGGTTGATGCTTCTTTTATCCATAAAAAAACTGCTTCCCAATTAACGGAACACAGTTTTTTAGCCGGTAAAAGAAGCATCTGATTACACGGCATCCACCGAATCATAAATAGTTACTTTCTCCCACAAATGCTGGCAGTTTTTCACAAATTCCTGATGGATTTGATGCACCTGGTAACTTTCCTGTTCTTCCAGGTTGTTAAAGATCAACAATAAAGAAAAATCATAGGAAGTATCGATAACTGGACGGTTTGTGCTGGCTTTAACGCCAATGTGTATCATGATCTTTGGTTTGATTGCTGCTAAACTTTGCAAGCCTGCCAACAAATCTTCTTTATTTGTATCGGTGGTTTTATTTTTTAACCAGAAAAAAACGTGGTGTGTAAACATGGTTTATGGTTTTAGTTAATTTTAAAATCGCTGATTTCTATTAAAGGTTCTCCTTTTTTTAATAATTCCAGTGCTTGTTCTAATGCATGATCTAAAATCTTGCACATATTTGCATTGGATGTATTACCGCAAGTAACCCAAATAATTTGTGGAGGTGCGCCCAGGTTTTCTAAAGGATTTAGAAAATCAGCATCCTTACTCATGATGACAGCCATTTCTGCTTTGGCTTTCATAAATATTTCCCGGTCTGTTGCTTCCCGTAATCCTAAAGCACGGACAGATTTAGCTTCTACGTTAACAGAATTACGGTTAATCCAAGCTGCCAATGAGGGTGAAAGTTGCGCATCAATCCAGATAATCATGCTGCTGCAATAACCGGATGATCCGTTTTGCTGCGTGCATATTTTAAAGCTGCTTCTATATCAGCTATTTCCAGATCGGATAACTCTTCTAAAACTTGTGATTGTGAAAGTCCCGAAGCAAGTAAATCCAAAATATCAATCACCCGAATCCGCATTCCTCTAATACAAGGATGACCGCCGCATTGATCAGGATTAATAGTGATTCTTGCTTTCCAGTTTTCCATAAGTTTTCATTTTCTTTGTTAACAAATATATTGATTATCCTTTACGCCAATACTTTCTTCCAACTTACCAAATCGCCAATAATTTTCTCCAGATCATCAGCCTGAATACGTTCCTGCACCATCGTATCCCGGTGGCGTATCGTTACGGTATTGTCTTCTAAAGTCTGATGATCTATAGTAATGCAAAAAGGTGTTCCAATGGCATCCTGGCGGCGGTAACGTTTGCCAATCGAATCCTTTTCATCGTACTGCAAGTTGAAATCCAGTTTCAGCCTGTCTATAATTTCCCGTGCTTTCTCCGGCAAACCATCTTTCTTGGTCAAAGGAAGCACGGTTGCTTTAATTGGTGCCAGGGCGGGAGGGAACTTTAATACAATTCGACTATCTTTTTTATCGCCTTCGCTTAAATCCTGTTCTTCATAAGCATTAATCAGTGTCAGCAAAAACATTCTATCCAAACCGATAGAAGTTTCGATCACATAAGGCACATAGCTCTGTTTGTCTTTGTCGGTTTCCTGCGGATCAAAGAAACGCAGCTTTTTTCCGGAGAATTTTTCATGCTGGGAAAGATCAAAGTCCGTACGGCTGTGGATTCCTTCTACTTCTTTAAACCCAAACGGAAACTCAAACTCAATATCTGTTGCCGCATTGGCATAATGAGCTAACTTGGTATGATCGTGAAAATGGTATTTTTCGGGGGAAGTGCCCAAAGCCAGATGCCATTTTAAACGCGCTGCTTTCCAATGTGCAAACCATTCCATTTCGGTTCCTGGTTTGATAAAAAATTGCATTTCCATCTGCTCAAATTCGCGCATCCGCAAAATAAACTGACGCGCAATTACTTCGTTACGGAAAGCTTTGCCAATTTGCGCAATACCAAAAGGGATTTTCATCCTGCCAGATTTCTGTACATTTAAAAAATTGACAAATATGCCTTGAGCCGTTTCCGGTCGTAAATAAACTTCGTCTGATCCTTCTGCCATTGCACCAAATTGTGTAGAGAACATCAGGTTAAATTGACGGACTTCAGTCCAATTTCTTGTTCCGGAAACCGGATCGGCAATTTCATGTTCTTCTATAAGTTCTTTTAAACGGGAAAAATCTTCTGCTTTCAAAGCATCGTCCATCGCAATTTGCAAGGCTTCTGCTTTATCTGTTTTGCCTTCTTTATCGTATTTCGCAATCTTATCTTCCAGCAATTGATCAGCACGATAACGCTTTTTAGAATCCTTGTTATCAATCATCGGATCGTTAAAACCGACAACATGACCACTGGCTTCCCAGATTTTTGGGTGCATAAAAATAGCAGAATCAATGCCTACAATATTTTCATTCAACTGCACCATCGCTTTCCACCAGTAGGTTTTAATGTTGTTTTTCAGCTCGGCGCCGTACTGGCCGTAATCATAAACTGCGCTCAAACCATCATAGATTTCGCTGGATTGGAATACAAAACCATATTCTTTGGCGTGGGCGATCACGTTTTTAAAAAGCTCGTCGTTGTTTTTGCTCATAACGGGGGCAAAGATAATTTTTAGTGTGGAACAATGTGTAGTTTTGTGTAGCATCTAATCAACAGTATCATGAACGAAAAAGAGCTTTTAAGCAGAATTACCATCAATCCTGAAATCTGCCATGGTAAACCAACGATCCGTAATAAAAGATACCCGGTAGAGTTTATTCTGGATTTACTTTCCAGCGGAATGAGTTATGAGGAGGTTTTAGAAGATTATTCTGAATTGAAAAATGAGGATATTTTAGCTTGTATGGCTTTTGCAGCTAAATTACTTAGGGTAAAATCTTACGCTGATATTTTAGGATGAAGTTTTTAATTGATGCACATCTTACACACTTGATCTGTGATGTGCTGCATCAAAAAAACCACAATGCTATACACGTAAAACAGTTGCCTGAAGGTGATGATGCGTCCGATCAGATTATTATTAAGTTTGCTGACTTAGAGAACCGGGTAATGATTACCAAAGATTCTGATTTTTACTATTCTCACATTTTAACAGGGAAACCAAATAAGTTGCTTCTTATAAAAACAGGAAATATTAAAAATAAAGAATTATTAACATTGATAAGAGCAAAAATTAGTTTAATAGAATTGCTTTTTGAAAACTACAATTTTCTTGAACTTAATGCTAACGGAGTTGTCATTCGTGAAAGCTGATAGCCGAAAGTTTAAAGCTAAAAGCCAAAAATGAGCATCCAAGTCCAAAACCTCACCAAAACCCACGGCACACAAAAAGCCATCGATACCATTTCCTTCTCCGCAGAACCTGGAAAAGTTTTAGGTTTTTTGGCCCCAAACGGCGCAGGAAAATCTACCACCATGAAAATCCTGACTTGCTTTATCCCGCAAACTTCCGGCGCGATAACAGTTAATGGTTTTTATATGGTAAAAGAAGTATAGAAAATATTCCAGGTAAAATTTAAACAAGGCCAATAATTACTGGGAAGAACCAAAGGTTCGGCTTCGTCGTTTTAATTAAATTTCTGTTTCGGGCTGGGGTTAATTCAACACTTTTTTATTTATTAGTTAATGTTCTGTTGTGCTTGCCTTAACATGAAGAAAATAAATTTGTTGCTCATAAATAACGAGCAGCATGAATATAATTTTTACTAAGAAGCCGGTTAAACTAACAGCAGCAACCCTTTGTGCATTTCTATTATTTTTTAACAGCAGCGTTTTTTCACAAATCCAGAATATTACTGGTACAGTCAGTGATGTTTCCGGCCCATTGGCTGGTGTAAGTGTTGTCTTGCGTGGCAGTACGAGGGTAGTCACAACAAATGAAAAAGGACGGTTTACGCTGAATCCCGGGAAAACCCTTACTAAAGCAGATACTTTAGGCTTCAGATATATCGGATACGGCGAAAAGAAAATTGCATTTGACGGACGAACCGAAATCAATGTTTTGTTAACAGAGGATACAAGAACTTTGAACGAGGTTGTAGTAACCACCGCCCTTGGTATTAAACGTGAGCAAAAAGCATTGGGGTACGCCACGCAAACGTTGGGTGAAAAGGCGGTAAGTGATGCCCGTTCCAACAACTGGGTAAACGCGCTCTCCGGTAAAGTTGCAGGGCTTAACCTGGTCTCTACCGGGTCCGGCCCTATTAATTCCGTAAAGGTTACATTAAGAGGAAATAACTCTCTTCTTCCCGATGGCAATTACGCCTTAATTGTGCTTGATGGTGTTCCTGTAAGCAGTGGTATGACAAGTTCTGGTGCGGGCAGTGCGTATGGTGCAGGTTCAGGAAATGATGTGCCTGTGGATTTTGGCAATGGAATATCAAATATTAATCCTGACGATATTGCAAGTGTAACGGTGTTAAAAGGAGCAAGCGCCACCGCATTGTACGGAAACAGGGCTGCAAACGGTGCACTGCTGATCACAACCAAATCTGGCGCCCGCAAAGATAAAGGGATAGGCGTAACGATAAATTCGACTTTCAGTTTTAACGATGTCCTGAAATGGCCAGACTATCAGTATGAATACGGGCAGGGCACAGGTACTGCCCAAATCCCGGCAAGCCAGCTTTACTATTCATACGGGGCATCAGCCGATGGTGCCAGTACATCCGGAACAAGCAGTGCTTACGGCCCTAAATTTAACGGGCAAAATTACTTTCAATATGACCCTGTTAAACAAGGACAATCATCTGACCGGCTGCCCTGGATCCCACATCCGGATAATATTAAAGGTTTTTGGCGTACAGGATACACTATTTCCAATAGCGTGGCTATTGAAGGAGGAAGCGACAAAGCCTCGGCAAGGGCTTCTATAACGCATTTAAAAAATGAATGGATCATGCCTAATACAGGATATGAAAGGATAAATGCAGCATTAAGCATCAATTATAATATTTCTGATAAACTAAAACTAAGTTCAAAAATCAACTATACGAATCAAAAAAGCGATAACCTGCCTGCCACAGGATACAACAACCAATCTATGTCATACTTTATGATCTTCCAAAACCCAAACGTTGACCTTGCGTGGTATGAACCAAAATGGAAGAATGGTTTATCTGAAATTGATCAGATACATCCTTTCAGCCCTTTTATTGATAATCCTTATCTGATAGCTTACGATATGACCAATGCAGTAAACAACTATAAAACTGTCGGTAATATTTCGGCTACCTATAAATTTTCTGACCATTTTGATATGATGGTCCGTTCCGGCATTGATATGACCAATGAAGACCGGAATCAGCGTCGCCCGTTCAGTACGGCCAACTTCCAAAGAGGCTATTATAAACAGCAGAATATTTTCAATTACGAGATCAATACTGATGGCTTGCTTACTTACCGGACAACTATCGGCCCTTCATTTAAATTGAGTACATCTGCGGGGGCAAATGCAAGGAACAACAGGTACACTGGTGTGGATGGCTACGTTAACGGGCTGATCATCCCCGGGGAATATAAATTAAGCAATGGGATCGGCAACCCAATCATGTCAACCAATTACAGCAATAGAAAAACAAACAGTATTTACGGGCTGGCTTCGGTTTCTTATCAGGAAAAAATATTCCTAGACATTACCGGCCGTAACGATTGGTCGAGCACATTGCCTGTAAAAAATAATTCATTCTTTTATCCGTCTGTAAGTTCCAGTTTTATCCTAAGCGATTTGCTGAAGCTGCCGTCGCAAATTTCTTATGCAAAATTACGTTTATCCGCAGCACAAGTAGGCAATGACACCGAACCATACAGAACAAGCAAATACTACGGACAAAGTGAATTCCCTGCTTCAGGTTCAGTGCCTACAACCTTGTTTAATGCAGATTTTAAGCCGGAGATCACTACAAGCTACGAAGCAGGGTTTGAATACACCCTTTTTAAAGGACGCATCGGGATGGATGTTACTGTTTATACCAACAGGACAAAGAACCAAATACTTGAAGTGCCCTTAGATCAAACAACAGGTTATTCGAGGGCAATTTTAAATTCCGGGCTTGTAAGAAACCAGGGGATTGAAATTCTACTAAACGGAAAGCCAATCAACAACAAAAATTTTAAATGGATCACTACAATCAACTGGGCCAAAAATCAAAACACAGTGCTTGAGCTTGCAGATAGGATGGATAACAGGCAAGACATCGGATACGGAGGAAATGCAACAATACAAGCCCGTGTAGGTGGTTCTACAGGCGGTATTTATGGGTTTGGTTTTGCAAGAAGCCCTAACGGAGAGATTGTTTTTGATAAAAACGGACTGACGGCCAAGACTGCTCAAATACAATATATAGGTGAGGCTTATGCCAAATGGAAAGGCGGGGTCAATAACGAATTTTCTTATAAAAACTTCCGTTTCAGTTTTCTTCTTGACGGGCAATACGGAGGGATGATCTATTCGCAGACACATCATAAGATGACTGAACAGGGTAAACTGAAACATACGCTGCCCGGGCGCGAAGAAGGCTTTATTATTGGAGATGGTGTTGTGCTTAATCCCGATGGCACCTATTCCAAAAATACGACAAAAGTAGCCCCTGGTTCCTATTACGGTGATTATTACCGCAGGGCAAATGTAGAAGCAAATTCTTTTGATGCTTCGTTTTTAAAGCTCCGGGAGGTACGTTTGGAATTTAACATCCGGGCAAGTTTTCTTACAAAAGTGCGGCTTAACCAGGCAAGCATAGCTTTTTATGGGCGGGACCTGGCCATGATCACAAAATTCCCAATGTTCGATCCGGAAACGGCAGCCCTCAATGGTTCCACGATATTACCAGGCGTTGAAATAGGTCAGTTGCCCACACAAAGAACATTTGGCATGAACTTGAACCTGAAGTTTTAACGATCAGTACTGATAAAACAACAATATGAAACTCCTGAAAAAAATTACTGTTTTAATACACTTGTCAAGCATCTGTATCAATTATTCCTGCACCAAGGATTTTGAAGAGCTTAATAAAGACCCCAACAAAATTGATAAGATCAGCCCGGGCACATTGCTCAACCCGATTATTTATAATGTGGCCAGTTTTAATACTTTAAGAAGTGACGGGTTTACCTTTAATGTGATGCAGGTTGCTTTACCGTTCCCAAGTGTATCGGGCGGCCTGCACCGTTACGATGTAAGTGAAAGCGAAGGCAATTCTACCTGGAACACTTATTACAGATGGCTGGCAAACATCAGGGAAATGCAGCAGGCTGCAGATGCCGTCCAAGACCCCAATTATCAGGCAATAGCATTAACACTTAATGCCTGGGTATATTCCTTGCTGACAGATTGTTTTGGCGATGTACCGATGACCGAAGCTGTGCGAGGCGATGAACTTCTATTCCGCCCTGCTTTTGATATGCAAAAGGATATTTATACCAAAATCCTGAGTGACCTGGAAAAAGCGAACGGCCTGTTTGTAACCACTAAAACGATGATTTATGGTACGGAAATCTTGTACAACAACAATGTAAGCTACTGGCAACGCTTTTGTAATTCATTACGGTTGAGGTTGTTGTTAAGGGTATCCAAAAGGACAGAAACGGACGCTTACAGAAAAATGGCAGAGATAATCAATGACCCGGTCAAATACCCGGTATTTACACAAAACAGTGAAGCCGCAATATTGAAAGTAACAGGTGTGGTGCCTAATGTTTCCCCCTGGGGTCGGGCAATTGATTTCAGTTCAGCTCGTGTAGCAGGGGCGTTCTTTATTGATAACCTGAACAATTTTAATGATCCGCGTAGGGCTAAGTTTTATTTACCGGCCAGATCAGCCGACGGAAAAACAACGATCGGTTTTACAGGAAGCGATTCCCAATTTGCTTTCCAGCCTTCCGGCCTCAACAATGCATTAGTAACTGCGCCCATGATCTGCGTGCTGATGAGTTATGCTGAGGTAGAATTTATCAAAGCAGAACTTGCCCAGCAAGGGAAAATAAACCTGGATGCAAAAGCTGCTTATGAAAGAGGCGTTAAAGCCGCGATTGAGCAATGGGGTTTGATTATGCCGACAGATTATTTTAACAACACAAGCGCTGCCTACAATGGTACATTAGACCGCATCATGCTGCAGAAATATTATGCCTTGTACTTTAACGATTACCAGCAATGGTTCGAATATCGCCGTACAGGTTTACCTGTGCTTCCAAAGGGCGCAGGAATGTTAAACAATATGCTTATGCCGGTGAGGTTTAAGTACCCAACAACTGTGGCAACCAACAATACCGACAATTATAAAAAAGCGGTTGCGTCCATGGGCAATGATGATATCAATACCAAGGTTTGGTGGGAGAAATAAAGGATCAAATCAATTTATAAAAACGATTTTTCAAACCTCGTCCTGCATATTTTCATGCTTCTTTTAGCCCATAAAAAATAGTAAAGCTTTCAATGCTTTTTTGTATGGATATAATACAAGCGCCAATTTTATAGGGCTAAAAGAAGCATTTAACAGAAGGGGATTTCAAAATTTACCGCAAATGACGGAAAGCTGAAAGCTAAAAGCTAATTTTGCTTTTGATGAGCATCCTCGTACAAAACCTATCCAAAACCTACGGCACGCAAAAAGCGGTTGATGCCATTTCTTTCTCCGCAGAACCCGGAAAAGTATTAGGTTTTCTTGGCCCGAACGGTGCTGGAAAGTCCACTACAATGAAAATCCTGACTTGCTTTATCCCGCAAACTTCCGGCACGGCAACAGTTAACGGTTTTGATACGGTAAAAGAAGCATTGCAGGTAAGGCAGCAAATTGGTTACCTACCCGAAAGCAATGCTTTGTACCAGGATTTATATATCAAAGAAGCATTAACGTTTGTAGCTTCCATCCATAAAATTTATCAACCTGAAAAAAGAATTGCTGAAGTAATTGAGCAAACCGGTTTAGGGCCGGAGCAACGCAAAAAAATCGGACAGCTTTCTAAAGGTTACAAACAACGGGTTGGGTTGGCGCAGGCCATTTTGCATAACCCGCAGGTTTTGATTTTGGATGAGCCCACTTCCGGCCTCGATCCAAATCAATTAATAGGAATCCGAGCTTTAATTAAAGAACTCGGCAGAACCAAAACCGTGATTTTATCGACCCATATTATGCAGGAAGTGGAAGCCGTTTGCGATCAGGTAATTATTATCAACAAAGGAAAAATTGTGGCGGACGAGGCACTTCCGACCCTGTACCAGCAACATCCGCAGCAATCCTTGGAACATATTTTTATCAGGTTGACGCATTCCTGATTTTCTCTGATGCTTCTTTTAGCACCTAAAAATAAAGGCTGTTTCTGCCGGTGCAATCTTTTTGCTTTACGTTAAATTCTATACTTTCGGCTTTCACATTTATCAGGTGTTCACAATCCTTCAAAAAGAAATTACTTCTTACCTCAGTTCGCTGGTTGCTTATGTTACTATCGGTGTGTTTTTATTGGTGCTGGGCTTGTTTCTGTGGGTTTTCCCCGATACCAGTATTTTGGATTATGGTTATGCTGATTTGGGCAGTTTGTTCAACACTACACCCTATTTATTCATGTTCCTGATTCCGGCCATTACGATGCGTTCTTTGGCCGAAGAAAAAAAGGAAGGGACTTTTGAATTATTGGCAACGCGCCCAATTACTGATTGGCAAATTGTTTTGGGGAAGTATCTGGCTTGTTTGCTGCTTGTTTTGCTGGCTTTGCTGCCCACCTTGGTTTACGTTTATTCGGTTTTTCAATTAGGGAATCCGGTTGGTAACTTGGATGTTGGCGCAATCATCGGTTCGTATATTGGTTTGTTTTTACTGGGGGGAACTTTTGTTGCCATCGGGATTTTTGCTTCTTCCATCACCAAAAACCAGATTATCGCCTTTACGCTTGCTGTTTTTATAAGCTTTTTTTTGTTCAGCGGATTTGATTCGCTCAGCGGATTACTGTCTTTTCAAAATTCGGAAATACAAAACTTCGGCATCAACGAACATTATCAGGCCATCAGTCGCGGTGTGTTGGATACGCGCGACCTGGTTTATTTTTTAAGTTTGATCGGCCTGTTTTTATTGCTTACCAAAACTGTTTTGGGAGGAAGGAAATGGTAAATTTCCGCAAAAGAAAAGACTTATTACAAGTTGCCATTGCGCTGGTGATGCTTCTTTTACTGAACATTTTTTCGGACCGCTTTTTCACCCGGTTTGATTTTACTACAGAAAAACGTTTTACACTTTCACCGGTTACCCGCAATTTGATGGAGAGTTTGCAAAAGCCGGTTACCATAACTGTTTTTTTGCAGGGTGATTTTCCTTCCGGATTTAAACGTTTGCAACGCGCCACGCGAGATTTGCTGGCTGATTATAATGCATTTGGGCACAATTGGCTGAAGGTGGAATTTGTTGATCCGTTAGCAGGTGCAAACGCAGATGAACAGGCAAAAATCTTACAGGATTTACAAAACCAGGGAATCGAACCAACCAATCTCAGCGTAAAAACGGAAAGTGGTTTATCGCAAAAAATTATCTTTCCGGCAGCAATCGTAAAAAGTAACAACAAGCAAATTCCGGTTAAGTTGCTGCAAACGCGGATCGGATTATCTCCCGAAGAAGTGCTGAACAATTCTATCCAGAACCTGGAATATGCCTTTTCTTCTGCCATAAAAAAAGCAACAAGCGGCGGCAAACCGCAAATTGGTTTTACAGAAGGCCACCACGAATTGAGTGATTTGCAATTGAACGATGCTTTGCGTTCTTTATCAGATGGATTTGAAGTTGGCCGTGTAGATTTAAAAACCATCCCTTTTTTCGGTTTAGAGAAAATGAGTTTGCTGATCGTGCCGAAGCCTGATCTGCCTTTTACCGAATTGGAAAAATTTAAGATCGACCAATATTTGATGCGCGGCGGGAAAATTTTATGGACGATTGACCCTGTTACCGCCGAATTGGACAGTTTGCGCGGACACGGCGGCGAGCAACTGGCTTTCAACAAACAACTGAATTTGGACGATCAGCTTTTTAGTTACGGCATTCGTTTGAACTTTGATTTGATTGCAGATGTCAGTTGCGCGCAAATTCCGGTAAATGTGGGAAACGTAGCAGGGCAGGGGCAAATCCAAATGCTGCCTTGGTTGTTTTATCCAATTCTGATGCCGGTTTCTAAACATCCGCTGGTTAAAAATCTGGATGCTATCCGAACCGAATTTGTAAGTTCCGTCGATACCATTGCCGTTCCCGGCATCCAAAAAACAGTGTTGCTGGCGTCCTCTCCGTACAATCAAAAAATAAATACGCCGCACCTGCTTTCGCTGCAAATGGTGGAGCAAGAACCTGACCCGAAAAACTTCCAAAGTGCACCAAAAATTGTTGGTGTTTTGTTGGAAGGCAAGTTTAAATCTGATTTTAAAAACCGGCCAACTCCACCAGGGTTCACCGAAAAAATACAAGTGCTGCCTCAAAGTAAACCTACCAAAATGATTGTCATCAGCGACGGCGACATTTTTAAAAACCAAATCAATGAAGCAGATGGTTCGCCGTTCCCGCTGGGGTTTGACCGGTACACGCAGCAAACTTATGGCAACAAAAACTTTTTGCTGAACATTGTCGATTACATGACAGACAATTCCGGGTTGATCAACCTCCGGAATAAAGAAATAAAGATCAGGCTGCTGGACCGTGCCCAAATCAAATCGGCCAAACTTTTCTGGCAAATCCTGAACATGATATTGCCGCTTGCCATACTTCTTTTATTCGGTATTTTTCAACAATATTTCCGCAGGCGAAAGTATGCCGCTTAAAATTTCTACTTTTGGTAGATCAATTTTTGAATTTATATGAGATTTATTGTTTCTACATCAACCTTGCTTAAACAGTTGCAAGCTGTGGGCGGGGCTTTGAGCAGCAGCACCGTTTTGCCGATATTAGAAAATTTTTTGTTCCAGATCAAAGACGGAAACCTGACCATTTCCGCCACTGACCTGCAAACCAGCATGACCACTTTTTTGCCTGTGGAAACGCAGGAAAACGGCCGGATTGCTATTCCGTCGCGCATTTTGCTGGATACTTTAAAATCACTTCCCGAGCAGCCTATTACGTTTTTGGTGGATGATAAAACTTTTGCGGTAGAAATAAAAGCCGGTGACGGCAATTATAAACTGAGCGGGGAAAACGGAGAAGACTTCCCTAAAATTCCGGTGGTAGAAAATGCTTCCTCGGTGAGTTTGCCGGCATCTGTTTTGGCAGAAGCTATCAACAAAACCATTTTTGCGGTAAGCAATGATGAGTTGCGCCCGGCCATGACGGGTGTTTATTGCCAGCTTTCGCCGCAGCATTTTACTTTTGTGGCCACGGATGCACATAAATTGGTTCGTTATCGCCGGAAAGATGCGCACTCGGAAACCGCTACTTCTTTTATCATGCCAAAAAAAGCATTGAATTTGCTGAAGTCATCGCTGCCTTCTGACGATGTGGATGTTTCGGTGGAATATAATAGCACCAGTGCATTTTTTAAATTTGGCAATATTAATTTGGTTTGTCGTTTGATCGATGAGCGTTATCCTGATTATGATGCTGTGATCCCGTTAAACAATCCCAATAAATTAATGCTGGACCGCCTGACATTTTTAGGTTCTTTAAGCCGGGTAGCTATTTACGCCAATAAAACCACGCATCAGGTGCGTTTGAAAATCACCGGAAGCGAGCTGAATATTTCTTCGGAAGATCTGGATTTTTCCAACGAAGCCCACGAAAAACTGAACTGCCAGTATGAAGGCGAGGATATGGAAATTGGTTTTAACGCCCGCTTCCTGATCGAAATGCTTCGGAATTTAAGCTGTGAAGAAGTTTCGCTGGAAATGTCAACTCCAAACCGGGCCGGTTTATTGCTGCCGCAGGGCGGAGACGAAAACGAAGATGTGCTGATGCTGGTGATGCCGGTAATGCTAAATTCTTACGCCTGATTTCCTGCAAAAGGACACCCTATTGAATAGTTTTTTAATTTACTTTAAAGCTTTTCGAAAAGGAATGTATGGATTTTGGTTATTAGTGGCATATTAATTGTGGTTGTGTTTTGAAATGTATGATGTGCTAAAACCGGCAACGGGTTCAATGGATTTTATTGATTGTGAGATTAATAAAACAGGCCGAATGTCCCCGCTGCCGTAGTTTGAAGGTA
>JAABUS010002883.1_pt1 | contig 30203 bp, 26 predicted proteins | sample 5560161 | NCBI WGS metagenome assembly JAABUS01 (sample SAMN10711885, study PRJNA513376) | rock metagenome | isolation source: Antarctica rocks | place: Antarctica: Victoria Land, Trio Nunatak nord | collected 2016-01-04
GCCGGTACGCTGTTTGTAGGCCATCGTGTTCCTCCTTCGATCCGGTCAGTTGCCACTACCGATCGTGGAGGACGATGGCCACCTGTCAAAGCGGCGATCTATTTACAGAAGATTCTGGGCACAACCCCGCAACGCGGCTCACTATACTCGCCCCCACAAAACAAAGAAGCAATTTAAGCCCTTTATCAAAGGGCTTCGTCCGGGAAGGTTGCAGGCAATGTTGGTGTCATGCTCATGGTAACGGATGTTGTAACCAGGTGACAGCATCGGAGCATGGACGCGGAAGGGGAGGGATCGAATGAGTAACGACGAGCATCTGTCCGTGTTGGTACGGAAGGATCGCCTCGACCGGCGGCGTTTCCTGCGGCTGGTGGCGGCGGGAGCGGCGGGGAGCGCGCTGACGGGTCTGCTTGCGGCGTGTGGCGGGAGTGGCGCTGCGCCAACGGCCACCACCGCCGCAACGGGGGGCGTCGCCGCCGATCCCGCGAAGTTGTTCGACGCGGCGAAGAAGGAGGGCGCCGTCTCCTGGTACACGGGCTACTACGCCCAGGAGGTGGTGGACGCGGTCGGCAAGGCATTCACGGAAAAATATCCCGGCGTCAAGGTCGAGGCGGTGCGCAACGCCTCGCAGGTCGTCTGGCAGAAATTGCAGCAGGAGCAGCAGGCGGGCCTCAAGGTCGCCGATGTCCTCAGCAGCACCGATCCGAGCCATTTCCTGCAACTCAAGGACGAGAAGAAACTCGTCGCCTACAGACCGAGCGGCATCGACGCGCTCCTTCCCTCGATCCGCTCGGTGGACGCCGACAACCTGTATATGATCGGCTCGATCGGCATTGTTTTGCCGTCCTATAACACGAAGAAGGTCACGGCGGATCAGGCCCCGAAGCGCTGGAAGGATTTCCTCGATCCGAAGTGGGACAAGCAGATCTCCATCGGCCACCCGGCGGCCAGCGGCTTCGTCGGCCAGTGGGTGATGAGCATGGAAACGGAGTTCGGCTGGACGTACATGGAGCAGTTGAACGCGCTGCATCCCAAAATCGGCCGGTCCATCAACGACACAGTGACGGACCTCGTTTCCGGCGAGCGGCAGATCGCCGCCGGGCCGCTGGGCCAGATGCTCGCGAACAAGAGCCGCGGCAACCCGGTGGATGTCCTCTTCCCGGAAGACGGCGCGATCATCATTCCCTCGCCGTCCGGTGTGCTCAAAGACGCGCCGCATCCGAACGCCGCCAAGCTCTTCGTGGAGTTCATGACGACCAAAGAATACTCCGATGTGCTCGCCAAGTTCTCCGAAGTGCCGATCCGCAGCGACGTGCCGTTCGCCGGTATCCCGCCGCTCGACACCCTCAAATTCCAGCAGCGGACGCCGCAGGAGATCCGCGACCGGCTGCCGGGCGTCATCGACCACTTCCAGAAGACGTTCGGGATCTGAGCAATGAGGAACGAGTAGCGAGTAACGAATAGCGAGGCTGCATCCCAGTATGCAGCACGCAGCACGCAGCACTTGGAGGGGGCACTGTGAGCGAGATCGCGGTAACGATGCCACCACAACGCCGGGCACGGGGCAGGGCCGCGCTCGAACGCCTACCGGACATTGTGGTGTGGGTGGTGTGGGGGCTGGCGCTCGTGGCGCTCGTGGTGATGGTCGGCCTGCCGCTCTTCTGGCTGGTCTATCAGAGTTTCCTGCCGGGTCGCACGGGCGCGCTGACGCTGCACAACTACGCCATCGTCACGCAGCAGACGCAGTTCCTGGATGCGGTGAAAAACTCGCTGATCCTCGCCGTTGGCGCGGCGACGATGGGGACGCTCGCCGGGGTACCGATGGCCTGGGCCGTGGCGCGGACGGACATGCCGGCGCGCGGGCTGATCCGCGCCCTCGTGCTCGCCGCCTTCGCGACGCCGCCCTTCCTCGGCGCGATCGCCTGGATTCTCCTCGCGGCGCCGAACTCCGGCTGGCTCAACCGGGTCGCCACCGGGATCAGCGGGGCAGCACACGGGCCGCTCAATATCTACTCGCTCGGCGGCGCGACCTTCGTCGTCGCCATCTACTCCTACGTCTATCCCTTCATGCTGACGACCGCCTCGCTGGAGTTGGTCTCGTCGGACATGGAGGACGCGGCGAACAACCTCGGCGCGGGGCGGTTCACGACGCTGCGGCGGATCACGCTGCCGCTCGTGCTCCCCGCGATCATCTCCGGGTTCATCCTCTCGTTTCTGGAGGCGCTCTCGCTCTTCGGCTCCCCCGCGCTCGTGCTCATCCCGGCGCGCACGCAGGTCATCACGACGCTGCTCTGGCGGCTCTTTCAGTTCCCCGGCCATGTCGAGCAGGCGGCGGCGTTCGCGATGCCCCTCCTGTTCGTGACCGCCATCCTGCTCTGGTTCCAGCGCCGCCTGCTGGCCGGGCGCGGGTATGCGGCGCTCGGCGGTAAGGGGGGCGTGCGACGCCCGGTCAACCTCGGCCCGTGGCGCTGGGCGCTCTTCGCCTACTGCCTGCTCATCGCGACGCTCTCGATCTTCCTCCCCTATCTGATGCTGCTGCGGGCCTCGTTCTCGCGCGCCTGGGGGCAGGACTTCACACCGGGCAACCTCACATTGCACTGGTACCGGCGCGTGCTCTTCGACCAGCCGATCACCCGGCTGGCGATCACCAATAGCCTGCTGTACGCGGCGGGTGCGGCGACGCTGGCGCTCATTCTGGGCACGCTCATCGCCTACATCGTGCGGCGGCGGCTCGTCCCCGGCGCGCAGGCGCTCGGTTTCATCGCGATGGCGCCCTTTGTCATCCCCGGTATCGTGCTCGCGATCGGCTTCTTCGCCGCCTACACCCGGCCGCCACTCCGTTTGTACGGCTCGGGTACGATCCTCGTCGTCGCCTTCGCGACCCGCTTCCTGCCGCTCGCCTTCTCGAACAGCGACAATCTGATTCGCACCGTCGGCGACGATCTGGAACTCGCCGCGCGTAACCTCGGCGCGACGCAACTCGGCATGCTGCGCCGCATCACCGTGCCGCTTCTGCGGCGGGGGCTGTTGGGCGGCTGGATTCTCGTCTTCATCCCGGCGCTCCGCGAACTGAGCGTCGCCGTCCTGCTCTTCACGGCGAAGACGAAAGTGATGTCCACCGTGATCTTCGAACTGACCGAGGAGGGCAGTTACGAGCAGGTGGCGACCCTCGGCGTGCTGATGCTCGCCCTGATCTTCGCGATTGTCGCCGTCAGCTATCGGCTGATCGGCGGCGACTTCCTGTCGTCCCGCACGCGCGGCTGAGCGGCGGAAAGGGGAGCGCGTGGCTGCGATTCAACTGACGGATCTCTGCAAGGCGTATCACGCCGACCAGATGGTCGTGGACAACCTCAATCTGGCGATCGCGGACGGCGAGTTCGTCTCGCTCCTCGGGCCGAGCGGTTGTGGGAAGACGACGACGCTTCGGCTTATTGCGGGCTTCATGGCGCCCGATCGCGGCGCGATCACCGTGGGCAACCGCGTCGTCTCCGCACCCGGTCGGGTTGTCCCGCCGGAGCGGCGGCGGATGTCGATGATCTTCCAGAGTTACGCCCTCTGGCCGCACAAGAGCGTCTTCGACAACGTCGCCTTCGGCCTCGAATTGCAGCGCGTCACCGGCCAGGAGATGAAGCGCCGGGTGATGGACGCCCTCGAACTGGTCCGGCTCACACCGCTCGCCGCGCGCTTTCCGGCGGAACTCTCCGGTGGGCAGCAGCAGCGCGTCGCGCTCGCCCGTGCAGTCGTCGTCCGGCCCGAGACGTTGCTGATGGACGAGCCGCTCTCGAACCTCGACGCCAACCTGCGCGAGGAGATGCGCGGCGAGTTGCGGACGATCCACGAAGAGGCGCGGATCACGACGATCTACGTCACGCACGATCAGGTCGAGGCGCTGGTGACATCGGACCGCGTCGTCGTGATGTCCGGTGGCCGTGTCGAGCAGGCCGGGACGCCGACGGAGGTCTTCGAGACGCCGCGCACGGAGTTCGTCGCGCGGTTCATCGGGCGCTGGAATGTCCTGCCCGCCCGGCTGACCGGCGCGCGGCAGGTGGAGATCGTCGGTCGGCCCTTCGCGCTCTGCGGCGATGCCCCGCTATCGCCGCCCGCGACGGTCAAGGCGTGCATCCGGCCGCAGCAGGTGGAACTGCGCGCCGGGGCCTGTCCGGAGGCTGAGCAGAACGCGATTGTCGGCCAGGTCCGGCGTCAGTCGTATCTCGGCGAGCAGCGCGACTATCTGATTGATGTGCCGGGATGCGACTCACCGGTGCGCGCGTGGACCGCGCCCGATGTCGTCTTCCCGGTGGGGGAAACGGTGACGTGCCGCTTCCCGCCCGCCGCCTTGCGCGTCGTCGAACCTTCGGACGCTTCCCAATGAGCCGCGCTTCGGCTACTGTTTCCGCCAGATGCCGGAAGATCCACCATACTGTTCGCCCGGCGATGGCGCGGGCGAACTGGAAGGAGACGCACCGATGGTGACGACGAGTGATGCGATTGACCTCGGGACGGAGGATGTCATCTTCGAGCGGCGCGGCCCGGTCGCGTGGGTGACGTTCAATCGCCCGGAGGCGCGCAACGCGATGACCTTCGCGATGTACGACGCGCTCGTCCGTGTCTGCGCGCACGTTACCGCGACGTCCGACATCCGCGTGCTCGTTCTGACGGGCGCGGGGGAGAAGGCGTTCGTCGCGGGGACGGATATCAGCCAGTTCACCTCATTCCAGAGCGCGCAGGACGCGCTCGACTACGAGGCGCGGGTTGGCGCGGTTGTCACGGCGCTCGAAACGCTGGAACGCCCGACCATCGCGGCAATCCGTGGCTTCGCGGTCGGCGGTGGTGCGGCGCTGGCGATGGCCTGCGACATCCGCGTCGCGACGCCGGACTCCCGCTTCGGCTTCCCGATCGCCCGCACGCTCGGTAACGCCCTCGCCATCGGCGCCTGCGCCCGCCTCGTGGACCTGATCGGCCCGGCGCGGACGAAGGAGATGATCTTCCGCGCGCGGCTGATGGACGCCAACGAAGCGCACACCGTCGGGCTGTTCAGCGAGATCGTCGAACCGGAGATGCTGCATCAGCATGTGCAGGAGATGGCGGAGCAGATTGCCGGTAATGCGCCGCTGACGATCCAGATCACCAAAGAGTCGGTGCGCCGCGTGCTGATGCACCGCCGCCCGCCGCACAGCAGCGACCTGATTGTCAAAGCGTACACGAGCGACGACTTCCACGAGGGCGTCAGCGCATTCCTGGAGAAGCGCAAACCGAACTGGCAGGGGAAGTGAGGTGAAACCGATTGAACCGCAAAGGCGCGAAGAGCGCAAAGGACGCAAAGAAGGGAAAGAAAAGTGGGAATTAGCTACGCTCCTTCTTCCCTCCTCTCTCGTCTTTGCGCTCTTCGCGTCCTTTGCGCCTTTGCGGTTCTCTCCGATTTCGTCTGATGATGGGAGGGATGTGCGATATGGGAGATGATGTGCGGGCGATGATGCCGCTTGCGGGGATCTGCGTTCTCGATCTCGGGCGGCACCTCGCGGGGCCGAGTTGCGCGCAGTTCCTCGGCGATCTCGGCGCCGATGTGATCAAGATCGAGAACCCCGAGCGCGGCGAGGATGGCCGGGCCGCCGGGCCGCCGTTCTTCGACGAGAACGGGCCGGCGAAGGTGGGTGAGAGCGCGTTTTTCCTTTCGGCGAACCGGAACAAGCGGTCGCTGGCGATGGAGATCAAGGGGTCGGAGGGGCAGGCGCTCTTCCGTCGCCTCGCCGCGACGGCGGATGTCATCGTCGAGAATTTCCGCCCCGGTGTGATGGACGCACTCGGCATCGGCTACGACGCGATCGCCGCCACAAACCCGCGCATCATCTACGCATCGCTCTCCGGTTTCGGTGCGGACGGCCCCGCCGCGAGTCGGCCCGGCCTCGATAACATCATCCAGGGCTTTTCCGGGCTGATGAGTGTCACCGGGTTCGAGGGGGGCGAGCCGGTGCGCGTCGGCATCCCGATCGCCGATCTCGTCACCGGTCTGCTCGGCGCGTATGGCGTTCTCGCCGCATTGATGGCGCGCGAGCGCACGGGGCGCGGCCAGCGCGTGGAAACATCGTTGCTGGAAAGCATGGTCGGGATGCTCGGTTTCCAGGCAGTTCGCTACCTCAATGGCGCGGGCACGCCGCCACCGGCGGGCAATCACCACCCGATCAACGCCCCCTACGGTGCGTACCGGACGCAGGATGGCTGGGTGATCCTCGGCGCGACGGGCGACAAGCGGTGGCATGCCTTCTGCCAGGTCGTGGACGCGCCGGAGTGGTTGGCCGACCCCCGCTTCGCGACGAACGGCGGCCGTTTCGCGCACAATGCCGAACTGACCAAACTGATCAACGCGAAGTTGCAGGCGCACACCTCCGACGAGTGGGAAGAAATCCTCAACGCACACGGCATCCCCTGCGGCCCGATCTACGACATGGCGCAGAGTCTCGAACATCCGCAAATTCATCACCGCGAGATGGTCGTGGAGCGGGGGCACCCGACGATGGGCACGGTGCGGCTGCTCGGCCTCCCCGTCAAACTGAGCGAGACGCCGGGCGCCATCCACCGCGCGCCACCGCTCTTCGCGCAGCACACCGACGAGGTGCTGCGCGAGATCGGCGTGACGGACGCGGAACTGGCGTCACTGCGGGCGAACGGCGTCATCAACTCCGGCGCCCTCTCAACGAACGCGGCGGACGGATAAAGCAGCCTTGATTGCCAAACCCTCCTCTCCCTCTCCATCGCCGCTCTAATTTCGCCGTATTTGCAACCTTCGGGCGATAGAGAGCGGGTGCCCCCTGGGCAGGGGGGGTGAGGAACGAAACCACTTCGTCCATGAAGGAGACGGACCCATGCCCCTCGCCGTGACGACTGCGGAGCTGCAGAATCTGCTCGAAGCGGTGCCCTTCAACCGGCAATACGGCTTTCGTCTGCAATCCATCGACGATGGCATGTGCGCGATGGCCATCCCGTTCCAATCCTCCTTCGAGCGGCCCGATGGCCTGATCAGCGGCCCGGTCTTCATGGCGGCGGCGGATGTGGCGATGTGGCTGGCGATCATGACGAGGACCGGCATTGTCGATAGCCTCGTGACCGTCGAGATGAAGACGAACTTCCTCAACGGCGCGCGGGCGCAGGACTGCATCTGCACCGCGACGGTGCTCAAGTTCGGGCGGCGGCTCGTCTACGGCACCGCCGCGTGCACCGATGGCACGAACCGGCTATTGACGCACCACACCGTCACGTATATCAGGCCGGAACGCTGATTCGACTGGTTTGCAGGGCAGTGTTGCCGCAATCATAGGCCATCCACACGGCGTCCTTCATGGGAACCGCGCTCGCTTTTCTCGTCGATCCACTGGCCGACATTGCGGTACTTCGCGTACCGGTCCGCGAGCAGGTGGGGAATATCAACATCCGTGCCGACGCCGTACGCCGCGTCGAGGGCCGCGAGGTGGCGTTCGATGGCGTTGCCGACGGTGTCGATCGCGTCGAGCGGGTCCTCATGCGCGGGGACGGGTTCGGGCACCACCTCGTCGATGACGCCGAAGAGGGTTGATTCCGCACCGGTGATCCGCATCGCAGCGGCGACTTCCTGCTTCTTCGCGGGGTCGAGCTTGAGGATCGAGGCGGCGGACTCCGGCGGCGCGACGGAGTAGATCGCGTTCTGCATCATGATGATCCGGTCGGTCACGCCGATAGCGAGCGCACCGCCGCTGCCGCCCTGCCCGATCACGACGGAGATCGTCGGGACGCGCAGGCCGAGCATCGCCAGGATCGACTCGGCGATGGCGAGCGCCTGCCCGCGCTCCTCGGAGGGGAGGCTCGGGTCGGCGGCGGGGGTGTCGATGAAGGTGATGAGCGGGAAGCCGAACCTCTCCGCCTGCGCCATCAGCCGCTTCGCCTTGCGGTACCCCTCCGGCTTCGGCATCCCGAAGTTGTGCCGCACATTCTCCTTGGTATCCGCGCCGCGCTGGTGGCCGAGCAGCATCACACTCCGGCCATTGAAGCGCCCCACGCCGCCGATCAGTGCGGCGTCGTCACCGAAGAGCCGGTCGCCGTGGAGCGGCACGAACTCCGTACAGAGGCCGTTGATGTACCCGAGGGCACGGGGCCGCTGCGGGTGCCGCGCCCGCTGCACCTGCTCCCACGCGATCTCCGGCGTCAGGCGCTTCGGCAGGTCAGTCATGCGCGGTAGCGAGGGCGGGTTCGCGCGTGTCCACATGGGCGGGGTTCGTGATCGGCGCGCCATCGAGTTGGCGGGTGCCGTAGAGCGCGAGGAGCGTCGCGAGCGTCTGGCGCAGGTCGCGGCGATGCACGACGCCATCGACCATGCCGTGCGCCAGTTGAAACTCGGCGGTCTGCACATCGTCCGCGAGCCGCTGCTTCATAATCTGCTCGATCAGATTCTTCCCCGCGAAGCCGATGCGCGCACCCGGTTCCGCGAGCATGATGTCCGCGACGGTCGCGTACGACGCGGTGACGCCGCCGTAGCAAGGGTCCGTGAGGACGGCGATGTGCGGCAGGCCCGCCTCACCGAGCCGCGCGATGGCGGCGGTCGTCTTCGCCATCTGCATCAGCGAGAACAAACCTTCCTGCATCCGCGCGCCGCCGGAGGCATTGAAGGTGAGGAGCGGCAATCGCGCGTCGCGCGCGCGTTCGGCGGCGCGCGCGAGTTTCTCGCCGAAGACGCTGCCCATCGTCGCGCCCATGAACGAGAAGTCCGCGATGGCGATGGCGGCGGGTTCACCAAGGATCGCGCCCCTGCCCGTGACCATCGATTCCGTCTCATCGGTCTTCAATTGTGTGGCGGTCAGTTTCGCCCTGTAGGCATCGTCGCCGACCGCGAATCCGAGCGGATCGGTTGGCCGGACGGTCGTGTCCCACTCCGCGAAGGAAGCCGCGTCGAGGGTGTACTCGATCCGCTGCCGCGCGTTCAGGCGGAAATGCGCGCCGCACTTCGGGCAGACGTACAGGTTATTTTCCAGTTCCTTGACGTAGAGCGGTTCCTTGCAGGTGCCGCAGGGGATGATGATGCCGGGCGATGCGCTGTCGTCCGTGAGCCCGCGCGGTTCGGGTTTGAACTTGGATGGGGGTGTCGTCTCCGCACCATTCGGCGACGCTCCGTGCCCGCCATGCGCCCCACGGCGAAATAATCGCTCTTTCATTGCGTACCCATCCCCCGCGCATCGCGCTGTGCCGCATTTGCCCATGCCGACATGCCCGGTCACTCTCGCGCTGAACCGAACGCGCCGCTCCCGCATGGCCTTCTTCCACCACCGCGTACGATGGGTTCCGGCCAGCATAACATAACCGCCGAGGATGCGCACAACGGGTCAGACGATAGTGACGCGCCCCGCGTTCACGGAGATGGTGAGGGTGAAGCGGGCCTTCGCGCCCGCGTATTCCGGTGTCTCGTAGCCGCCACTGCGCGCGGTGAACCGGCTGGGAACATCGCGGCTGCCCGCCTTCGATTCGATCACGATGCGGACGGCTGCGCCCGGCGGCACGGTCACTTGCACATTCCCGGCGGTGGCCTTGATCGCCCCTTTCGCGTCGCCGCTGTACGTGGCGGGCAGGACGAGCCGGAAGGCGCCCGCGTTGGCCTGCGCGCTGAAGTCGTTCAATGTCAGCCCTTGCAGGTTGACATCGCTGCTCGATGCGTCCATCGCGAGGCTCAACGAGAGCGCCACGCCTGACGCCACACCGACATTCCACTGCGCGGATTCTTCGGCGTCCTTGGAGCCGTTCTCTTCGGAGAGTTTCCATGTGTCGCCCTTGTGCTCGAGCACGGCATCGCCACGGTTCTTCCCCGGTGTGTACATCCCTTGCAGGAGGTTCGGGTTGTTCACTTCGAGCGGGTGGAGGACGACGGTCGCCGCGTTGGCGGTCAGGTCGATCTTGCCGGTATCCCCCGTGCGCGGTGCGGCGAAGGTCTGCGCGACGCCCGCCGCGACGCCGTTGCCGCCGTTGAGGAAATGTGCGATCACGAGCGCAACGGCGATCACTAGCACGAGCGCGAGCGCCGCCACGCCCCCAACCGCCCAGCGCAGCATCCTCCCGTGCAGCGGGGCGCGGATGCCAACACGGGGAATCTTGCGGTTTGGTTCACCGGGTGGCAGGGCGAGCGGCTCGGTCACATGCGGTCCTTTCACGGGTCGGGCGAGCGCTGCCGCAAGCATACCGTCTCACGTTGGGTGGTCGCGACTGTACGTTCATCAATGAAATGGGGGTTGACGCTGAGGGGTAATCCGTATACTGTGCAATCGGGACGTGGGGAATGGCTGCACGCCCGCAGGAACATCGATTGGGTGCACGATCAAGATGAACCATAACGCCGCGACAACAAAGAAACTCCCGCGCCGCCGTCCGCCGGGCAGAGCCGGGGGATACTCGCGGTGCGTAGCGCCGACGCCTTCCGGGCCATCCGGGAGGCTTTTTTTCTGTCCGAGGCCGAAGGTGGGCGCGTGATGCAGGCACATCAGGGAAGTCAGGCAAGCGGCGGGACGCTCGTGATTCGCGGCGGGCGGGTGATCGACCCTGCGTCCGGCTTCGATGGCATCGCGGACGTGATGGTGATGAACGGGCGCATCGCCGCGCTCGGCGCGGTGGCGAACCGCGCGGACGGCCTGCGGACGCCGATGCCGGAGACTCTCGACGCGACGGGCTGCATCGTCTGCCCCGGTTTCGTCGACATCCACGTCCATCTGCGCGACCCCGGTCAGGAGCGGAAGGAGACGCTCGCGACTGGCACGCGGGCGGCGGCGCGCGGCGGCTTCGTCCACATCTGCTGCATGCCGAACACCGTCCCCGCGCTCGACAGCGCGGCGCGCATCCGCGACGTGCGCGAGCGGGCAATCCTCGTCGGCATGGTGCGCGTCTCACCCATCGGGGCGATCAGCATCGACCGCAAGGGGGAGGCGCCCGCGCCGTGGGCGGAGATGGCGGCGGCGGGCGCGGTAGCCTTCTCGGACGACGGCGACAGTTGCATGAGCGAGGCGATCATGCGGGCCGCGCTGGAGGCGACGCGCATCCACGGGAAACCGCTCGCCGTCCACTGCGAGGACAAGGCGCTGATTCCTGACCCACAGGCCGGCATGAATGAGGGCATCGTCTCCCGCCGGATGCGCGCGCCGGGCATCCCCCGCGCGGCGGAGGAGGCGATCATCGCGCGTGACCTGCGGCTCGCCGAGGAAACGGGCGGCCTCCTCCATCTCTGCCATGTCAGCACGGCGGGCGGCGTGCAGTTGCTGCGCGAGGCGAAGGCGCGGGGCGTCAAGGCGACGGGCGAGGCGATGCCGCATCACATGACGCTCACCGACGAGTGGGTCGCGGGAGGACGCGCGTGGGCGTGGGAGAAGCCGTACCACCCCGGCTGGCCGACGCTCGACCCGCTGGCGAAGGTCAACCCGCCGCTGCGGACGAGCGAGGATGCCGCCGCCGTGCTCGCCGGGCTGAAGGATGGGACGCTCGACTGCATCGCGACCGATCACGCGCCGCACACGATGGCCGAGAAGGCGCAGGACCTCGCCGCCGCGCCGTCGGGCTTCACCGGCTCGGAGACGGCGCTGCCGCTCCTGATGGAGATGGAGCGCGCCGGGTTGCTGACGGTGCCGGAGATCGTGCGGCACCTGACGGTCAACGCCGCGCGCGTCTTCAATCTGTCGGGCGGCGCGTTGCGACCGGGCGCGCCCGCCGACGTGACGATCTTCGACCCCGCCGCGTCGTTCATGGTCTCGGAAACAACGCTCGTGTCGAAATCGCCGAACACCCCACTGCTCGGCATGAAACTGACGGGTGCCGTGCGGGCGACGCTCGTCGGTGGGCGGGTGGTCTACGACGCGCGGCGCAACCCGGCGTTCGCGGGAGGGGATGTGTCATGACCTATGTGGACGAAAGCCGAACTGCGGCGCTCGCGCTCGAAGACGGGCGCATCTTCCCCGGTCGCCCGTTCGGCGCGCCGGTCGAGACGGACGGCGAGGTCGTCTTCACGACCTGCATGACCGGGTATCAGGAGATCGCGACCGACCCGTCGTTTCGCGGTCAACTCGTCTGCCTGACGTACCCGATCATCGGCAACTACGGTGTCACGCCGGGCGACGACGAGTCGCGCCAGCCCTGGGTCTCCGCGCTGATCGTGCGCGAGTACGTCGATGAGCCGAGCCACTGGCAGATGACGGGCACGCTCGATGCGTACCTGCGCGAGCACAACATCCCCGGCATCGCGGACGTGGACACGCGCGCCCTGACGCGACATATCCGCACGCACGGCCTCATACGCGGCGTGCTGGTGCCCGATCGGGCGGGGATGGGCGATGCGGAGTTAGTCGAGCGTGCCCGCCGCGCCCACCTCACGTCGGATATCGACGCGGTGGGGGACGTGAGCGCGCCCGCGTCGCGCGATTACGCGGGTGTGCTGGACGGCCCGCACGTCGTGGTGCTCGACTGCGGGCTGAAGGAGAACATCGTTCGGTCGCTCGTCGCGCGCGGATGCCGCGTCACTGTCGTGCCGCACGACACGCCGTACACCGAGGTGCGCGCACTCGCACCGGATGGGCTGCTCTGCTCGCCCGGCCCCGGCGACCCGGAGAATGCGATGGCGGCGGTCGATACTGTGCGCCGCGTGCTGGACGACGGCACGCCGTACGCGGGCGTCTGTCTCGGCCATCAACTGCTCGCGCTCGCGATTGGCGCGCAGACGAGCCGCCTGCCGTTCGGCCACCGGGGCGGCAATCACCCGGTGCTCGACCTGATGACCGGGCAGGTGCGGGTGACGAGCCAGAACCACGGCTTCAAGGTCGAACCGGACTCCATCCCGACCGCGAACGGCTGGCGCGTCGCGCACCTGAACCTCAACGACGGCTCGGTGGAGGGGCTGTCGCACGATTCGCTGCCCGCGTTCAGCATCCAGTACCACCCGGAGGGCGCGCCGGGGCCGCAGGACAGCCAGGACCTCTTCGACCGCTTCCTCGCGATGGTGGCGACGTATCGCGCCGCGCGGCAGCCGGATCCGGCGGCGGGGGCGGCGAATTGACGACCGAGGCAGCATTCCCGTCCATGTTGATGCTCGATTCCCACGGTGACGACACCACCGTCTCCACGGCGACGCGCATCTTCGATCTGTGGAGCGCGCAGGCGACGCCGTTTTACGTCTTCGTCCTGCGGCTGGACGCGGCGACGGCCCGCAATGCCGCCGTGCGACGGGCGCTGACGGCAGCGGGCATCGGGCATGTCATCCCGCCGGAATTCCTGCATGTCACCGTGCAGAGCCTCGGCAATCTCGGCGAGGGCGGCCTGACGGAGCGGATCGCCAGTGAACTCGGCGACGTCGTAACCAACGCACTCGCGGCGTGCGCGCCCATTTCGGTCGCGCTCGGCGCGGTGAACACGTTCCACGGAGCGGCATTCATCGAGGTACACGAGGAGTCCGATAGTGCGCCGCTCCATGCGACGCAACGGGCCGTCATTGATGCACTCGTCGCGGCAAATCGCGTGCCCGTCCGGCACCTGGAGCGGCCCTACGTGCCCCACCTCTCGATCTGCTACTACGACCGCGATTATCCGGTGCAGCGGGTTGCCGACGCGCTTTCCAGCCACTGCAGCGAGACGTTCGGGTCGCTCCGCGTCGATGCCATCGAACTTGTCCGCATCGTCGGCAACGGCCCGCCGTACCCGCCGATGGAGACGGTGCGGCGCATCCCACTCGGAGGCACTTGAAGTGAGGGCGTTCTGGATTCTGCCGGGCCTTCCTAATCCCCCTTCCCCGTTCCCGAATTGCTCCCCTCTCCGCTTCGGGGAGGGGTTGGGGGAGGGGCTTCTGTGCCGTTGCGTGGTATCCTGCCCGCAGTATCGCTGTTTGCCGGAGACGGTACCTGGAGGAGCAATCGCATCATGACAGCCACACAACCCTTTGTGACCACCTATGATGAGGCATGGCAACAGTTCACGAGCCGTGCGACGACGCAGGACGAGAGCGTGTACGATGCGACGCAGCGCGCCAACACGGCGAAGTCCGCGTACGTCGCGTTCCTGATCCCCGTCACGAGCCACGCGATTGTCGAGGCGACCCGCCCGGTGCGCGAGGCGTTGACGGCGGCGGGGATTGAGGATGTGATCCCCTCGCACTATTTCCACATCACCGTGCTCGGCCTTGGCCTCGAATCGGCGATCCGCACGACAACCGGCAACATCGCGCGCATCATGGATCGCACGAGCCGCGCGCTCCGCGATGTGCAGCCACTGATGCTCAATGTGCGCGGCGTCAACTCGTTCGGCAACGCCGCATTCGCCGAGGTGCACGACCAGGCGAACGGGCTGGCATCCCTGCGCGACACGCTGGTGCGTTCGATCCACCAGATCGGCCTGCCGGGGTTCGGGGAATCGGCCCTTTCCGCCGAAAGCCCCGCGCCGGAGGGCGAAGCGACGCAGGATCGGGCGGACAAGGTCAACGCGCCGCCGTACCTGCCGCACCTGTCGCTCTGCTACTACCACACGCAGTACCCGACGAAGCAGATCGCGGAGATTCTCGCGCCGTACCGGGAACTGGAACTCGGCCGGTTGCGCCTGAACTACGTCACCCTTGCGTCAATCCCGCACTCGGATTTCGACCGGTTCCCGCCGATCACCCGGATCGCCGATCTCCTGATCGGCTAAGGAGAAGCAGACTCGTGACGACGCCCGCCCCTCCCGACCCCGCGATGCCCAGGACGGTTTTTGTCATCGGCTCCGGCCCCATCGTCATTGGGCAGGCGGCGGAGTTCGATTACGCGGGGACGCAGGCGTGTCGCGCCTTGCGCGAGGAGGGCGTGCGCGTCGTCCTCGTCAATTCCAACCCCGCGACGATCATGACGGATGAGGACGTGGCGGACGTCGTCTACATCGAGCCGTTGACGGTGGATGTGCTCAAGCGGATCATCCAGCGCGAGCGGCCCGACGGCCTACTGCCGACGCTCGGCGGGCAGACGGGACTGAACCTCGCCGTCAAACTGGCCGACGCGGGCATCCTCGAACAGTACAATGTCCGGCTGCTCGGCACGTCCCTCGAGGCGATCAAGAAGGCGGAGGATCGCGCGCTCTTTAAGGAGACGCTCGAAGGCCTCGGGGAACCGGCAATCGCCAGTGCGATCTGCCACACGCTGGAGGAGGCGCGCGAATTCGCCCTCTCTGTCCCGCCGCCGCTGATCGTCCGCCCCGCGTACACGCTCGGCGGCACCGGAGGCGGCATCGCGCAGACGTGGGACGAGTTGGACGAGAAGGTGCTCGCGGGCCTTCACGCCAGCCCGATCCATCAAATCCTGCTGGAACGCTCGCTGCTCGGCTGGAAGGAGGTCGAGTACGAGGTGATGCGCGATGGCGCGGATACGTGCATCACGATCTGCAACATGGAGAACTTCGACCCCGTCGGCGTGCATACCGGCGACAGCATCGTCGTCGCGCCGTCGCAGACGCTCTCCGACCGCGACTATCAGATGCTCCGCTCGGCCTCCTTGCGAATCATCCGCGAATTGAAGATCGAGGGCGGGTGCAACATTCAGTTCGCGCTCGACCCGCGCTCGTCGCAGTACTACGTGATCGAGGTAAACCCGCGCGTCAGCCGCTCGTCCGCGCTGGCGTCGAAGGCGACGGGTTACCCGATCGCGCGCGTCGCGGCGAAGATCGCGATTGGCAAGCGGCTGACGGACATCCCGAATGCCGTCACGGAGAAGACGACCGCCGCCTTTGAACCCGCGCTCGACTACTGCGTGCTCAAGATTCCGCGCTGGCCGTTCGACAAGTTCTATCGCGCGGAGCGCACCATCGGCACGCAGATGAAAGCGACGGGCGAGGTGATGGCGATTGACCGCTCGTTCGAGGCGGCGATGCAGAAGGCGGTGCGCTCGCTCGAATGGGACGACCGCGACCTCGGTTGGGAGGAGACGACATGGGGCGGGCCGGACGGCGGCGCGCTCCTCGACGACCTCGTTCGCCGCCCGAACGACCAGCGGCTCTGGGCGATCATGGCCTGCCTTCGTCGTGGCGTGACGACGGAAACTCTCGCGGCGGACACTGACATCGACGTCTGGTTCCTGCGCCGCCTCGCCGCCATTGTCGCGATGGAGGGCCGCATCGGGCGCGAGCCCCTGACCGATCAACTGCTGTGGGAGGCGAAGCGCGTGGGGTTCGGCGATGCATGGCTCGCCCGGCTGACCGATACGCCGGAGGGTGAGGTCGCGGTGCGGCGGCGGGCGGCGGGCATCGTCCCGGTCTGCAAGATGGTCGATACGTGCGCCGCCGAGTTCGACGCCGCGACGCCATACTTCTACACGACGTACGAGGACGAGAACGAGGCCGAGCCGCTGCCAGGGCCGAAGGCGGTCGTGATCGGCAGCGGCCCGATCCGCATCGGGCAGGGGATCGAGTTCGACTACTCCTGCGTCCAGGCGGCGCAGGCGCTCCACGCGGCGAGCGTGCGCTCCATCATGCTCAACAACAACCCGGAAACCGTGAGCACGGACTTCGATACCTCGGATCGTCTCTACATCTGCCCGCTGGATGAGGAGGGCGTGCTCGACATTCTGTACCTGGAGGGGAGCGGGGTGCCTAATCCCCCTGCCGCCCAGAGGGAACCCCCCTTCCCCATGGGGGAAGGGGGAGCCGTAGGGGTCGCAGCCGTTGGTGCGACGATAGGGGATGGTGGAGTTGCCATCATTGAAGCGGTCTCCCCTCCCACGTCGGGAGGGGCCGGGGGCGGGCATCCCGATGTGCCGCCCGTCGTGCTCCAGTTCGGCGGGCAGACGGCGATTAACCTCGCGCGGCCACTGTCGGAGGCGGGCGTGCCGATCCTCGGCTCGGGCCAGGAGGCAATCGATCTCGCGGAGGATCGTAAGCGGTTCGAGAAATTCCTGCGGCAGGTCGGCATCCCCCAGCCGCCCGGCACCGCCGTGCGCACCGTGCTCGACGCGGAAGTGGCGGCGGAGACCATCGGCTACCCGGTGCTGGTGCGCCCGTCGTACGTGCTCGGTGGCCGCGCAATGGAGGTTGTCTACACCGAGGACGATCTGCGTAACTACCTCGGCCGCGCCGTGCTCCTCTCTGATAAGCCGGTGCTGATCGACAAGTACCTCGCGGGAAAGGAGGTCGAGGTCGATGCGATCTGCGATGGGACGGACGTGCTGATCCCCGGCGTGATGGAGCACATCGAGCGCGCGGGTGTCCATTCCGGCGACTCATTCGCGGTCTATCCGGGAGTGAACCTATACCCAACCGAGGTGGAGCAGGTCGTCGATTACACGACGCGCATCGCCCTCGCGATGGGCGTGCGCGGGCTGATGAACATCCAGTACGTCATCTACCGCGCGCGCCTGTACGTGCTGGAGGTGAACCCGCGCGCCAGCCGCACGGTGCCGTTCCTCTCGAAAGTGACCGGCGTGCCGATGGTGCGGATTGCGACGAACATCATGCTCGGCAGAACGCTCAAGGAGCAGGGGTACGCGGGCGGCTTGTGGCCGCGTCGCCCGCTCGTCGCGGTCAAAGCGCCCGTCTTCTCGATGGCGAAGTTGCGCGGCGTGGAGGTCGGGCTTGGCCCGGAGATGAAATCCACAGGCGAGGCGATGGGGATCGACCGGACGTTCGCGCCCGCGTTCATCAAGGCAATCGCCGCCGCCGGGATGTCGCTGCCGGAGCGCGGGAGCGTCGTCATCTCCTTGCAGGACAGCGACAAGACGGACGAGTACGCTGAGATCATGGAATCGCTCGTCCGTATGGGGTTTCACACTTATGCGACGGAGGGCACGGCGGCGTGGCTGGAGGCGCATAACATCCCTGTGCAGGCGATCGCGCACCGCATCGGCACGGGCGCGCCGGACATGCTCGACCTCATCTCCGCCGGCACGGTGCACGCGGTAATCAACACGCCCGGCCCGGTGGATCGCGAGATCGCGGACGCCTTCCTGATGCGCCGCGCGGCGGTCGAGCGCGGCGTCCCGTGCATCACGAGCATGGACACTGCGCGTGCAATGATCGAGGCGATGCGCTCCGGCAGCGAGGCGTACACCGTCCAGCCCCTGCCCGACTACCGGAGCGCGGTGGGGCGGGGGTACTGAGGAGCGCTGAGTGCTATCTGTCGGACGTGCTGAGTGCGAATCCGCTCTCTCGTCTCCATCGCCGCACAACGTTGATCCATACCGTGAACTCGGGACAATGGCTCCGTACGAGAGGGGCCGTGGGTGAGGAAGAATGACGGGCGCCCGATGGGCAGATGGGGGTGGGTAATTCGTTGACCCAAATGTTCACCGCGCCGATCATCGAGAACGAGCACGCCGGGCGGGGGAGCGTCGTGCTGCGCGTCCGCGTGCCGCATACGGTGGCGACGCAGGCGCGCGCGGGGCAGTTTGTCCATGTGCGCACGTCCGGGAGTGCGGATCAGTGGGACCCGCTGCTGCGCCGCCCGATGTCCCTGCTCGGCGTCGATCCCGCGACGGACGAGGGCCTGATCCTCGTCCAGAATGTCGGGCGCGGCTCCGGCTGGCTCGTGGGCCGACGACCGGGGGAGACGCTCGATGTGCTCGGGCCGCTCGGCGGCGCGTTCACGGTCGCAGGGAACCAGAAGCACCTGCTGATGGTCGCGGGCGGTGTGGGCGTCGCGCCGCTCGTGATGCTCGCGGAGGAGGAACTGCCGAAGGGCGCGGAGATCGTGCTGCTGATCGGCTCGCAGACGGCGGAGAAGCATCTGCCGCTCCACTATCTGCCCGAACAGGTCGAGGTGATCCGCGCGACGGATGACGGCACGCTCGGCCATCAGGGGTTCGTGACCGACCTCGTGCCCGATTACCTCGATTGGGCGGACGGCATCTTCGCCTGCGGGCCGAACCCGATGTTCCGCTCGCTGCGGACGAAAATACTGGCCCATCGCGGCGTGCGGACGCCCCCGGTGCAGGTCTGTTTGGAGCAGCAGATGGGCTGCGGGATGGGCGTCTGCCTCGGCTGCGTCGTCGAGACGAAGCGCGGCTACGAGCGGACGTGCACCGAAGGCCCCGTTTTCCCGATGGAGGCGCTCTCATGGTCGTGAATCTTCGCACCGATCTCGCGCCGCGCAACCCGCGCGAACTCGTGCTCGCGAACCCGGTCCTCGTCGCGTCCGGCACGTTCGGCTACGGGACGGAGTACGCGCGCGCCGTCGATATTCAGCGACTCGGCGGTATCGTCTCGAAAGGGACGACGTTCCGACCGCGCAAGGGCAACGCGATGCCCCGAATCGCGGAGACGCACGCGGGGATGCTGAACAGCATTGGCTTGCAGAACCCCGGCATCCACGAGACGATCCGCAAGTACACGCCGATCTGGGAGCGCTGGCGGACGAAGGTGCTCGTCAACATCAGCGGCGAGCATGTGGACGAGTACGCCGAGATGGCGCGATTGCTCGACGAGGCGCGGGGCGTCGCGGGGATCGAGGTCAACATCTCCTGCCCGAATGTCGATGTCGGCGGGATGCAGTTCGGCGTCGATTGCGAGATGGCGGCGGAGGTGACGGCGGCGGTGCGCGCGAGTACGACGCTCCCCGTGCTCGTCAAGCTTTCCCCGAATGTGACGGACATCGTCGCGATCGCGGAGGCGGTCGTCGCGGCGGGCGCGGACGCCGTCACGCTGATTAACACGCTGAAGGGGATGCGGATCGACACGCGGCGTCGCCAGCCGGTCCTCGCGATGGGCGGGGGCGGCTTGTCCGGCCCGGCGGTGAAGCCCGTCGCACTCTGGATGACGGCGCAGGTGGCGCAGGCGGTCGCGGTACCCGTCGTCGGCATCGGCGGCATTGGCTCCGTCGAGGACGCGCTGGAGTTCTTCATGGCGGGCGCGTCGGCGGTGCAGGTGGGGACGGCCTCGTTCGTCAACCCGCATGCTGCAATCGAGGTGCTCGACGGCATCGGCGCGTGGCTCGACGCGGAGGGCCTCGACTCCCTGAACGCGATCATCGGCGTCGCGCTGCCCGGCCCGATGCCTCTCCGCACGGCGGGCGCCGCGCCAGAGGACGAGGCGGATCTGCTCGCGATGCTGCGGACGGATGATTAACAAGGGGCGGCGGGCGTCAGGTTGCTGCCACGATGAACGGCAGGTTGCATGGCGCTCCTAATCCGCCCGATGCAATGCGAGGATTACGATTCCTTGCGCTCGCTCGATGATGCGGTGATGCGCTACTGCGCCCGCGCCTTCCTCGGTTTCGACTGGGACATCGCCACGCCGGAGCGGCGTGAGGGACAACGCGCGATTACGCCGGATGCCTTCGCCTTCTACGCGCAAACGGGCTGCTCGTTCGTCGCAGTCTATGGGGCGGAGAGTGTTGGCTACGTGCTCGCGCAACCGCTACGGAACTTCGATCTGGAGCCGCTCGCGGTCTGGGTGGAGGACATCTCGGTGCACCCCGATCACCACCGGCGCGGCATCGCGACCGCGCTCTACGGCGCGCTCCGCTCGTATGGCGAAGCGGCGGGTGCGGCGGCGATCCTCGCGGGTATCCATGTCGATAATGCGGCGTCGCTCGCGCTGCACGAGGGCGTGGGATTCGCGATACACGAGACGCGGACGGCGGTCTGGCGGCTGGATGAATAAGGGGAGGCGGCGCGTGAGCGAACCAACGGCGGGCGAGGTGTTGCGGGCGGCGGGGGCGATCAAGACGGGGCATTTCCTCTATTCGTCCGGCTTGCACGGCGACACCTACGTCGAGAAGTTCGATTTGCTGCGAAATCCGCGCTTGACGGAGCAGATCTGTCGTGGGTTCGTGCGGGCGTTCGCGGACGCGGGCGTGGAAGCCGTCGTGGGGCCGACGACGGGCGGCATTCTGCTCGCGTTCGAGACGGCGCGGCAGATGGGCGTCGCGGCGGCATACGCGGAACGAGAAGGCGAGAAGGGCCGCGCTATTCGCCGGGGGACGATCTTCGCGCCCGGCACGCGCGTCCTCGTCGTCGATGATATCCTGACAACGGGCGGCAGCGTGCGCGAGACTCTCGGCGCACTTGATGGGCACGATGTGGCGGTTGTCGGCATCGGCGTGTTGTGGGACCGGGCGGGAGGCGCGGTGGCCTTCGGTGTCCCGCTCGTCGCGCTCAACTCCGAGGCCATCGCGACGTACGATCCGGCGGCATGCCCGCTCTGCAAGGCGGGCATGCCGCTCACCAAACCGGGCACGACGGCCAGACCCGGCCCGCGCTAAAATGCGCCGCCCCGCTACTCCTCGTGGGCGGGGAGGTTGCGCCGCTCGCGCAACTCGACCCGCAGGCCGACGAGGTCGTTCAACCGCTGCTCGATCTGATCGAGCAGGTCCGCGCGCGGGCGGCGCTCGTACTCATCGCGCAGTTCGAGGAGCATCTGGCACACCCGCCCGATCGTCCGCACCGTGTGATACGGGTCATCCTCGCGCACCGGATGCGCGTACCCCGGTGTGTAACGGGCCTCATCGTTTCGTGGCACGCCGCCGACCTTTCCTGGATCATTAGACGGGAAGCATCGCTTGCGCGGGCGCATCATCGATGTCGCCCGGTTCGTCATCCCCGTGATTTTCCATGCGCTCGTGCTCATCGAGCAGCGCGAGCAGTGCCGCCTCATCCAGCATCGGCACCTTCAGCGCGACGGCGCGATCCGCCTTCGATCCCGCCTCCGCACCGACGATCACCGCCGTTGTCTTCTTCGTCACGGTGCCGGTCGTCTGCGCGCCGAGTGCCTTGAGGCGCGTCTCCGCCTGTGGCCGGGACATCCCCTCCAGTCGCCCCGTCAGCACAAAGGTCTGCCCCGCGAGCGGCTGCGGGCCGGTGGGCAGCGCGCGCGGCGGGTCGGCCATCCGCACACCGGCGGCGGCGAGTTTGGCGATTAACTCGCGGTTTTGCGGCTCGGCGAAGAAGTCCACGACGCTCCGCGCCATGATAGCACCGACGCCGTTGACTGTGCCGAGATCGTCGGCGGTCGCGGCGGCGAGGGCGTCCATGGTGGTGAACCGACCCGCGAGCAGCCCGGCGGAGCGCTCGCCGACGTGCCGGATGCCGAGGCCGAAGACGAGCCGCGCGAGTGGGCGGTCCCTGCTGCCGTCGATGGAACGGAGCAGATTATCGACGCTCTTGTCGCCCAGTTTCTCCAGTCCCAGCAGCCTCTCGCGTTCACTTTCGAGGTGATAGACATCCGCGACATCCCGCAGGAAGCCGAGGTCGACGAAGCGGTCCGCGAGGCGGTCGCCCAGTCCCTCGATGTCCATCGCGTTGCGCGAGACGTAGTGCTTAATGCGCTCGCGCACCTGCGCGGGGCACGAGATGTTCGTGCAGTACGCCATCGCCTCATCGGGGAGCCGTTCGACCAGCGCGCCGCAGACGGGGCAATGGTCGGGCAGGGTGAACGGGCGCTCGCCGCCATCCCGCGCGTCGGTGACGACCGAGACGACCTGCGGGATCACGTCCCCGGCGCGCTGGATGATGACGGTGTCGCCGACGTGGATGTCCTTGCGACGGATTTCGTCCTCGTTATGCAGCGTCGCGCGGGCGACGATCACGCCCGCGACATTGACCGGCTCCAACTCCGCGACGGGGTTGAGGCTCCCGGTGCGCCCCACCTGAATCGTGATCGCGTTGATCCGCGTCCGTACCTGCGTTGCGGGGAACTTGTACGCGGTCGCCCAGCGCGGCTCGCGCGCGACGTTGCCGAGTTCCTCCTGCAAGCCGAGGCTGTCCACCTTGATGACGACGCCATCGATCTCGAAATCGAGCGCGTCGCGCTGCTCGCGCCAGTGCGTGCATCGCTCCCAGACTTCATCGACCGTGTTGCACGTCGTGGCGTGGGGGGAAGGGCGGAAGCCGAGGGCGTGCAGCCGCGCGAGCAGTTCACTCTGCGCGCGCACCGGCATCGCGGTGGGGTCCGTCCAGTATCCGGCGGCATACGCGAAGAAGCCGAGCGGTCGGCTCGCGGTGATGGTCTGATCCAGTTGCCGCAGCGACCCCGCCGCCGCGTTGCGCGGATTCGCGAACGTCGCCAGGCCGTCGCGCTCGCGCTCCTCGTTCAGACGGTGGAAGCCGGTGCGCGTTAGATAGACCTCGCCGCGCACCTCGACCGCGCCGGGGAGCGGCTCGCGCAGTTTGAGCGGCACGGTGCGAACGGTGCGCAAGTTCGCCGTCACATCCTCGCCGGTGAATCCATCGCCGCGCGTCGCGCCGCGCACCAGTCGCCCGTTCTCGTACGTCAGCGCGACCGCCAGGCCGTCGATTTTCGGCTCGACATCGAAGGTGATCGTGTCGCGCCCGATGATGCGATAGACGCGCTCGGTCCACGCGCCGAGGTCGTCGCGCGAGAAGACGTTGCCGAGCGAGAGCATCGGCACGGGATGCGTCACCGTGCCGAACTGCGCCGAGGGGGCCGTGCCGACCCGCTGCGTCGGCGAGTCGGGCGTGACGAGCGCGGGGTACTCCGCCTCGATCGCGCGGAGTTCGTTCATCAGCGCGTCCCACTCGGCGTCCGTCAGTGTCGGGTTGTCATGGACGTAATACTCGACATTCGCCTGGTCGATGCGCTGCCGCAACGCGGCGACGCGCTCCTCGACCGCCACCGGCGGTGTGGCTTGGAGCGTTGCTTCGATCTGCATTTTTTCGGCGGCGCTCACGCGGGCAATTCTCCTCGGTATCGTTGCGTTCACTGCGCGAAAGTATACCATGTCCGTACGCCAATGAATGGCGGCAGCGCAAGAGTCGCGCTCGTAACGAATGTGTTTGGGAGGAGTGCGATGAAGATGGCGGCGCAGTATGCCCTGTTCGCGTTCGTGGCCGGTGCGGGCGTGGCGTTCCAGTTCGGGGTCAACGGCCAGTTGCGCCGCGTGTCGGGCCAGCCGGTCTGGGCATCGCTCGCGTCATTTTTCATCGGCACGCTCATCCTCTCCGTCTGCTTTCTCGCCACCCGGCGCGGCTGGCCGCCCGCTTCGCGGTTCGCGCACGCGCCGTGGTGGATCTGGATCGGCGGCGCGCTCGGTGCGTTCTACGTCGTCGCGAGCGTCATCGCGGGGCCACGCCTCGGGGCAGCGGCGCTGATCGCCTGCGTGATCGCCGGGCAACTGGTCGCCTCGGTGATGATCGATCACTTCGGGCTGGTCGGCTTCGCGGTGCATGCCGCCAACCCCGGCCGGATCGTCGGCGCGATTCTGCTCCTCGGCGGGGTCGCGTGCGTGCTGCGATACTGAATCCCCGCCGCCTACAGTGTGGCGCATAACTCAGCACCGGTATGGGAGAGCGCGGCAATTTCCATGAATCAGGAATCGAAACACAAACGACAGACGAGGTTGATGACGCTGAACAGCGTTCGACATTGTGGCAAATTCGTTCGTTTCGTGGGAGTGGAACAGCAATGGACTCAATGAGGCGATTGCTCTCGCAGATCAGACCGTGCTTGCTCGCAGGCGTTCATGCAGCGGAGGGCGAACAATGACGCCCAGACCTTGAGCATGAATCCCGCTTCCAGTTGGCGGCTGTTCACCCCCTCGATCGTCTTCCGATAGCGCCGCAGCCCCACCCGCTCGTCCAGCGGGTTCGGTGCCATCTTCGCCTGGCGGATCGGTACCAACCGCACCCCGCTCTCCCCTTCCCGCATCGCCGCATCGTCGGCGCTGTGGTACGCCTTGTCCCCGTACCGCCATCCCCCGGTGGGTCGCCGCTGCGCCAACGCATGCACCGGGTATTCCGTATGATCGTCGGACACGACTGTTGTTGCCCCATCACCTTCGACGGAGGCGACGATGAACACCAGACATGCGTGGGAGCGCGTCGAGGAAGTCGTCACGATGCACAGCCGCAGCGGGACGGTCGGGGTGTCGCTCCTCGGGCCGGACGGCGCGCGATGGCACCGGCACGGCGACCGCAAATTTGATCCCGCGAGCACGCTGAAGATTCCCGTCATGGTTGAGATCTACTGTCAGGTCGACGCGGGGCGACTCGCCCTCGACGAGCCATGGACCCTCACGGACGATCACCGCGTCATCGGCAGCGGCGTGCTCAATCACTTCCGGACGGGCGCGACGATCAGCCTGCACGACCTTATCTACCTGATGATTTCGATCAGCGACAACCTGGCGACGGACATTTTCATCGATAAGGTGGGGGTCGAGGCGATCAACTACACGATGGCGGACCTCGGGATGCAGCACTCCCGCCTCGGCGACACGATTCGCGACCTCTTCGCGGGGACGGCGGCACCGAATATCGCCACGCCGAATGACTATGTGAGCGCCGTCGCGACGATCCTCGACGGCAAGGCCGCCGCCCCCGCGTCGTGCGAGGCGATGACGGCGATGGTCGAAACGCAGCAGAATGGCCGCTGCATCGCGCGGTTCATCCCGACGTTCCCGCCGACGATTCGCTGGGGAAGCAAGACGGGGACGTTCATCGGCGTCTGCAATGAGGAGGGTTTCATCATCGGGCCGAACGGTCGGCTGATCATCGCGGTCTATACCGAGAACTACGCCGACACGCACACCGCCGAGGCGGTTATCGGTGAGATCGCGCGGGCGGCGATGGCGGATACCGGCGGCGTCGGGCCGCTCTCTACGAGTTAAGTGTTGAAGCGGTGGGGACGGGCGGGAAACCGCCGCCATAATGGTTCAACATTCCGGTTCGAGGTCTGCGGTACGTAGACTCAAGAGAGCGAAGGAGGGGCACCATGCAACCCGGTGACGCAACGAACGTGGCGCGACGGTCAGGTCTCACACGGCGGGCATTTGTCGGCGGCTCGGCGACGATGGCGGCGGGTGCGATCCTCGTGGCGTGCGGCGGCAACCCGGACGCGAAGGCAACCGCCGCGCCCACCGCCGCCGCATCGACGGGCGGGACCGTGCCTGCCGCCGCGGCCGCCACACCGCAGGTCGCCGCTCACACCCTCTCAGTCGAGCGTGTTCCTCACGCCGTCATGGCGTCCCAGCAGGCGCGGGTGATGCGCGCGATTGTTTGCTGCGCCGCCGCCGCACCCGGCATCCCGTCCGGTGTCTCCACCGGCACATGCTCCGTGTAGACGGTCAGGATGAAGCGCGGCTCGTCGCTCGCGAAGACGATCCCGGCGTCGTTGTAGTTGCGCGCGCCGGTGCCCGTCTTGTGCGCGACCTTCGTGCCGGTGGGGAGCAGGGCGGGCATCCGCGCGTTCAATTTCTGCCAACTGAGGATATCCATCGCCAACCGGCAGAGCGCGGGCGCGCATCCGAGCCGCGCCGCTGCGTCCGCGTCTCGCGTGCCCGCGAGGATGCATTCGAGCAGCAGGCCGACATCGGCGGGCGTCGTTGTGTTCGTCGCATCGACGGGATGATCGCGGCGCAGGCCGCTCGGTGGCATCCCGTGGCGGTGCATCGTGCCGCGCATCCCGATGGACCGGCAGAGCGCGTTGACGCGGTCAAGCCCGACCATCTCCGCGACCGCCCCCGTGCAGACATTGTCGCTGACGATAATCATCATCACCAGCGCGTCCTGAAACCGGATCGTGAACCCCGGCTGGAAGTGCTGGAAGCAGCCACTCGTCGTCTCCTGGTACTTCGCCGTGATCGTCACCGGCCGGTCGAGGGCGAAATCGCCCGCGTTCACCCCCTGGAGCGCGGTCATGAGAATGGCGACCTTCCGCGTGCTGGCGGATGGCACGACGGTGTGCCCGTGCCGGTCGGCGCTCGCGCCCGTCCGCACATCCTTGAAGTACCAACCGGTATGGAAGGGTTGCGCGTCGCACAGGTCGTTGAGTTGCCGGATAAGGGCGTCCATTTTCCTAACCCCCAAATCCCCTTCCCTGCGAGGGAAGGGGAGAAAATGCGGCGCCACCGCGCTACGTAGTGGCGACCGCCGCAATGCCCGCCGCCGCGATGGCGCGGTTGAGGATGTTCCCTTCCTCCGCGAGCGTGTCCTTGAGGCGGCGCAGTTGCTCGTCCAGCCGCTCGGAGAGTTCACCGAAGACGACCTCGGACTGGCGCGTCGGGACGGCATCCGCGCTATCGACGGCGTCGAAGAGGGCGTTGAATTTCTCCTGCAAGCCGATGGGGAAGAGCATCGGGCTTTTCGATTGCACGTCGATCAACGCGTGCTCGATGGAGCCGAGTTCGTCCTTCAGCGCCAATGCCGCCGTGCGGATCGCGTCGGCGCTCCCTCCGTCGTCGCCCGTGTCGATGCGGCCCTCCCAGCTCGTGACCTGCCCGCGCACCGTGCGGATGCGGTTAACAGCGCGGTGCGTCTCGGAGAGGCGGTCGCGGAGTTGCAGGAGCAGATCGTGCTGCGCCCGCAACTCCGCCGCACTTGCCGTGATGCGCGGGTCCGGCGTGATCGTGATTGGCTGCATCATCGTCTCCCCATTGACCGTCAGTTCGACGATGTACGCGCCGGGGAGGACCATCGGGCCGGTGGCTCGCACCCAGACATTCAGGTCCGGCGCGTCGATCTCCGGCGTACCGGCGTGGCGCATATCCCAGACGAGGCGGTTGACGCCTGCCTGATTGGGACAGGACTGAGCATCCGGCTTCTCCTCGCTCGAATAGGAGCGGATCACCGCGCCAGATTGGTCTTTGATGGTCACGGTAACGCCACTCTGTGATTGTCCGGGCAGGTAATAATGGATGATGACGCCGTTGGGCGGGTTCGCTCCGGCGTTGACATACTCCTTGCGGATCGTCTCATCGGGCCGCTTGACAGGGATGTACGAGACGACGCTGGTCGCTGCGTGGGCATGATTCACCATCCCTGCAACCGGGTCGCCGCCGAAGCCTTGATGGATGCGCACCCGCACGGTGGGGCGTGGCGCGAAGAGGTGCACGGCATCGCCATCCATCCCCGCCGCGAGTTGACGGAGGGGCGTCACGTCATCGAGGATCCAGAAGGCCCGCCCGTGCGTCGCGACGACCATGTCCGCGCCCTTGATGATGAGGTCGTGGATCGGCACGACGGGCATGCTGCCCAAAAGGCCCCCGCCGCCAAGACGCCGCCAGTTGCCCCCGTCGTCGAAGGAGACGTAGATGCCCGTCTCCGTGCCCGCGTAGAGCAATCCGCGCCGCGCCAGATCCTCGCGGATGACGCGCGTGAAGTCGGTCGCCGGGATGCCGTTCGTGATCGCCGTCCACGTCTTGCCGGAGTCGGTTGTCTTGTACAGGTAGGGCGTCGTGTCGTCGTGCTTGTAGCGCGTCGCGGCGACATAGGCGGTGGCGGGGTCGTGCGGCGAGGGTTCGATGATCGAGATCAGCGCCCACTCCGGCAAGTCGGGCGGCGTGACATTCGTCCACGTCTTGCCGTCGTCCTCGGAGCGATGCACGAGGCCGTCGTCGCTCCCCGCCCAGAAGACGCCAGCCTTGTGAGGTGATTCGACGAGCGCGAAGACGGTGCAGTAGACCTCCGCGCCCGTGTTATCCCGTGTGATTGGGCCGCCGGAGGATTGCAGTTTCGTCGGGTCGTTGCGCGTCAGGTCGGGGCTGATCGGCTCCCACGAGGTGCCGAGGTCGGTGGAGCGGAAGACGCGGTTCCCCGCGACGTAGAGTGTATTCGGGTCATGACGCGAGAAGAAGATCGGGAACGTCCACTGGAAGCGGTATTTCAAATCCCCCGCGCCGAGCGCCCAGCCGTAGAGTTCCGGCCAGACGGTAATGTTGCGCCGCTGCCCGGTGCGGTGGTTGTAGAGGTGCATCCGGTCGTTGTAGGCGCGCGGGCCAATGGGGCCGGAGGCGACCACCAAATCCGGGTCGTCAGGCTTGACGCCGATGTAGCCGCTCTCGCCGCCGCCCGGCTCGAACCAGTCCCGCTCGTGGATCGCCCCCTCAACGGACATGCTCGGCACCGAGATCGCCGTGTTGTCCTGCTGCGAGCCGTAGACGCGGTAGGGGAAGCGGTCGTCCGTCGTGACATGATACAGTTGCGCGGTCGGCTGGTTGTAGAGCGTGGACCACGACGCCCCGCCCGTGTACGTGACGCACGCGCCGCCGTCGTCCCCCTTAATCATGACCTGCGTATTGTGCGGGTTGATCCACAGGTCGTGCTCGTCGCCGTGCTGCGAGGGGTACTGCACGAAGTTTCGCCCGCCGTCCGTCGATTTCCAGACGCCGTAGTCCAGCCCCCAGACCGTCTCCGCATCCTGCGGGTCGGCGATCAGGTGGCAGTAGTACCACGCGCGGGTGCGGAGGAAGGGCGCGTCGCTGACGCGCTCCCACGCCTCACCGCCGTCGTCGGTGCGGAAGAGGCCGCCCGCCTCCGCCTCGATGATCGCCCAGACGCGGTCGGTGCGCGCGGGCGACGCCGCGAGGCCGATCTTGCCGAGGACGCCCGGCGGCAGGCCCGGCGCGTGCGTCAGTTCCGTCCATGTGTCGCCGCCGTCGGTCGTCTTCCAGATGCCGCTGTCCGGGCCGCCGCTAATGAGTTGATGAGGGTAGCGCTGCGCCTCGTAGATCGCGGCGTAGAGGATGCGCGGGTTGCGCGGGTCCATCGTGATGTCGTGCGAGCCGGCACGGTCGCTCTTGTGTAATACCCGTTCCCACGTCTCGCCGCCATCCTTCGAGCGGTAGACGCCGCGCTCCGGGTTCGGCCCGAAGGCGTGCCCGAACGCCGCGACGTAGACGAGGTCGGGGTTCTGCGGGTGAATGCGGATTTTGCCGATGTGCCGGGTGGCGGCGAGGCCCATGTTCCGCCACGTCTTGCCGCCATCGGTGGACTTGTAGACGCCGTCGCCGTGCGAAACGTTTCCCCGAATCGTCGCCTCGCCCGTGCCGGCGTAGATGACGTTCGAGTCCGATTCGGCGACGGCGAGCGCGCCGACCGCCGCCGTCCCGAAGAAGCCGTCCGAGATGTTGCGCCACGTCGTGCCGCCGTCAACCGTCTTCCAGACGCCGCCCGCGCACGCGCCGTGGTAGTAGGTCATCGGGTCCGTCACATCCCCCGCGACCGCGACGACGCGCCCGCCCCGGTGCGGCCCGATGCACCGCCATTCGAGGGTTTCTAATACGCTTTCCGTGATCCCCATTCCGTTTTCCTCGCCTTCGCTCCATTGCAAAAGATCGGTCAAGAAGTGTGTATCATAGACACTTTCTCTCATTCGTGCCCGGAGGGTATCATGAATTATTGAGGGCGCTCAGGCGCTAGTACAAGGCCAGACAAGGTTGTGTGTAAGGATGTAGAATCATCGCTATGAAACCACCGATCTTTGTCCGTCCATTGACGGACGGCGAACAGACCGCCCTGCTTGCTGGCCTCCGTTCCGCCGAT
>JAABUS010002885.1_pt1 | contig 30188 bp, 20 predicted proteins | sample 5560161 | NCBI WGS metagenome assembly JAABUS01 (sample SAMN10711885, study PRJNA513376) | rock metagenome | isolation source: Antarctica rocks | place: Antarctica: Victoria Land, Trio Nunatak nord | collected 2016-01-04
AAAAATCAAAGCGAAAGAAATGACCTGGAAAATGCCATCGCGCATGTAGTGGTTGATTTAAAAACCGAAACAATCAAAAAAGGCTCGCCGCATACACTTAGGATTACCAAAACCCAGGCGGCATACAACCGGGAAATGAAAAGCTGGAATGAGGACCTGGAATTGCTGAACAAAATAGATATAACCTATTAAACCTCGACAATTTATTTACTGGTAAGGCATTTTAATTATAATTCAATGCTATTATCCATAGATTATTCAGCCGCAACCATCTTTTTAAGTGCTTGTAGTGATCGGTTGGTAATCTGGAATCCCCGCAAATCACCCGGTTCTCTTAAGGTTCATTTATTGAAAGAAAAACATAGTTCAAAACCAAGAAACCGGTTAATTGCGGATGTGTGTTTTATTGGCAGGTTATATTGAATCATGGGGACGGGGAATAGATATAATGATGAATGCCTGTAAAGAATATGATCTACCGGAGCCTGTAGTTACAGAAGAGCAGGGCGGCATTTCTGTGACCTTCTTAAAGGATGTTTATACTTTAGATTACTTAAAATCATTTCACTTAAGTGATAGGCAAACAAAGGCTGTATTGTATATAAAGGAGAATGAAGAAATTACGAACGGCAGTATATCAGACCGTTAATAAAATCAGCAAAGTGGTAGCAACAAAAAGATTTGTCGGATTTAGTAACCAGAAAATTATTCAAAAGATTGGTACAACAGGGAAGGGTACAAAATACATTCTACCCTACATAGGGCTTGTAAAGGGCTTATAGGGCTTACATAGCGCTTGCGTAGGAGTGGCATAAACCAATTAAACAACTGAAGATCAATTGATCTTATCAACACCATCGTTTAAAATCATGCAGCAAGTAAATCACATAAAAGTTTTAAATCTTCCGATAAATAGTTCGAGTTTTGTACCAATGGGTTCACTGCAAATCTTGATTTACTTAGCCTTTGTTCTCTTCATCGTTGTATTGATATGCGTTCTGTAATTTTACCCTATAACTTGAAGACCGAAATATCAACATCTTTAGATTGGTCGCTTTCATTCCCATTAATAATTAAAAAAAGTAATTATGATTACATGAATATTACTACTTTTAAGCTTCCATTTTTTTCTTCAAAAAATTCAATTGCTATATGGGAGATTTTCAGATTAAAAAGCAACCTAAAAAGTATGATGCTGTCATTGTGGGTTCAGGTGCAGGTGGCGGAATGGCTGCTTATGTTTTAGCTAAGGCCGGTTTAAAAGTATGCTTATTAGAAGCCGGGGCAAATTTTGACCCCGCAGTAAACTCAGCTCAATTAAAAAATCCGTGGGAATCTCCGCGAAGAGGTGCAAGTACAAAATTTCGTCCGTTTGGTGATTTCGACGGCTGTTACTGGGGTTGGGAAGTAGATGGCGAACCGTATACCCAGGCTGAAGGTACTAAATGGGAATGGTGGCGTGCCCGCATGGTTGGTGGACGTACCAATCACTGGGGAAGAATTTCTTTACGGTTTGGTCCCAAAGATTTTAAACGGAAAAGTATTGACGGTCTTGGGGATGACTGGCCTATCAGTTATGACGATGTAAAACCTTATTATGATAAGATTGACCGGTTATTAGGTGTATTTGGAACCAATGAGGGTTTGGTAGATGACCCTGATGGTATTTTTCTCCCTCCGCCAAGACCAAGGTTACATGAACTATTTATTAAAAAAGCTGCAACGGGGGTTGGTGTACCTGTAATTCCTTCCCGCTTATCTATTCTTACTAAAAAAATAAATAATGAGCGCGGAGAGTGTTTTTACTGTGCACAATGTGGCCGCAGTTGTAAAGTCTATGCAGACTTTTCATCTTCTTCAGCTTTAGTTATTCCCGCAATTAAAACCGGTAATGTTGATTTGGTGACAAATGCAATGGCCCGGGAAGTATTAACAGACAGAGAAGGTCTGGCAACAGGCGTATCTTATGTAAATAAAGAGGATATGCAGGAATACCAGGTCACCGGCAGGACCGTTGTTCTTGCTGCCAGTGCATGCGAATCGGCAAGATTAATGTTGAATTCAAAATCACAGCGCCATCCAAATGGTATAGGCAATTCAAGTAATGCTGTCGGCAAATATCTGCATGATTCTACTGGTGCAGATATGGGTGGCATTATTCCTGAGTTATTCGACCGTAAGCGTTATAATGAAGATGGAGTAGGGGGTATGCATGTCTATTCGCCCTGGTGGCTGGATAATAAAAAATTAGATTTTCCACGCGGGTATCATATAGAATATGGCGGAGGTTTCGGAATGCCTTTATATGGGTTTAACTGGGGCATTGAAAACCTGAATGGAACTTATAAAATAAAAGACAAGCAAAAAGAAGCGGGTGGTTACGGTGCATCATTAAAAGAAGACTATCGTTATTTCTTCGGAGCACATGTAGGGATGGCCGGCCGTGGTGAAGCTATTGCAAGAGAAGACAGTTATTGCGAAATTGATCCCGCTGTAGTAGATAGATATGGCATACCAGTGTTACGTTTTCATACTACCTATACAGATTATGAGATAAATCAGGCTAAGCATATGAAAGAAACTTTTGCGGAAATTCTTCATTCAATGGGTGCTGTAGTTACATGGGGCGGAGATGATGGTCCAAAAAACAATTATGGCTTGCATGCTCCCGGAAATATTATTCACGAAGCAGGTACTGTTCGTATGGGAAATGATCCTAAACGGTCTCCGTTAAATAAATGGGCACAGGCGCATGATTGCAAAAATTTGTTCAATACAGATGGCGGCATGTTTGTATCTCAGGGTGATAAGAATATAACCTGGAGTATTCTCGCGTTGTCTATGAGAACAAGCGAGTACATTGTTGATCAATTGAAAAAGCGAAATATTTAAGTTTTAATGTATTTCAGACCATAATTCGAAACTGGTTTTTTTTAAGTAATAAAAAGCTAAACGCTATTTAAAAATTAAAAATAATGGACAGACGTAAATCGATAAAAGCATTATTGTTTGGAACGGCATCATCAGGTGTATTGATAGAAGCATGTAAGAATAGTGATAAGAAAGTTACTGAAACTTCAACAGTACAACCCTTTACAGGCCCGGAGCGCATGGCTGAAGAAAATGCACATTACAAAGAGATCAGCGCAGCCAGCAAATTTTTTACCGATCACGAGATGGCAACCATTGCCATTCTTTCAGATATAATTATTCCTAAGGATGAAGTCAGCGGCAGTGCAACTGATGCTAAAGTGCCTGATTTCATTGAGTTTATTGTAAAGGAAAAAGCAGAACATCAGACACCAATGCGCGGAGGATTGCGATGGATGGATATGTACTGTCTAAACAACTATGGAAAGACTTTTCGGGAAAGTGATGATAAACAGAAGATGGCTTTGGTAGATGCAATTGCTTATCCTAAAAAAACAAAACCTGAAATGAAACAGGGAGCAGCTTTCTTTAGTCTGATGCGCAACCTTACCGCCAGTGGTTTTTATACTTCAGAAATAGGAGTAAAGGATGTGGGATATATGGGTAACAGGCCTAACCAATGGAATGGTGTGCCTGCTGATGTTTTGAAACAATATAACATGAGTTATTCAGAAAAAGAATTGAAGGAATGTGTGAGTTTTGATAAGGTATAAGATTACTAAAACACCTTCATTCATAAGAAGACCAATAATCAGGTGACTACAAATTCCCTTCCCCCTTCCCCTTTGGAGAAGGGCCGGGGATGAGTTTACTCCTTGCGGATATTCAGTTTCTTTATCCCATACAATTCCTTCAAATAATTCACATCGTATAAATCTTTCCCAAAACAAATAATCGGAGGAGGTTTTACAATTATATCTCTCAACATTTGCCTGTCTGCTGCAGGATACTCTTTTATTTTTTTACTAACTGCAATTTCATATTCATCAAACGTTACCTCGTGCTCATTTTGTCGTTTAGCATTTTCTAACAGGCTTAGTCTTTCCTTCATTATTTGGTTATAAAAAAACCCTGATAACAGACTATCTGTTACCTTTTTCATATTTTCAGTAGAAAAGATTAAAATGCTGAAAAGCAGGTACCTGTATTGGTATACACTAAAAGCTGAAGATGAAGTATTATTTGTTTTACCTGAATTGCATATAGTAATGATTAATAAGAGTATGAGACTATATAAAAAGCAAATGATATTTTCTGCACGTAATGGAAGAGAGCTATTCGTTACATACAATATCGGGATGTAAATTAATAGACCGCTTCCTGCATAAAATGCTAATAAAGAAGTAAAAGACAGCCTTTTAGAACTTTTAAATATCAGATGGGCTGTATAGTTGTTTTTAAAAAAAAACAAGTATATAAAAAACCCTGAAAACCACCATAAAGGTTCTTTTAAAAAGAACCAATTAATAACAATAAATCTCATAAAGGCTATACTAATGCCTGATATAAACGAACCCTGATTAAGTAAAGATTCCCTATGCCAAATGCCGGGAGAAAACAGTAAAAAACAGGCGCTGATTATGTTTAATGAAAATAAACTGATAATGAGAAATGGCATCTTTCTATAGGTTAATAAATAATAACCAAGTAAGAAGGCAGAGTTTATAAGCACAAACAGGGTTATCATTTCATTGCAACCATTAAGCAGGATAACCAGGATGCATGCGATAATGAAATAGAGGATTTTATTGTAGGAACTAAATAACAATTTAATGATTATTCCTGATAAGAGAATAATTAAAACCAGGGGTGATTGGTAAGTAACTGCACTTGAAAACCAATAAAAAGCAGTGACAGGTTCAGGAATTATATTAATTTCCAAAATCAGCAGAAGCAATGAAAGAATTACTAAAGATGATAGTGAAAGACGATCATATAATAAGTATTTGTTTATCTGTCTTAAACAAAACAGCCATGAAAAAACGGTAAGCGACAGCAGCAGAAGGGTATGTAAGTAATAATGCGAATACAGGAATCCGCTATAAGAAAATATACTGCTGATAAATGTAGCAAAATAACGCCCGGTCCAGTTTTGGTAAACATTACTTTGTAATTGCCAGAAGCTGAATTGGCTTCTTTTATCAATGATCATATAATCATCAGCAGAGGGAAAATTCCAAAAGGAAAATAAAATGAAGGGAAGAATAAAAAGTATAATAGCGCCATAAAGAACTTTTTTGCTATTAATATGTAAATGAGGTGCTGTAGCAGACATAGCGACATTGAGGCTTACAATATATAAAAAATGCCTGCTTGAGATAAAATCTGCCAGGCAAAATGTAATAATATAAATTATTTTTTTATTAGTATCAACTCACATCGCTTCCTGCATCTATTTTTTGTTCAGGATTTATAAAATATAACTTTCCGGCGGCATCTTCGGCCATTAGTATCATTCCGTTACTTTCAATTCCTCTCATTTTTCGGGGAGCCAAATTTACAACTACTGTTACCTGCCTGCCCACAATCTCTTCGGGCTGAAAATGTAATGCAATTCCTGAAACAATGGTTCTTGTTTCAAAACCTAAATCAATCTGCAGCTTTAAAAGTTTATCAGCTTTCTGCACCTTCTCTGCACTGACAATAGTTCCCACCTTTAAATCAATTTTTGCAAAATCATCAAATGCGATTTCTGGTTTGGTGTTAGTTGCAAGTTGCAAATTTCTGGTTTCAGGTTGGCCAATATTTGATTCTTGTTCTCCTTTCCCTGTAACTGGTAATTGGTAACCTGTAACCGGTAACCCGGAACCTGCATCTTCCTTTTTACTTTCTTCCACTTTTTTACTTTTTACTTTTAATTTTTCTAATTGTGCATTTATCTCTGCATCTTCTATTTTTCTAAATAATATCTGAGGCTCTCTTAAACTATATCCAACACTTAGCAATTTGGCTTTGCCCGCGTTTTCCCAATCCAGCATTTTATCTACCACCTTCATCATGTAACATAACTTCCTTGCAGTAAACGGCAAAAAAGGATTGATGAGGATAGCAAGATTAGCGGTCAATTGTAAGCAAATATGTATGCAATTATCTATCTTTTGCTGCAAGCTGTTTAATTCAAGCTTCAAGCTGTTAGCTTCAAACTTCAAGCTTTCTCTATTTTCTTCTTCGCTTGCAGCTTCGTTCGGTTCTTCGTCGCTTGTAGCTTGCAGCTTACGGCTTGCAGCTTCTCTCTGTTCTTCGTCGCTTGCAGCTTGCAGCTTAAGGCTTGCAGCTTCTTTCTGTTCTTCCTCGCTTGCGGCTTGCAGCTTAAGGCTTGTAGCTTCCAACTGCTTCGCAACTATCCAGGGCTGCTTATCCTGCATATATCTATTGCCTTTTCTTGCCAAATCAATCACCTCAAAAAGAGCTTCTCTAAACTTATAAGTTTCCAAAAGGTTTTCGATTTTCGATTTCGCATTTTCGATTTCAGCAAACATGTTTCTATCCGCATCATCTGTTACACCGGCGTGCAAAGGAGGCACTTTTCCTTTGCACAATTTATGCATCAATACAAAAGTTCTGTTAACAAAGTTTCCGAAAATGTTTGCCAATTCACTGTTATTAGCTTCCTGGAAACCTTTCCATGTAAACTCGCTGTCTTTTGTTTCAGGAGAAATGGTGGTGAGGTAATAGCGTAAAACATCAGCCATACTTTCACCATTTTCCTTCTTAACCCAGTCATTAATGTATTCCTCCATTTCAATACTCCAGCCGCGGCTGGTACTCATTTTGTCGCCTTCAAGATTCATAAATTCATTAGCCGGAACATTAGCAGGCAAAATATTTCCATGCAGCTTTAACATTACGGGAAAAATAATGCAATGAAAAACAATGTTATCCTTACCGACAAAATGCACCAGCTTTGTGTCTTTATCATTCCAGTAAGGCTTCCATTCTTGCCCATTGCTTGGTCGCACTTATATAACCAATTGGCGCGTCAAACCAAACGTACAAAACTTTTCCCTCAGCATCAGGCAGCGGTACTTGTATGCCCCAGTCAAGGTCGCGGGTTACAGCTCTTGGTTGCAAGCCCGCATCCAGCCAGCTTTTACATTGACCCAGCACATTTGTTTTCCAGTCATTTTTATGCTCCTCCAATATCCATTCACGTAAAAACGCTTCATGCTTATTCAGCGGCAGATACCAATGCATAGTTGTTTTTTTAACCGGAGCATTTCCACTTAAAGTACTGCGGGGATTAATCAGCAATTCAGGACTTAATGAAGAACCGCATACTTCACACTGGTCTCCAAAAGCATTGTTATTGCCACAGACAGGGCAGGTACCGACAATATAACGGTCTGCTAGAAAGGATTGAGCCTCCTCGTCATAAAACTGTTCGGTTTCTTTTTTTTCGAGGTCTCCCCTATCGTTTAATGCAGTAAAAAATTCCTTTGCAGTTTCATGATGAACAGGAGCTGAAGTGCGATGATAAATATCGAAACTAATTCCCAGATCGTGGAAATTTTGCTTCATTATTTCATGGTATTTATCAACTATTTCTTTAGGCGTTGTCCCTTCCTTCATAGCCTGAATAGTGATGGCAGCTCCGTGTTCATCACTGCCGCAAACGTAAACTACGTTTCTTTTTTGTGCTCTCAGATACCTTACGTATATATCTGCAGGAATGTAAGCGCCGGCAAGGTGACCAACATGTTTTAGTCCGTTTGCATAAGGCAGGGCAGATGTGATTGTATATCTCTTGGGTAATTTCATTATGTACTTAGCTTTATAATTTCCCCGTCTTCCGTTCCATCAACTGGCGGATACTTGTACTGCATTATTATATTCAGCAAAGCATATAAATGCAAAGGGCTGCAAAAATAACTAATAAGCGCAGAAGAGGAAAATGAAGTTATTATTGAAACTTATCAGGGTTTAAGAACTTTGGAAGATGTGAAATGGGGCAAATAGTAATAACCTCAGAAAAAAGTAAAAATTCGTTTGTAAAAAAAGCAGTTCTCATTGAGAATTGCCTTTTCATGAGATAATACTTTCATTTTTCAAAATGCAGCAATCTGACTCAGATTTTAATTTTCATACAATATACTAATAGTTAAAGATTGAGAAAGGATCGCCTTAATTAACGAACCAGGAAAACAACAAATACTCATTTCTTATTAAAATGGTTAAACTATCCATCGAATCATTAAGCAGACAGCGTGAACTCTGGTAAGAAAAGTTGCTTCCCTCCCTGCATGGCTGATTCATGTGCCAGAATACCTACACAGGTGATATTTGCAGATTGACGAGCATTAGGAAAAGGTTGCCGCTTGTCTTTAAGAGCTGTAAGAAATTCGTGAACAAGTTGCGGATGAGAACCACCATGTCCTGAACCCTGGATGAAAGACAAATGCTGCTTACTGTCTGCATCGTATACTCCCCCTGTTGTAAAAGATTGTATTTCATCTGGTAGCAAGTGTGCATAATCAGGAATTTTTACCTTTTCAGGTTTTTCACCTGTATGAATAACTGATTCTTCGTGTTCAACTAAAGTCCATTCGAAAGTTTTTTTAGAACCATATACATCGAAGCTTTCACGGTATTGACGGGCAGTGTTGAATAAAGAGCGGGTAACTTCTGCAGCAAGATCAGAATCTTTGAATTTGATATGACAGCTTTCAATAGCGAATGGAGATCCGTATTTATTGATGAGGTTTTCATCTATCCGTCCTGAACCATAGCAGGATACATTCTCAGCATCCGCTTTTGCCAATGCTACTACAGGACCTACACAATGGGTTGCATAATGCATGGGGGGTAAACCTTCCCAATAGCCTGGCCATCCTGCCATCTCCTGTTGATGGGAAGCACGCAGAAACTGGAGCTTACCCATTTCACCTTTTTCATACAGTTCTTTTACAAAAAGAAATTCACGGCTATACACTACAGTTTCCATCATCATATAAGTAAGCCCTGTTTCTTTTACTGCTTCTACTATCTGCCGGCACTCTTCAACAGTAGTTGCCATTGGTACTGTGCACGCTACATGCTTACCGGCCCTTAATGCTGCAAGAGATTGCTCTGCATGATTTTGAATGGGAGTATTGATATGAACAATGTCTACATTTGGATCTTTCAGCAACTCATTATAGTTGCTATACCTTGTATCAATACCAAAAGCATCGCCAACTTCGTTAAGCTTCTCTGTATTTCTTTGGCAGATGGCATACATGTTGGAATACGGATGGCGTTGGTAGATAGGAATAAATTCTGCCCCAAAACCTAAGCCGACAATAGCAACATTAATTTTGTTATTTTCCATTATATTATTTTTAGAAGTTGTGTTTAAGTTAGTTATGCTTGTTCCTTAAAAATTCAAAACCCCAGATGTCTCGCATTCTCTTTTATGTTGATAATTTTTTTTAAAAAAAATTATAATAGAGTATACAGTCCAAGTCTTTCAATTATCTCTCATTCATACGATGCACTTGTCCCGTAGGGACAAAATATCGGTAGCACTTATCCATCCTGTATGCAGAATTGTCCCGTTAGGGACAAAATATCATATTTCCCGTACGCGATGTGGTATTATTCCATCGCTTTAAAAATATATCGTTCATCATAATCAACCTCAAATTTCTCAAGAAACTTTTTATACTCTTCTAAAAAAGTGATTTTACGATGATGTTCCTCCTGATTTTGTACATAAGCGATCACTCTTGAAGCTTGTGATTTACTATAGGAAAATGCTCCATATCCTTCCTGCCATTCAAACTTTTCTTTAATAAAATTTTTTTATTGATCCACTTTGAAGAACTTCCCTTAATATCCTGCATCAGATCAGATAGAGATTGGATTGGTCTCATTCCAAAAAATACATGAAGATGATCAGGGATTCCATTAATGGCTAACAGTTTGTGGTCATTTGTCTGAATAATACCTATTATATATTTGTACAATTCATCTTTCCATCCTTTTTGAATCACCCCAGTTCTTTTTTTAACTGCAAAGATCACCTGAATGTGAATTTGAGTATAGGTATTTGGCATGACCTAAAATTTTTATTCTGTCCCTAAAGGGACTTTATTAAATCATTTTTCTTTTAATTCTACCGATATTTTGTCCCTACAGGACTTTAAAAGCACTCCATAATAGACTTTCTCTTATGGCAAGTGTTGTTGTGTATCCTACAGACTTTTTTAAGGTAAAAGTTTACAAATCAGGAGGCAAATAAACTCTTTAAAAAATGTAATCCTTCTGATGCAAACTTATCCTGGCTTTCTGCCATTGGATGCCAGAAACACACAGCCCCTGCCAATTCTTTATTTTCAGGGGTAAAACTCTCTATAGATACAACACCATTATAATTTATAGCTTCCAATCCCCTTTTATAAGCGTCCCAACGGGTTTGACCTGTTCCGGGTATTCCGCGGTAGTTTTCCGATACCTGGAAATGGATGAGTTTATCACCGGCACTGGTAATGGCCTTTTCAACATCCGGCTCTTCGATGTTCATGTGAAAGCCATCCAACATTATTTTAGCAGCAGGATGAGAAATATCATTAACCAGGTGAATGACATCGGCGGCAGTATTTACCAAATCAGACTCAAACCGGTTTAATGGCTCTAATGCTACTTCAAGGTTTCTTTCCCCTGCAATTTGGCACACAATACGCAAGTTTTTTACTGCCAGATCCCATTCCTTTTTTCTTTGTTCCGGAAGTACCATTCTTGCTTTACCGACCGCTGAGTACATAGGGCCGGCTAAAAAAGAGGTGTCTAATGCGTTACATAAGTCAAAACATGATTTGATGTAAGCAAAACAATTTTCATGCATAGCAGGATCATCATTTGTAAGATCCCGTGAAGGACCAAAAGCGCCGCAAACAACTGCGTGTAAACCATATTCTTTCAATCCCTGCTTAACAGCCTTTGCGTCAATAATTGCAGGGTCTTCCACAGCAATTTCCACTGCATCAAATCCCATTTCTGCGATCTTTGAAAATATTCCGGGAATTGATTCTGTTTTAAACGGCGAGGTCCAAAGCCAGGTGCTTACACCAAATTTTATTTGTACAGCCATATTTTTTTATTTACTAATAAGATGTCGCCGGGAGTTCTTCTTCAAGTACTACAGGGTTTGGGTACCTATTTCGCTACTCTCATCACACCTTTCATGATTCTCCAATGACCGGGGAAAGTACAAATAAAAGGATAATCTCCTGGTGTATCCGGCACTGTAAACGTAAGGGTAAATTTATCACCAGGATTAAGAAGCGGTGTTGCCTGTAATACTTCAGGAATCCGGGGAACATAATTTAGCTTTGTTCCATTGGGATCCGTTGCCAGCTTATCTGCAGCAGCGCCAACTTTTTCAAGTGTTTTTGGTTTAATCAAAACCAGGTTGTGTTGCATATGATCAGGATTTTGTAAAACAATCTTAACAACAGTGCCGGCTTTTGCAGTTATTAAAGTTTTATCAAATTTCATTACATCCCTTACCACTTTTACTACAATCACTTTTGCAACTGCAGGCTTTACGCCGACTGCTTTACTTTTCTGTGACCCTGGGGTAAATACTTCTAATCTGGCTCCCGTTAAAACAGCACGAATCCTGAAAGTATCAGGATATTCAGCCACCTTATCTCTGCCTTGCTTATCTTCAACTCCCACCCTGATGCCTGTTTTCAATGGCTGTGTGAACAAACCTGCTGAAAGTGCGTTAGCGATTTGTTTATTATTAATGGAAAGCCCTATTGCACCGTCTTTGAGTAAACCAGCACGAAACGAAACCTTACCTATTGCTGGCAAAACTTCACTGTTTACAAAATAAGATTTGCCTTCCTGGTTTACCAGAAAGTACAATTTATTTTCTTTCAAAAATAAACCATAACCATTCACAATATCTCCATGAGCAACTATTAAACCCTGATAAGGCATATCCCTGATCATTTGAAGATCACCCGTAATATTTATTTCTTTATTCGTTACATCAGGGGCCTCAAGTGGAGGTGCATCCTGGCTTCTTCGTACCTGCAGAGGAATAGATGTTACCCTGTTCATCATTGCCAATCGCTGAGCAAAAGACGCTTCACCTATGTTGGTTGTTGCCAAAGCTCCTTTTTTTCTAAAAGCTGCTGCAAAGGCGGATTGATTCTTAGTTGCTGCTGCTGTGATAGCATACTTTAACCAGTTATCTTTTTCATTTTCCGGATTAAGAGCGACGTTTACGAGGGCTTCACTTACTTCAGCGGATGGTTTCATATCTGCTAAAGCAAGGATTGCTGCCAGTTTAACTCTTCCATCCGGGTCATCTAAAACCTTTGCCTTTTGCAGTGCCTGAAATGTCGCTGTTGTTCGTGGTAAAATCTGTACAGCAGCTCTGCGTACACCTGCAACTGGGTGAGATAAAGCTTTAACAGCAACATCAAGTGCTTCTCTGTTAGTGCCATCCAATGCTTTTAAGCCATGCATTGTCCACAGTGCATGAATTGCAGGAGCGTTAACCCCAACTTCGTCTGCTTTTTCATTTCTAACCAGTTTATATAAAGCCGGCAAAACACTCTTATCACCATTTTCAACGAGTAATCGTTGAGCAGTTGTGCGCCAAAACATGTTATTATTTGAAAGCGCATCTATAAGACCCTTAGGATCACTTTTACTTAATGTGAGCGTATTGCGCTTGTCGTTATTTTTATATGCAATCCGGTAGATCCGCCCACGTTCATGATCTCTTAAAGGATTTATATAAGCATTCCCCTTTCCGTTCTTTGCAGCATATCCTCCACGTTCGACGGAAGGAGTGGGATTATGCTGGATAATGAAATCGTACCAGTCAACCACCCATAAAGCTCCGTCGGGTCCAACTTCTGCCTGTATAGGGCCTGCCCATTCATCAGCGCTTGTAAGCATATTCCATCCATCTCCATCTTCCTTAAATCCGGCACCGTTTTGCTGCACCACATTGCGGTGTATAATACGGCCGGTAGGTTCATTAACAAAAGCAATCCTGTTCCAATATTCTTTAGGAAAGTTTCTTGCTGTATATAAGCTATGCCCCGCTGCTGCGGTAAAGCCACCCTGTACATCTACCTGTCGCAGGTTTTTTGTTGCCACATGCATTTCATAATGAGCATCCAGCTTTTCAACGCCGGATTCATCAATATTGCCCATGGCAAGATACTTCCTGTCAATACCATAAAAACCTGTATGCGTATTATTTGCAGTTGAAACAAATACATCAAAGTCTTCTGAAAAACCAAGACCCCAGGTATTGTTACTTGTAGTAGAGAGATATTCCAGTTTTTTACCCTCGGGAGTAAAGCGGTAAACTCCGGAACTAAATTTCATAGTGCTATCTCCTACCTTACCATTGAATCCTGAATAGCCAACAACACCCCAAATTTTATTATCAAGACCATAACGTAAGTTAGATGCCTGGGCATGCGTGTCATCTTTACCCCAGCCGGTTAAAAGGGTTTGTCTTATGTCAGCTTTGTCATCTCCATTTGTATCTTTTAAAAACAGGAAGGATGGAGCATTACTTACAACAATGCCACCATTAACAAATGTAAAGCTGGTGGGAATGTTAAGCTTTTCAGCAAAAATGGTAAACTTATCTGCCTTACCATCCCCGTTGGTGTCTTCAAGAATTTTGATCCGGTCATCTCCGGTATCACCTTCTTTTACTTCATTTGGATAATCCACTGTTTCGATAACCCACAATCTGCCTCTCTCGTCCCAATTCATAAAAACAGGGTTAATGATATCGGGTTCAGAAGCAAACAATTGCAATTCAAAACCAACCGGAACTTGCATCAATGACATTGATTGCTGCGGGGTCAACGGATTCTGGAATTTTGGAGGGGGATCACGGCGTTCATAATTAGGAATAACTGCATCACGATACGTTGGTTGAGCTATTTGGCAAGCAGCAAGATTAGCTCTTGCCTTATCTCCTACAGCCCACAATATTCCATTTTTTACCAGTTTTAAAAACCCGGGATTATTAAAGGTTATTTCGTCATGACCATAAGCAGTATAAAAAACCCTTCCATCTCCATAGGGTCTTACCCACGTATAAGGCTCATGATGGTCGCCCTCCACCCTTTCTGATAATACCTCTATATTTTTACTGATTTTGGTATGAACATAAGTTTCGTCTTTTGTGATAAAAGCATTAATACCTTTCATAACAGGATGACCCGGTTTGATAATTACAGCAGGAAAAGAATCTACTTTATGATTTGAAAACTGACCGCCCATCATTTCTACAACTTCATCTGAATTACGAAAGCAATAGGATGCACAATGAAGCGGAATAAATCCCTTACCCCCTTTTACAAAATTCAGCAAGGCTTTTTCCTGATCCCTGGTTATTTCGTCATAGTTGGCATACAAAACCAACCCATCAAAATTTTTCAGGTAATCTTCATTCATGTCATTAGGATCAGTTGTATAAGTAATATTGATGCCATCTTTAAAATACTCCTTATTTAAAATATCAGCAAGTTGTGTTGAATTGTGATGCTGGCTTTTATGCCCGAGAAATAAAATTTCTAGGCGACGGGGAGTATCTGCATCTCTGTCTGCAGTTGCAATAAAACAGATGGGAAAAAGGCAAATAAAATAAACAAGGAGACGTATTTTTTGTATCATGGTAAAGCATTGGTTCGTTAGTGAAATTAGATAGCGAATATCGACACTTAGATTTATAAACGATGTTCTAAGTATGTCCGTATTTGACGGAATTTTGTTTTTAATTTAATAATTTTTTTAAATAAAAAAAATTGAAAGCTGCCTTCATAAATCGTCTATTCCTGCCTCTCCAATATTTGTATGAGTGTTGTTCGAATGCATGAACAGAAATTTTAGGGTAATTACATTTTAAAAGGTATTTGTTAATTCAATTACTTATAAATACGATCTTTATTGGTGCCTTCATATTTTCGTTAGCTATACCGGTTAGTGAGACACAAAAACTCGCAAAATTTGCGACCCGCAAATCAAATCAATCAGTCTTCATTCTATTTTTTATTTTCTTCAGTAAATATATTAGTGAATTTAGTTTCAATATTCTCGAAGAATACTCCTTGAAACTGACCGGGTTTAAGAGCTGGCAATGAAAGCTCCAATGAATGTACTGTATCAGGAGCGTAGTCACTAACATCACAATACCAGCCAACAAATGAACGCTTATTTGTTCTTACTGATGAATACGCTTTTGTCAGTTCTGCCTGTTTTCCGTTAAGCTTTAGTTTCACTGCCATGGTATCTTCCGGTTCTGCTATCTGCACAAATAATAATAATCTTTCAGGCACAAGCCATGTTGTTTTATAATCTTCCTTCGTCCAGGGAATGGGCCATTTTTGCTTTCTTTCCTTTAATTGTTCTGTTACCCACTTTGGAAAATTAAAAGATGCCGCATAAGTTCCTCCTGCAAAATTTTGATCAAATTGTCCAACCTGCTGCATCGGTGAAAACGATTTACCTGCAAACTTTACGTTACCTGTGACTACTTTTCCTTGCTGAAAAAACGAAACTTGTTTACCATTTATATAAACTTTGTCCAATTTCTTTTCATTAGTTAATGCTGCCTTCCAGTTAACTGTGGTTCCCATTTCTCCGGCAACCTGTTCAAGGTAAAGTGCAGTTCTTGCTATTCGTGGTTTACCCTGCATATTAAATAACCTGGGTTCTGTTATTGTTTCGCTCGCAGCAGTTATTTCTAAAACAATGTTTGAAGCGCCATCTAAGTCAATGCGAAAAAGGTCGCCTTGCTTCCAATAAAGCGAATTCCCTTCAGGGCTTATCTGCTTACCTTCGGTTGGATAAAGAACTTTAATTTGATAGTCACCCGGTTTAGTCAAACCAATTGAAGCATCCAGGAATAATTCGGCTGATAAACGTCTCGCATTTGGATTGAACAAAAAGACAAAGCCATTATCGTCTTTTATAGCAGCAGTTCCATCCACTTTACCAAAAGCAGGTTGGCCAAGTATAAATTTTGTTTGCAATAAATAGTCACGCTTGCTATCAGTCCAGTTAAGCCAATCCCGTACAAATTTTTTATCTGCCGCTGAAAAATGTTTCATTTCTTCCAAATCCCTTGCAGGTATCATATTTACCACATTATTTAAACCGCCGGTTGCAATGGAAGAAAAAAGAGAATATTTCCAACCGAGGTAATCCCAATCACAGCGACGAAAACCTTCAAGCGGAAGAAAAACTTTTCCTTCCCGTACATCATTCCGTGGAGTCTGGTGAAACATAAAACCGGGCATAATAACAGGCGGACAATAATCATTTACTCTGTAGCGATAAGCAGTATAACGTTGACGGTTAGCCGAAACTCTGTCAAAATGCAGATCGGGAAAAGGGATAAAGCTTTCCGGTTGCTCGTCTTCTGCTGTTGGGTGCGGGAAGGAACCTGAAACCCATGTCCAGGGTCCATACAACTGATCAAGCTGCCTGCCGTCTATAATTATTTCAGGATATTTTTTTCGCAAAGTTTCTTTTACCCTGCACCAGCCCCGCCATTGTTCATAGCGACTTGTCCCTTCATACCATAAGTAGGTATAATCATATGAATAACCACTTATTCCGGTACGTTCATAAAACCTGCTTAAAGTTTTAATTAGGTAATCCTGCAAACTTCTCACACCCAGGCTTGCATGTTTCTTCTTCTGATGATAAAGGCTTCCTTCAACAATCCATTCAGCGTTTCCTGCAAAAGGCAAAACCGGGTAGAGGTAAGATATTAATTGTACATGCTTACTTTTTGCATAATCAAGCATCTCTTGTAAAGAGGCAGGTATGGGATCTTTTTCAACATTCCACTCCCCTTTTCTTATTTGAATGCCGAGGCCAAGCCACAAAAGATTTTCCCATCCCCAATCATCAGTCGCACTATCACGACTTCCTAAAGCAGCATTTGATGGAGTGAACAAAATATGATCCATTCCCATTGCTGCCGTCTGGTTAATAATACGCTTGTATTCTTCTCTTCCTGCTGCGTTGGAAATATCAATTTGATAATCATTTTCGCACCAGCCTACATTTAATTTTATTGATTTTGCGGGATGCGTAAGTACATATTTTTCTACGATTTTTGTAAATGCCTCCACCTCCGCCTGGTCTTGTTCCTGGTCAGTTACCGCAACTATTCCTTTTGTCCATTTCCATTCAGGAATCATTTTGGCTGGAATACGGTTTCCTGTTAGCATGTAAGCTCCAATGTTACCTATATCAGATTGAAAAACTCCATATTCTTTCTTCCAGTTCATTTCAGGTTTGTATTCTAATCCGATCTTTTGCTCGTTGATTGTACATTGCAGGAAAGGATTTTGTACAGTCATTAATAAACCTGTAGCATCAGCAAAACGAAGATAAATACCGTAATCATTAGTTTTAAGTTCAGGATGTTTAGTGCGGGGAATGTAAAAGCTGCTTGTTTTTTCACTCAACTCCATATCTAAAACCTTAAGGTCATCAACCCTGAATGTCTCGTTTTTATCCGGGTATATTTCCAGTTGTTTGGAAAGGAAAAACCAACCCTCTTTAAGTGAGTAAATTACTTTGAAGGTAAAACCTGGTACCACGTACGTATAAGTGAGAATACCCGAAGCTTCAGTAATCCCATTAAACTTTGTGTTGTTCTTTGTATAAACATTTCCATTTATTGCTATGAGAAAACTATCAGAAGAAAAAGAAAAGGACTTGCCCAAATGTTTATCAGATAATGATTGAATTCCCTGTTCATTAAAAAATAAATCAATTTGATCATTTTTAAGAGAGTATTTCTGCGCCTGAATGTGGTTGCTAAAACAACAAAATAAAAACAACGACATGTAAATGAAGACTTTTGCAAGGTGGACAGAAATAAAGTTTTTTCTCATAGCTGCAATGGGTTTAATAAAAACAGACATGGCGACCATGACAATGTTACTGCAAAAAAGGCAGTAAAAATCGGACTATTTAATTCTGTTATTCAAAAATCTTATCCATCCGAATTATGGAAATGCTTATCTGGCAAACTAAGAACAATTTCTTTAATTAAAACATTTTGCTCTAATTGTCATCATTCAAAAATTACCATTGATATAAATCCCTTTTTTCTGCCTGAATAAATTCTTTCTAAGTACTGTTTATTTCTTTTTTGCCGACTTAACTGCAATACCCTGTTCGTATTTTCTATAGATCACCAATTGTCCGCGGTCATTTCTTTTAAAAATAGTGACTTCAACCGCCAGCTTAGCTCCTTCAGGAGCTTGTTCCGGCACCTTTATTCCCATTACTATTTTTTCAAATGGTTTCGTCCATTGATATTCTAATGGTACGAGAAACATTGTTGCAAAAGACGAACTGCTCATGATCTTTGCAGAACAACGACCTGTGCCGATATTTAAAGGCACGCACATAGTACCCGGGGTATTATTATAGATATACTTTACATCGCCAAAACAATCAGGCGGGAACATATTTTTTTCTGTAAGGCAAAAACATAATGGATATGTTGAGCTCTTTCCATTTTCAAGATCAAAATAATATTCTCCGAATTCAAATTTTTTATCCAGTTCAAAAGTAAGCTGCACAACTTCGCCAGGAGTCCCTCCGAACGTTTTAATTTTTTTTTTCAAAATGAAAAAAGCTAATAATAAAGTCAGCAATACAACAATAATTAAAATAGCCCTCCAAAAAAGTTTACTCATATTTGTTCCGGCAACGTTTTTATTTAATGGCGCATTTCAATTTAATTGACGCAAATCTTAAGCAACGAAGAAAAGATTCATACAATGGTGCAGCGCACCCAACTATTTGTAGAAATTTTATTTCATAATTTCAATTCAGGTGCAGCGCACCGTAATATTATTCCCATTCGCATGCATTTTCAAAAAAATCAAACAGATATTCTTCTAAGTAACCAATAAAATTATAATTAAACCAATCCTACAAAAATTTCGCTCATATTTTTTCCGCCAACCTTTTTTTATTTAATGAGCATTTCAATTTTAATTGAGTCTTATGCAACGAAGAAAAGATTCATACAATGGTCAGCGAACCAAACTCTTTGTAGAAATTTATTTCATGATTTCAATTCAGGTGCAGCGCACCGTAATATTATTCCCATTCGCACGCATTTTCAAAAAAATCAAACAGATATTCTTCTAAGTAATCAATAAAACTATTATTAAACCATCCTCCCAAAAATTTTGCTCATAATTTTTTCACGCAACGTTTTTTTATTTAATGACATATTTCAATGTTAATTGACGCAAATCTTATGCAACGAAAAAAAAATTCATAGAATGGTGCAGCGCACCAAACTCTTTGTAGAAATTTATTTAATGATTCGAATTCAGGTGCAGCACACCGTAATATTATTCCCATTCGCACGCATTTTCGAAAAAATCAAACAGATATTCTTCTTTATAGTCAATTTCATTTTTAATAAGCATTTCTATATATTCTTCCCTGAATGATTTCTTTTGATGATGCACTTCCTGATTTAGAACATACTTTACAGCGGTATCTAATTGAGAACGGGAATGAGTAAATGCCCCATAACCTTTTTGCCAGTCAAATTTGAATTTTGATAATTTTTTTCCCTTTATCCAGGAATTACTGGACGTTTTGATTTTCTCTACTAAATCAGGTATCAACTCATTAAGATAATATCCAATAAAAATATGAATATGGTCGGGCATAGAACCTATGGCTAATAATTTGTGTTTATGATTTTGAACAATGCCGGTTATGTACATTTCCAATTCATTTTTCCAGCTTTTTTTAATTAGAGCTTCACGATGTTTTACCGCAAAAACGAGATGAAAATAACATTGGGTATAGGTGTTTGCCATAAACATAATATTACGGTGCGCTGCACCTTATTAATCAATGAACTTTGATTCTACAAATATTGGAGCACCTACAAATATTAGATGTGCGCTGCACCTATAAATATTACGGTGCGCTGTACCTGATTAATTGATCAACGAAATTTGATTCTACAAATATTAGCTGTGCGCTGCACCTGATTAATTAATCAAAGAAATTTAATTCTACAAATATTAGATGTGCGCTGAACCTGTAATATCACGATGCGCATAGCGCTGTTTTACAAATATAAATGGTGCGTTGCACTAACGAACAAAACTTACGAATAAATGGGGGATCAGCCTTATTGTTGCGGCAGGATCGATATTATCTTTGTAGTTAAACTTGCACATCAAACTAAATCATCTATGCATGTTCTTTTTTTGATTTATAAAAATAAACAAAGCAAGGTCATTTCTTAAACTCATAAGCCTGAACTGCCTGTCCGTTAACACCTGCAAACAATATATTACCAATAGTACAAAAAGATCGTATTTCACCCCTTACTTTTAACCCTGATAAAGGTTGAGTAATGTATCGGAAAGACCCATGTCCATCGCCTAAAAATAATTGACCTTCATTACTTTCATTTAAACCTACTTTCACCCGTGCATACTTTATATTACCACCCAGGAGCAAATCTATATTTCCATCGTTATTAAAATCATTAACTGAAATAGCGAATACAGGACTAAACTGAGCTTCTGCCGGCAGGCTTCTTTCCACTAATTTACCTGTTGAATTACTGACCCAAAGTTTAGTTTCCATAGTATTGGCAGTAAGCTTTTTAGCATCCTTTAATTCCTGCGGAGAAAAGATGGTTGAGATGTCAGCATCAGCATAAGATTTATAATTAGTAAATTTTGTTCGCATTATGCTCATTTGCTCCAATAATTCGTCACGCCCTACATAAGGATAAGATTTCCCCTTTATGTAATAACAGAAAATGGGATCTATTGCTCCGTTATCATCAAAATCTTTATAAAGCATTTCCACCGGTTCTTTTTTACTTGCCCTCCACTGGCAATTCAAACCGTAGTTACCAGCAATTATATCGGGTTTGCCATCGCCATTAATATCTTTTACCTGCAAAGTATTCCACCAGCCTGTTGAAGAAGTTTCCATAAAATCCTTTGTTTTATTCTGTAGTTTTCCATTTACGGATTTCCAGATTTGTACAGGCAGCCATTCACCTGCGGTTATAAGTTCTTCTTTTTTATCACCATCAATATCAGCAAAAACTGCGGCTGTAAACATGCCTTTATTTGCGAGTGATGGACAAACATCTTTAGTTGCATCACGAAAGACACCTTTACCATTATTTAAAAATATATAAGAAGAAGGAACTTCCGGGTATCTGCCGGGAATAACCCGGCCGCCTAAAAACAAATCAGGAAATCCATCACCATTCATATCTCCAACCGCAACTGTGCCGGAAGAAGTAAAAACTTTAGGAATTGCATTAACTGAACGCTTGAATTTTCCAAAACCGTCATTCAGGTATAAACGACTTTGTAAAGCCGGATCAGCCGGTTCAAAAAAATTATATCCTCCGCTTGCTACAAAAAGATCAGGTTTGCCGTCGGCATTGGCATCAAAGAAAACAGCAGAAATATCTTCACAGGCTGCATCTGCTTTTAACGCAGGCTCATTCAGTTTTACAAATTTTTGATTGCCCTCTTGTATATACACTGCACCTGCAAAACCAGCAGCACCTCCTATGAACAGATCATCTTTGCCATCCCCGTTAATATCACCTTTTGCCATGCATGGTCCGTCATAAGACATTGAATTAATTAACAATGGTTGCCTTTTAAAATCGTTTACAACATTTTGTTGATGAATAAAGTTTACAGGTGATTTGGCTATAGAAGTGAAAATGCTTTTAACGGTAACATTAGCAGGACTTTTTATAATTGTTGCATCAGTTTCTTTTAATAACAGTTGCTGCTTACTCATGATGTCAGTAATTACCTGCCGCTTTTTACCGGGCCAGGTAACGATCAAAGAATCTACTTTTGTTGCATTGCCTGTTCCAAATACCATTACAGGAGATACACTTGACTGGAAACCTCTTGTCATCAGTTGTTCCTGAACCTGTTGCCCGCCCTTAATAAATAGCTGCACTTTTGCTCCGATGCCAAAGCGGTTTCCTCCCTCACCTGCTAATTTTACTTTTAAAAAGCCATTATCAACATTCTTGTCTGTATTATTTCTATAAACAAAAGCAGGTTTATTAATATTATTAATTACAAGATCGAGGTCGCCATCATTATCAAGATCAGCATAAGCCGCTCCATTGCTGTTAGAGATTGCATCGAGTCCCCATTCAGCACTTTTATCCTCAAAACGCAAACCTCCGTTGTTTTTAAATCCATAATTCTTCACATTGGATGCAGGCATTCTTTTCACCAACTCAAGTAAATTACTTTTCTGTACCACCCCTTCTTTATTGCGAAGGTATTCTCCCATATACTTTAAAAAATCCAGGTTAGTATAGTCCCGAAGGTATCCATTCGAAACAAAAATATCTTTCCACCCGTCGTTGTTAAAATCAGCTAAAAGTGGTGCCCAGCTCCAGTCAGTATTTGATATACCTGCAAGTTGGCCGATTTCACTAAAGCTGCCGTTTCCATTGTTCAGGTGCAGCATGTTACGCATGTATTGAGCATTAAGGCCTGCCCTAACAGTCATGTCAAAAAGTTCAAAATTATCACTGCTGAACAATAACTTCTGCCTATGATTATCTTCAGGTAACATGTCCAAAGTATAGATATCAGGCCATCCGTCATTATTGATATCAGCTATATCATTACCCATAGAAAACTCTGAAGTAGCCGAAAGCCTTTCAGCAAGTTCATCTCTAAATGATCCGTCTCCCTTGTTGATATAGAGATAATCAGGAGCAAAATAATCATTACTTATATATATATCCGGCGATCCATCATTATTTACATCTGCAACAGAAACACCAAGATTAAAATTTAATCTTGAGTTACGTATACCTGATTGAAGAGTAACCTCTTTGAAAAATCCCTTGTCATTTCTGCATAATTTAAGACCTGTTAATGAGTCTGTTTTATTTATTAGATAATGTATGCCTGTTTCATCGAGGTTATTAAACCGTATCGGGCTATGATTTAATAAAACCATATCGAGGTCGCCATCCAAATCATAATCAAAAAAAGCAGCCTGGTTGCTGAAAGCTGAATCTGCCAAGCCAAAGGTCTGCGCTTGTTCTGTAAAAACAGGATTGCCTTTTTTATCGGGACCTTTATTAATGAATAATTCATTCGCCCGTTTAGTTCCGGGTAAATTACCGGAATGACACACATAGATATCAAGAAAACCATCACCGTTTACATCAGCCATAGTTACCCCTGTACACCAGCTAAGCCGGCCTGCAACGCCAGCTTTAACGGTTATATCTTCGAACTTAAAATTTCCATGGTTAAGGTACAAACTGTTTCCATTTCGGTTACTTGTGAGGTAAACATCATCAAAACCATCATTATTTAAATCGCCAATTGCTACTCCTCCTCCATTATAACTATTCTCATATTGAAGGGGATTCACATTTTCATCTTCAACAATTTCATTAATGAAATTAATACCGGTAGAGTGGGAGGGAAGAAGAGTGAATAATTTATTTTCATTCTCCTTTTTTGCAGATGATGAACATGCTTGCAAAAGAAACAGAAATAAAGAGAAAATCAAGAGAATTAACCCGACGCTACATTTAATCATATAAGATATTCAAAGGAAAGCAAAGCAGATGAAAATAAATCTATTTTGAATAATAGAGACTGGTAAATTAAAAAAACTTCTATGAAGATTTGTGTGGCTAAAATTGCCGCGACCTTCAGATCGTGGACGGGTTTTATTCAAATTTAGATATTGGCTTTAGCCAAAACTCTTTCGCAACGATGTGTCTCTATAAAACTCTTCATATTCTTCAGCAGAAGTCTAAATGAAATGTATCAAACTTTGGTGAATGGCATGTTGTATTATTTTCTTTGGCTAAAGCCCGCTGCTTATTATTCTTTATCCACGACCTAAGATCAATGTCATTTTAGTTAAGATCTCAATTACCCTGAAAGGGTAAAATTTCAATAGCCGCGGGTGTAACCCATGGGGAAAAACGAAAAATAAACAACCAACCACAAAGTGGTTGAACCTATTTCGTGGACGGATATTTTACCCTTCAGGGTAATTTCATCCATTCTACGTTTTCCACAGGTTTCACCTGTGGCTATTCAAATTAAAGCCCTTCGGGCTTAACTAAATGACATTGACCTAAAGACCGTGGCAAATTGCAGCTCTAATAACCCGGATTTTGTTTCAATTTAGGATTGGTTGCTAAAATATTAGCAGGTATAGGCATCAATGTACGATAGTCGCCATTTGGCTGATGCGAAAGCCAGGATTTTTTGGTAAAAATACCAAACCGGATCATGTCCTGCCGTCTGCGTGCTTCCTGGTTAAATTCCCAACCCAATTCATCAAGGAAACGACCGTATTTAACATCTGCACCACCCTCATGGGTCTGCACTTTGTAATCTCTGCGACCGTAATCATAGATACTTCCGGCCTGCAATTGAGTACCGGTTACTGCAGCTTTAGCAATGTTATCGGAAAAGCTTCTTGCTCTGATTGCAGTTACAATTGTTGCTGCTTCATCTGCTTTATTAGTACGTAATAAAGATTCAGCCTTCATCATCATTACATCAGTAAGCCTGAATAAAGGACAATCGTTACTTAGATTAATTAAGGCACCCAATTTAATTTCGTATTTTCCAAGGTGAAAGCCATGAATTTCCTGTGTAGAATCAACACCGGGAATTTCATTAATAAATACTAAAGGTTTTCCATTAAAATCACCGAAACTGCCTTTCAAAGGCGTACCGGTTGATGAATATTGAGGACCTTGAATCCAGTTTTCCTTTAAACGCAAATCTTCAGGATCATAAGTGTTTATATACTGTGGAACAGCCGCAATGCCACCCCAACTGGAAGTTTGAAGATTATATGTTTTCTGGTTTTCCGGGTGCAAGGTTTCCATATGCAAAACCATTCCACCTGCATATATTTCGTCGTAGGGAACAGCAAAAATAATTTCAGTATTACTTGAATTATCAGTTGCAAATATTAAACGTTGTGTAGCGCTAAGCGTATATTTACCGGAAGTTATAATGGCGTCACAAGCCTCAATACACTTCTCCCATTGCGGTGTGCCGGTATACACCTCTGCATTTAAATACATTTTTGCCAGCAATGCATAAGCAGCCCATTTATTAAAGCGACCATAATACAACTTAGTTGCTTCGTCACTTAATAAAGGCAAAGTCTCTGTTAACTCCTTAATTATAAAATCGTATACTTCCTGCCGTGTATTCTGATCAGCGAGAAAACCCGGCTCAACATCAAATTTGGTCACTATAGGTACATTTCCGTACAAATCACACAGCACATAATAAAAAGAAGCTCTTAATGCTCTTATTTCTGCCAATACATTTTCTTTTCCTGTGGGAACCGGCAGTTTACCGGATTCTATCTGGAATATTAAACGGTTACAGTTGGTAATACCTCCATAGGCAGCGGACCAGTTTCCACCTGTTCCGTCAGTATTTGTCCATACATGCTCATGCAAGCGGCGATAACTTCCATCATCCACCCATCCATAAGGACGGGCAGGTATAACTAACTCATCAGCAGTAACTTCCTGTGTGCGGAAAAAATTACTGCCACCATAGCCCAAAACATTTCGCCACGAGCCGTAAGCAGGGCCTATCAGGGAAACAAGATCACTTGCCCCGGGTGTAAACCGGTCGGAAACAATTTCTGTATAATTTTTATCAGCGAGTTTAGTGCAGGAACAAAGGAAAACAGTTCCTGAAATTAAAAAAGAAGTGATCCAATTTATTTTTTTATTGATAATCATTTTTAAAATAGTTGAATGGTTAAAAGGCAGCGTTTAGTCCAAAAGTGAAAGTACGGGCACTGGGATATTTATCCCGGTCATCGTCACCAGGTGCAAGACCAAGACGATTTACTTCCGGATCAATTCCTTTATAACCAGTGAATACAAGTGAGTTTAACATTGACACATAGACCCTGGTGTTTTTTATTATGTTTCTGATTTTACCAATGTTGTAGCCAAGTGTTATATTATCCACTTTCCAAAAATCACCTTTTTCGATATAATAACTATTGTATTGTAAAGGCACATTTTTGTCTAATACTGCTTTACCAAATACTTTATCGTAGGCAGATTTCAACTGGTTGTACTGGGTACGCCCCGGGTTTTCATAATACATACGCTGGAAGTTAAGAATTTGAAAACCAAATGCTCCGCGCATGGTTACAGAGAGATCAAATTTACTGTAACGCAAATTATTATTCCAGCCGGCATAATATTTCGGTAGACCATTTCCAAGAACTTTTTTGTCTTCGTCAGCAGCTTTAAAAGTAGCAAAATCAACAGGCTTCCCATCACTGCCTTCATAGATCCACTTTCCGGCATCATCAACGCCGATTACCTTAAATCCATAAAACTCCCCGATTGCTCTGCCCACTTCTACTCTATGAGTATAAGTCTGAATGGGCTCACCGGTATAACCCGTATTGAAGTAGGGAGTGGTTGTCTTATATTCCTTGTTTGATAAAGAAACTAATTTATTGCTGTTGGTCGAAAAGTTGACACTGGATGACCATTCAAAATTTTTACTGATAACGGGAATGACATTAATGATAGCCTCAATTCCTTTGTTTTCCATCACCCCGACATTTGCCCAGGTGGTAACGAATAAATTTGGTGGAGTTGGTACAGGAAATTCATACAACAGCCCGTTCACTCTTCTGCGATACCCATCAAATGAACCTGCAATTCTGCCTTTGTACAAAGAAAAATCAAGACCAACATTCAATTCTGCTTTTTGTTCCCAACGCAAATTTGGGTTGGGGTTACTGGTGGGAACCAATTGGGCTACCCACCGCCCATTTGATAATGTATAGCCGCTATAGCCCAAACGGGCAACTCCTAAAAATAAATCCTGGGGAGGTGTTCCTGTTATGCCATACCCTGCACGTAATTTCAAATCATTAATTACTGAACTGTTCTGCAGGAAATTTTCTTTGTTAATCCTCCAGCCTACAGAGACGGCAGGGAATGTGCCCCATGGTTTAGCCGCTCCTACTAATGCAGAAGTGGCTTCATAACGTACACTTGCCATCAGCAAATATTTTTCTTTGAAATTATAAGTGGCACGGCTAAAAAAACCAATTAAGTTTCTCCGGGTCTTATTAGTATATAATTGAGTAATACCTCGGCGACGTGCATCACCCTGCCCGATATTATTATAAGTAAATAAATCAGTGGGAAAATCCCAGTTGTCCATAAATGATTCTTCCAACGTATTGTCCTGGTAAGAATAACCACCTAAAACAGAGAAAGCATGATTACCAAGAGTCTTGTTATAGTTAGCCGTTAATTCCATAAGATCTTCAAGGGTTTGTGTAGAGCCTCTGGATGCATATCCATTACGTGTATCACGAACATTAGAAATATGCCTTTTCGTTTCAGAATATCCTCTTAATTCGTCAAATTTTGTACGTGCAAACAAACCCGTTAAAGTTAAGCCGGTTATCGGTGTTAAAGTTAAAGTACCGGCAAGACGGGTATTTTGATTGTTGTTTACGCCATCACTTTCCATAAGACGGGAAATAGGGTTTTCATATAAATAAATACCAGTTTGCTCGAACCATGATCCGTCTGGATTTTTAACAGGACTTGTCGGGTTACGTATCAGAGCCTGCCTGTAGGTGTATCCATTAAAATCAAAACCGTTGCCTGTTGCAGTATAACGTTGGTCAGTATTGATCATGTTTAAATTTGCTTTTAATATTCCATTAAACATCGAATGGTTAACATCGAAACGACCACTTATTGCCCGGTTATCTGATTTTTTCATTATCCCTTCAAAAGAACGATAGTTTAAGTTCACCAAATAATTCGTTTGCGGAGTTCCGCCACGGTAAGAGAGGTTGTGTACATGTGTAAGGGGCGTTTGAGTTATTTCATTAATCCAATCAGTACTTGCCCCTAAGTCCTCAAAAGTAACTCCCTCTTTTATTTTCTGACGATACTCCTCGGCTGTAAGCATTTCAGGTCTGCGCGCTATCTTTTGCGTGCTGACATATCCGCTGTATTCAACAGATTGTATACCACCCCTTGATTTGCGGGTAGTTATTAAAATTACTCCATTCGTCCCCCTTGTGCCATATATTGCTGCTGCAGCGCCGTCTTTCAAAACATCAATAGATTCAATATCTTCAGGAGCTACCGTACGCAGATTACCTGGTACGTTGTCTATCAAAATCAAAGGCTCGGAACCTGCATTAATTGAATTAATCCCACGCAGGATTATTTGTGAATTTTCAACAGGACTTCCCCCCGGCGACGCAATTGATAAACCGGCAACTTTACCTTGTAAAAGCTGACCGGCATCATTCACAGCTCCCTTAACAAAGTTCTCCGATTTGACTGAAGCAATTGAAGCGGTAACTTCTTTTTTCTTCTGAGTACCATAACCGATAACTACAACTTCATCAAGACCGGCGGCAGTACGTTCCAATTTCAGGGTAAAATTATTTTGAGAGCCGATATTTATTTCCTGATTAGCAAAACCGGTGTTGGAAATTACCAGAACTCCACCTGCATCAGGAACTGAAAGGCGAAAATTTCCCTGCTCATTGGTTGCCGTTCCAATATTAGTTCCTTTTAATATTACCGAAACCCCCGCTAATGGCGCATTAGTCTGAGCTTCCGTAATTCTTCCCGTAACAAGTTTGTCGAACAAAGGACTGAAAGGAATCTTTGCTGAAACTGAAAAAGAAAATAAGCAAATGAGAGCAAATAGAATTGACGTAGATATTTTAGTCATAGAACAAGCGTAGTTTAGAGGAGTGAAGGGATTGTAACCTGCTGTAAAAATATTGTATTATCAAATGAATAAGTATACCTTAATTATCCTCTTGTTTGCTTTTTTTAACAAAGTTATCAGTTACCTATAATTTCTTTTCTTCAAATAAAAAGAACGATTATGTTTAAGCTATTTAATAATTTCCTAAATAAAATCACTAATTTAGAGAAGCATTTAAAAAGATCATGATTAAGCCCTTATTTGAATCAATTAATGCGCAGAATGATAACTCCTTCTCAATACGGGTATTTGAACAGGAAACTTTTACATCTCCATATCATTATCATCCCGAATTTGAACTAACCTTAATAAATAAAGGCAGCGGAAAGCGCTATGTAGGCAATCACCTGGAACACTTTAATAAAGGTGATCTTGTATTTTTGGGCCCGAATTTACCTCATTGCTGGAAAACAGATCCTTATATTAAGGGAGAGATAAATGCTTCTTCAATTGTTGTTCAATTCACCAATGATTTTCTTGGACATGATTTCTTTAATAAACCAGAGCTTTTAGGAATCAAAAAACTTTTAGAAAGAAGCCAAAGGGGGATTGTTTACAATCGCTCCATTGTTCCTGAAATTACCAGGGATCTGAAAAAATTGGGCAAAGAGGAAATGTGCTTTAAAAAGTTACACATTCTTTTAGAAGTCCTGCACAAATTATCTGTTACTGCAGACTTCACTCTTTTAAACAGATTAAACCATATCCCTATAAAAAGCGGGGGTGATTTAGAAAGAATAAATAAAGTTTTCAGCTATATCATAGACAATTTTAAAACTAACGTTTGTCTCGATGAAGTTGCCCATCTTGCATGTATGACTCCAAACGCTTTTTGCAAGTACTTTAAAAAAGTCACCCATAAAACATTTATTGAAGTTGTAGTAGAGTACCGGCTTAATTATGCTACCACCCAATTAATTCACACCAATAAATCAGTAGGCCAAATATGTTTTGATTGCGGTTTTAATGATGTAGCTCATTTTATCAGGATGTTCAAATCAAAAATGGAAGTATCGCCTTTACAATACAAAAAGAAATTTACTGAAAATCTTCAGCTTATCTGATGAATTCAAACTATCCTCAATAGCGCAACAAAATAACCTTGAAAAGACACAGACGAAAAATATCCTTTTTGATTTTAATTTGTTCATTGATATTCATTTTTAATAATTGTATAAATGAGCAAAAGAAAAGTAACGATCCAAGAGGTGAACATTATATCGGGTCAGAAAAATGTGTTACCTGTCATAAAAATGTTTATGATTCGTATGTAAAGACTGCACACAACCTTAGCAGTAAGCCCGCTTCAAAAGATGCTATTAACCCACATTGCAGCAAAAGGCCCTTCAACTGTTAAATTTTAAAGTTTTTTAAAAATAAATCAACGTTTTTACACTGCCTTATTCGTACCCCCCT
>JAABUS010002887.1_pt1 | contig 30150 bp, 25 predicted proteins | sample 5560161 | NCBI WGS metagenome assembly JAABUS01 (sample SAMN10711885, study PRJNA513376) | rock metagenome | isolation source: Antarctica rocks | place: Antarctica: Victoria Land, Trio Nunatak nord | collected 2016-01-04
GAGCGAGTCATATGAGTGTAATGTAACGAGTATATAAATGCTAAGAAAGAAAAGTATCTAGAAGAGAAGAATCGACTATCTATATGACTCAGAAGAACATAAGCTAACTCTGAATAGAATTGACTTCAAAACAACTTGATAGTCTAGTGACGAGCGATCAACGATAGTCAGAAACATAGTCATCAACATAGTCATTAACATAGCTATCAACATAGATGCGTAGCTAGAATCGTAACAATGAGTTTATTAAAGAGAAAAGAGCTTTCGATGCATAGAAACAAGAAAAGAACAAAGATTTAATCTTCATCATCAACGTTAATGAAGATTTAAAGTATATCAGCGATGCATCATCAAATGATGATGTTGATGATAACGAGCATGATAAGTAATGTTATATTGTTTATCATCAGACATTTAATTAACAATATCAGAGCTGAAAAACAATGATACACTTAATGTTGATCTTTTCATATCATTTTCGCAATCTAGATTCTCAAACTTTAAAGAACTCTCGTTATCTACGTTATTTAATACAGCAAGATTTACAACAGCAAGATCTACAACAGCAAGATCTACAACAGCAAGATCTACAACAGCAAGATCTACAACAGCAAGATCTACAACAGCAAGATCTACAACAGCAAGATCTACAACAGCAAGATCTACAACAGCAAGATCTACAACAGCAAGATCTACAATAACTTCACTTTCAAATGTTCAATTTTCAGCGTCTGCTCATTTTGATCTAGTTACATTATACTTGACTGAGAGAAATAAATTGAAGAAGAACAATCAATCATTATAAAAGATAATGAATCAATGAAATTTGATGAAATTTGTTGCAATCTTTAAATTGAATGAAGAATCTAAGTCATCATCTTTAGCAATGAAAAAAAAACAACGCAAGATGACTTCTTTTTTGAAGTTGAGTTCTGTTTCAACATGTAAACGTAGCTTTGAAATGATTAATTTCAAGAAGAAATTATCATTTAAGAATAAAGCTAAATTGAATGCATTGTCTGAGCAAAGAAGACAAGAAGACATCAATAAAAAGCTCATGTAAATAGTTTTGCAATTCATTTTGCAATCTACTGTTTTCATGAAATTGCTTGCACATTTCTCAAGCAGTTTAGTTAGAGACAGTGACTGAAGTCTGAATCAATGATAAAGAAGTTGAAAACATTTCTCTACATATATATAAATTTCTTTTCAACATGTAAATAAAGATCATTCATACATACACATTTTAAAGTTTCATAATATCATTCTACTAATACTTATTTCAAATAAGTAAAATGTTTAAACATGTTATCAAGTTTAAGTCAACTCATCAAGTTGATTAAGTTGAGTCAAGAGTCTGATTTAACTCTGAAACTCAACTTGAGTTGAGTTGAACAACTCAAACTCAACAACAGATTTAATCATGCTTTTGCTGTAGAAGATCATCAAGTGAAGTACATTCTCATCATCATACTGAAACAGTATTTCATCTTTTACATAGTTTAATGTATTGATTTTCAAAATAGTTTGACATTTGAGATCAAAATGACAAAGAACTGAAGCGAAACTGATCTGTTTCTTCAGATTACTGAAAGCTTGAACACAAACTTTATTTCAAACAAAAGACGTGTCTTTTCTAATCAATTGAGTGAATGATTTGACTAGTTTGAAGAAGTTTCTAATGAAATAATGATAAAAGTTCACAAATTTCACGAAGCTCTGAATTTCTTTCAAATTGATCAAAGTAGTTCAGTTGACTATGATGATCATTTTGCTTAAATTCATGCAAAGATCTTGTTTTGATACAATGACTTCTAGAAAGACTGTCTCTTCTACATTGAATTCACACTTTCAAATATTTATTTGCAGTTCAGCTTCAAGAAGTTGATTCAATACTAGTTTGATGTGATCTTTATGTTTCTTTCTTGTTTTGCTATAAATGAGAATGTCATTTAAATAGACTTGACAAAAGTCATTCAGAAAGTTTCATAGAACATTATTCATATATTGCTGAAAGAAGATTAATTCATTAGTTAGTTTAAATGATAGTACTTTGTATTTATATGCTTTTAAAACAGTGATAAAAATGATATAATTCTCATTATCAAAATGCATTTGAAGTTTGTTGAATGCTGATATGATGTTCAATCTAGTCAGATGTTTGCAATTCATTATTTTATCAATGATCTCGTTTATCAACGATAGAGAATATCTATTTCTTTTGAAAATGACATTTAGCTTTCAATAGTTCATGCAGAATCAAAGATCTTCATTTGCTTTAAGAGCAAATAGAATCAGAAAGAAATAGAAAGTCTGATTGAAAGTGATGAATTTCTTCAACAAGTTCTCATTTAAGTACTTCTTTACTTTCAGAAGTTTGACAGAAAACATTCAATAAACTCAACAGTGAGAAGATGTTGAATCACTGATGAGTTCAATTTTATGATTGTAGAAGTGAAGAAAAAATAGTTTATTCAATTGAGCTCGATCAAAAACATCTAGAAACTCATGATATTTTGATGACAGCTTCGCTTTAATATCTTTTAAATTCTAAGTCGTTTCATTGATTAAAGAAACGTTTATGTCAGAATCATGTCTAGATGATACAATCAATGAAAATCAGAGTTGATAGTGCTTGATCTTTAAAGATAGCTATAACTGAATATTAAGAATACAGAAGAAGATTGATACAAAAGCTTCTATTTATGTAATGTTCAGAGACTGCGCTAGACTCGAAAGAGATGTGTTTGTAACATGAAAAGAAAATGATGTAAATGAACAAGATGTTGATGAAAGAAAAGAATGTTAAGAAAGAAAAAAGATGTTGAATCATATTTGAGTCAAATCTGAGTCAGATCTCGATCAGATCATTGACTAGTTCTAATCATTACACAGAGTACTCGCTAGCGTGCATTGCAAATTAATTAAAGCTTCAGCCTTATTCAGTCTTATCAGTCTTGATACACTCGTAACATTACTTTCTCTTTGAAAATTCATATTTGCATGAATGTAATTCATTTGCTCACTTTTTGTTGATAGTTATTTCAATATTTAGCGCGATTTGCTTGAATATAGCTTATGAAATTCGTTCAAAACTTTCTCTGAGTCATTGAATTTCTCTTTATCAACATAGTATCATTCATCATTTCTATCTAGATCTTTTCATTTGACTTTGTACTGTATTCAATCTTGATAGTGTCTGAAGTTCAATATATCATTTATCTTTCAATGTTCATCGTTTTCAATAGTGATTAATCTGAATGATTCTGAATGTTGTTCTGATAGAAAGTCTTCTGAATATGATTGTAGCAGCTTCAAGCTGAACATTGAATGCAGATGCTTCATGCTGACTGATAAATGAAGATGATAGAAGATACTCACTTTAACAGTGATTTGATAGAGATTTAGCTGTTTGTCTTTCAAATCTTTGCAGAGTCTCGTTGTTTTGATGTTTCTGAAAGATAGTCAAACTCAGTCATCTACTTCATATGTGACGTTTTATCTATGTTTATTGATTTGAACTTTGATGATCAGCTTCGTCTTTTTCAATTGTTGATGATCAAAGCTCAGTAACTTTTTCATTCAAATGACAATATCATTTGCTTTTCTAACTTCAAGTCATTCACAAGTTGTTTTGTAGTCAGTTGTATCTGAATCGAAACTCATTCAAGAGTGAAATTCTTTATTGAAGTAGAAGAGAATCATTGAAGTGATTGAAAAGATATTGAAATTGTCGCTGAATTCTATCATAGATATTCATTTGACTCAGTCATTCTGCATGTAATTGCAGTAAATTCTAAATTCGCGTTCAATGTTCTGATTGACTCATTTTGATTGATCATCAATCTCAGAATGATAAACTGTGAATAGACTAGCTGTGATTCTCAGTCGCTTGCAAAGACTTTTTCACATAGTCGATATGAATTGAAAGTCTTTGTTCAAAACAATAGAACTGAGTAGATCATGCAGTCGATAGACGTTTCATAGCATGATTCAAATCATTTCTTCGACTGAGATGTCATCATTTTCTCAATGACAGAAAACATAGTGATGTTCTTTGATAAAATGACATATGATTATGCAAATGATGTTATAGTCTTCTAACAGAGATAGTTCAGTAATGAAGTTTATAGTTATATCTTTTCAGCGTTTCTGTGAAATTGAAAGAGAATGATGAAGTTCATTGATGCTATTTCTAGAGACTTTGCTTCGCTGATAAGCATGACAGTTTCAAATGTATCGTTGAATAATAACTTGATGATCTGATCAATAGTAGAAACGCTGAACTAGATCAATGATTCATTTATTGTCGAGATGAGAGATTGAAGATTGATCATGCACTTTCTGTAGTAATTTCGTGTGCATGTTCTCAGAAACTCACAGTAGATCTTTTTTAAATAAAACGTCGTTAATGATTTCGCAGTTCTTCAGTTTAATGATATGAAATTTGAGCTTGTTGTCATTCATAGCTTGTCTGTATTCGCTGCATAGCTCATCTGTTTGATTGATCATACATACTCATTGATAGAGATTTGCTTTCGATTCAACAGATAGAACATTGATTCTATCAAAGATCAGAATAGTCTGAAAATGATCTTCAAGACACTGAGCTGATTCAGAGATGTTCGCTAAAGACATTCTGATTAAAGCATCAACTTCAGTGTTTATTTTGCCTGATCTAAAGATGATCTGAAAGTTGAACTTTGATAGAATGTTCAGATAGTTGACTTGTCGTCGACTTAACTATTTGTTTTTCATGAAGATCTTCAAAGTTTGATGATCAATAAACATCTGAATGAGTAATTCAGTGCATTTCAGCTTGAGTCATCAATGTTTGAAACATCAAATAATGACTAGCAATTTCTTGTCATAGATGTGATAATTGATTTTGATGAGAATCATGCTTTTGCTGTAGAAAGTCATTGAATGAAGAACTTTCTCATCATCATACTGAGATAGTATTTCATCTTTTACATAGTTTGAAGCATCAATCTTCAGAATAGCTTGTCGTTTGAGATTGAAATGACGAAGTACTGAGATCAAGCTGACTTGTTTCTTTAGATTGTCAAAGACTTGAACACAGATCTTGTTTCATACAAAAAACATGTTCTTTCTAGTTAGCTGAGTGAATAATTTGACTAGCTTCAAGAAGTTCTTAATGAAATGATGATAGAAGTTAACAAATTTCACGAAGTTCTGAATTTATTTTAGATTGATCGAAGTGATTCAGCTGACTATGACTGTCATCTTGCTGAAATTTATATGAAGATCTAGTTCTGATACAATGACTTCTAGAAAGACTGTCTCTTCTACATTGAATTTGCACTTTTGAATATTCATCTGCAGTTCAGCTTCGCGTAATCATCTCAATACTAGTTTGACGTGATCTCTATGTTTCTTTCTTATTTTGCTATAGATGAGAATGTCATCTAGATAGACTTGACAAAAGTCGTTCAGAAAGTTTCATAAAATGTCATTCATATATTACTGAAAGAAGATTGATTTGTTAGTCAGTTCAAATGATAGCATCTTATATTTATATGCTTTTAAAGCAGTGATAAAAATGATGTAATTCTCATTATCAAAGTGCATTTGAAGTTTGTTGAACGCTAATATGATGTTCAATCTAGTCAGATGCTTGCAACTCACTATTTTATCAATGATCTCGTCTATCAGCGATAGAAAATATCTATTTCTTTTGAAAATGACATTTAGCTTTCAATAGTTCACGCAGAATCGAAGATCTTCATTTGCTTTAAGAATGAATAGAATCAAAGAGAAATAAAGAGTCTGACTGAAAGTGATGAATCTTTTTGACAGATTCTCATTCAAATACTTCTTTACTTTCAGAAGTTTGACAGAGAACATTCAATATGCTCGACAGCAAGAAAGCGTTGAATCACTAGTGAGCTTGATTTTATGATCGTAGAAGCAATGAGAGAGCAGTTTATTCAATTGAGCTCGATCAAAAACATCTAGAAACTCGTGATATTTCAAAGACAGCTTCGCTTTAATGTCTTTTAAATTCTGAGTCGTTTCATTGATTGAAAAGACGTTTAAAACGTTCAAATTGCACTGAGTATTGTACGCGATTTCTTTATTGATGTTCATCATGAATAAAGCAAAGACTTCAATCTTGTTCTTCTTTGAATGATTCAACAGTGTTTTGAACGAAGCGATGTTTATGCTTTGAATCGAGAATGACTCTTTCTGAGCAGTGATTGAAATGAATCGTTTGAGCATCATAGAGATCTTAGTCTGAGTGATTGAAAAGAGCGAAGTTGATTGCAATCAACTTGAGTGCTTTGAATTGAGCGAAATCGAAAAAATTAAAATAGAAGTATTCAATTGATTTGAAAAAACAATGACGTCGTTTCACATATTCAGTAATATTTCGTTTTTATTCATTCAGAGCTTACTCAATATGACTTCATGATGATTAATATCAGTCATTAACATTGATACAGTCAATTTCTTATGACTCTCGATGATGAGATTGAGTAGAATTTTATGAGTGATAGTCTTCTTAAATATCTTTTCATCATATTCTTTTATTAACTTCTCTTTTGTCAGTGATATAGATTGAATTTTCAGCTCTTTACATACTCTATCAACTAGATTGATATGTATGATCATATAGATGACTGAATCACTGTCTATCAAAGAGCGAAGACTGAATGATTCATTCTGCAAGATGAGAAAAGCATCAACTAGAAATGACTTATCAAAGTAATTCTTTTTCGATAGAATTTCATCTAAATTGCACAAAGATATAATCTTCACTTCAATGATTATTGAAGAGATGACTAGTTTTTTGACTTGAACTTTGATTCAGTATTGAGTTCAAAACGATCATAGTTCTCGTCAACTGCATTGACTTTGATAGATTGATTCAAGCATTCTCTGAAACTATGATCTGATTTGTGACATACAAAGCAGATTTCAACTAGAACGTCTGCATTCTTGACGTTAGTCAAAACTGCGCTGCGCGACTTTGATTAGTCAGACTTCGAAGTCGAAGACTAAACAGCAATAATTGCTTTAGAAATGATGATCTTTGAATCATTGCATTTGAGTAGTTTGTTCTTGATCTTTCAAACTGCTCTATGTTCATTGTTCAAGTGAATCAGATAGTTTCAAATATCTGATAGCTTAATGAGCAACTTCATCTGAGCTGTTCAAAAGATTCGAAGATGAGAGTTTATTTTATTCTTTAGATCAACGACTAGTACGTTCTTCTGATACTTCAGATAGATGTATAGTCGTTGAAACTGATTAAAGAAATCGCTAAATTTCTTTGATTCTTGAATCAGATTAATATATTTTCTACGATAGTTATCTTTCTTATCAGAATCATAAAATAATTGAGCTAGTTTCTTTAGAAGTTCATTGACAGTCAGATAGAAATTGTCACAGTTGAGATTACGTCTGACTTGAGTGACTTTGATGATGTCATCTGCTAGTCGAGAGTGAATGTAGCTCAGCTTGTAGAGTTCATTTGAAAAGATGTTAATCTTCATTGCTAGCTTCTCTCGTATATCAAGAAATCAGTTCTTTCAAGTAGAATTCTTTTCATCAATGAACATTGAAGAATCGAGTATTTTATGATATTTAAATCGTTTGAAGTAGATGACAATCGAGAAAGCAGTGATGATTACATTGACTGTGATAGCAGTGAAAGCTTGTAGTTTTGCTTTCAACTGTTGAATTTCGCTCTTGTCTCGTTGTTTCATCTTGACGAAACGATCTGTTTCTCTATTAAGAGCATAGTGTTGAGATCATGTCTAGAATCTAATCACACTGCAGCGAGATAGTGCGTAACTGAATAGAATGTTTGATCAATAGAGATAGCTCTAACTAGAAAACTAAGAATACAGAAGAAAGAAGACGATTTCGAGCTGTATTTATAGTAGAATGAACAAAGAGACGAAGTAGTCGATTTACGAAATCTCTAGAGTCTATTGACTAAACTCTATTCAATGTCGACACGCTTCGTAACACATAAATACGTTTCTTTCATACTTTCATATCATCATGTATGATAATTTCAGCATTTGATTCGTTGAAAGCAATGAATGAAGAAGCATGTTGTGAGTCAACGATAAAAGAGAAAGCTTGTGAACGTGTTTATTGCAAGAAATCAACGAAAGCTTTATCTTTATCAGATGTGTTCTTAAATGTCATAATGAAGAAGATGAGAATTGTTTGAAAGAGAATTGAATGAATTACGATGCTTGATGATTGAAAAAGAAAGATGTATGTTTGTTCAACAAAGATGTTTCTGAAGATAATTGATCTTGAAGCAATTCACAAAGATTCTTTATCATAATTCTCTTGATCAATTTGATTCTTTAGCAATTCACGAAGATTCTTTATCATAGATTCTATTAATTGATTTTGAATGAATGCATACTGAATGAGCAATAAATCTTCTAGCAATTCAACAATTGTATATTTTCATTGATTCTATGAATCTTCTGATGTTGTTCTTGTCTTTCAAGATTAAATCATCAGATAAACAAATTTCTTTAGACTTGATTTATCTGTATGAGTTGATTGAATGAGTAATGAGATTAATATCATGTGATGAACGAATTCTTAATATAATGTCAGAATCATGTTTAAATGATACAATCAATGAAGATCAGAATTAATAGTGCTTGATCTTTAAAGATAACTATAACTGAATATTAAGAATACAGAAGAAGATTGATACAAAAGCTTTTATTTATGTAATGTTCAGAGACTGCGCTAGACTCAAAAGAAATGTGTTTGTGACATGAAAAGAAAATGATGTAGATGAACAAGATGTTGATGAAAGAAAAGAGTGTTGAGAAAGAAAAAAAGTGTTGAAAAAGAAAAAAGTGTTGAAAAAGAAAAAAAGTGTTCAGAAAGAAAAAGAATGTTGAGTCATATCTGAGTCAAATCTGAGTCAGATCTAGATCAGATCTCGACTAGATCATTGATTAGCTCTAATCATTACGCAAAGTACTCACTAACGTGCATTGCAAATTGATTAAAGCTTCAGTCTTATTGATCTTGATACATTTGTAACACAAAGATATAATCTTCACTTCAGTGACTACTGAAGAAATAATTAGTTTTTTGACTTGAACTTTGATTCAGTATTGAGTTTGAAATGATCATAGTTTTTGTCAGAATCGTGTTTAAATGATACAATCAATGAAGATCAGAATTGATAGTGCTTGATCTTTAAAGATAGCTATAACTGAATATTAAGAATACAGAAGAAGATTGATACAAAAGCTTCTATTTATGTAATGTTCAGAGACTGCGCTAGACTTAAAAGAAATGTGTTTGTAACATGAAAAGAAAATGATGTAGATGAACAAGATGTTGATGAAAGAAAAGAGTGTTGAGAAAGAAAAAAGATGTTGAGTCATATTTGAGTCAAATCTGAGTCAGATCTCGATCAAATCGTTGACTAGCTCTAATCATTATGCAGAGTACTCGCTAGCGTGCATTGCAAATTGATTAGAGCTTCAGTCTTGTTCAGTCTTATCAGTCTTGTCAATCTTGATATGCTTGTAACATTATTTTCTTCTTCAAAAATTCATGTTTGCATGAATGTAGTTCATTTGCTCACTTTTTGTTGATAGTTATTTCAATATTTAGCGCGATTTGCTTAAATATAGCTTATGAAATTCGTTCAAAACTTTCTCTGAGTCATTGAATTTCTCTTTATCAACATAGTATCATTCGTCGTCTTTATCTAGATCTTTTCATTTGACTTTGTACTGTATTCAACCTCAATAGCATTTGAAGTTCAATATATCATTTATCTCTCAGTGTTCATCGTCTTTGATAGTGATTGATCTGAGTGATTCTGAATGTTGTTCTGATAGAAGATCTTCTGAATACGATCGTAGTAGCTTCGAGCTGAATATCGAATGCAAATGCTTCATGCTGATTGATAGACGAAGATGATAGAAGATATCTATTTTAGCAGTGATTTGATAGAGATTTAGCTGTTTGTCTTTCAAATCTTTGCAGAGTCTCGTTGTCTTGACGTTTCTGAAAGATAGTCAAACTCAGTTATCTACTTCATATGTGACGTTTCGTCTATGTTTATTGATCTGAACTTCGATGATCAGCTTCGTCTTTTTCAATTGTTGACGATCGAAGCTCAGTAACTCTTTCATTCAAATGACAATATCATCTGCTTTTCTAGCTTCAAGTCGTTCACAAGTTGTTTTGTAGTCAGTTGTATCTGAATCGAAACTCATTCAAGAGTGAAATTCTTTATTGAAGTAGAAAAAGATCATTGAAGTGATCAAGAAGATATTGAAATTGTTGCTAAATTGCATTATAGATATTCATTTGACTCAATCATTCTGCATGTAATTGCAGTAGATTCTAAGTTCGCGTTCAACGTTCTGATTGACTCGTTTCGATTGATCATCGATCTCAGAATGATAGACTGTGAATAGACTAGCTGTGATTCTCAGTCGCTTGCAAAGACTTTTTCACATAGTCGATATGAATTGAGAGTCTCTGTTTGAAACAATAAAACTGAGTAAATCATGCAGTCGATAGACGTTTTATAGCATGATTCAAACCGTTTCTTCAACTGAGATGTCATCATCTTCTCAATGACAGAAAACATAGTGATGTTCTTTGATGAAATGACATATGATTGTGCAAATGACGTTATAGTCTTCTGACAGAAATAGTTCAGTGATGAAGTTCATAACTATATCTTTTCAGCGTTTCTGTGAAATCGAAAGAGAATGATGAAGTTCATTGATGCTATTTCTAGAAGCTTTGCTTCGCTGACAAGCATGACAGTTTCGAATGTATTGTCAAATAGTAGCTCAATGATCTGATCAATAGTAGAAACGCTGAACTAGATTGATGATTTGTCTATTGTCGAAATGAGAGATTGAAGATTGATCATGCACTTCTTGTAGTAATTTCGTGTGCATGTTCTCAGAGATTCACAGTAAATCTTTTCTAAATAGAACGTCATCAATGATTTCACAGTTCTTCAGTTTAGTGATATGAAATTTGAGTTTATTCTCGTTCATAGCTTGTCTATATTCACTGCAGAGCTCATCTGTTTAATTGATCATACATACTCATTGATAGAGATTTGCTTTCGATTCAACAGATAGAACATCGACTCTATCGAGAGTCAGAATAGTCTGAAAACGATCTTCAAGACGCTGAGCTGATTCAGAGACATTCGCTAGAAACATTCTGATTAAAGCATCAACTTTAGTGTTTGTTTTGCCTGATTTAAAGATAATCTGAAAGTTGAACTTCGATAGAATGTTCAGATAGTTGACTTGTCATCAACTCAACTGTTTGTTTTTCATGAAGATCTTCAAAGTCTGATGATTGACAAACATCTGAATGAGTAGTTCAGTGCATTTCAGCTTGAGTCGTCAGTGTTCAAAGCATCGAATAATAACTAGCAGTTTCTTATCATAGATGTGATAATTGATTTCAGCGAAGATCATGCTTTTGCTGTAGAAAGTCATTGAATGAAGAACTTTCTCGTCATTGTACTGAGATAGTATTTCACCTTTTACATAGTTTGAAGCATCAATCTTCAGAATAGCTTGTCATTTGAGATTGAAGTGATGAAGTACTGAGACTGAGCTGACTTGTTTCTTTAGATTGTCAAAAGCTTGAACACAGATCTTGTTTCAAACAAAAGACGTGTTCTTTCTAGTCAGCTGAATGAATGATTTGACTAGCTTCGAGAAGTTCTTAATGAAATGACGATAGAAGTTAACAAATTTCACGAAGCTCTGAATTTCTTTTAGATTAATCAAAGTGATTCAGCTGACTATGACTGTCATCTTGCTGAAATTCATACAAAGATCTAGTTCAGATATGATGACTTCTAGAAAGACAGTCTCTTCTACATTGAATTCGCACTTTCAAATATTCATCTGCAGTTCAGCTTCGCGTAGTTGTCTCAATACTAGTTTGACGTGATTTCTATGTTTCTTTCTCGTTTTGCTATAGATGAGAATGTCATCTAGAGAGACTTGACAAAAGTCGTTCAGAAAGTTTCATAGAACGTCATTCATATATTGCTGAAAGAAGATCGATTCATTAGTCAGTTTGAATGATAGCATCTTATATTTATATGCTTCTAAAGCAGTGATAAAAGTGATGTAATTCTCGTTATTGAAGTGCATTTGAAGTTTGTTGAACGCTGATATGATGTTCAATCTAGTCAAATGCTTGCAACTCACTATTTTATCAATGATCTCGTCTATCAGCGATAGAAAATATCTATTTCTTTTGAAAATGACATTTAACTTTCAATAGTTCACGCAGAATCGAAGATCTTCATTTGCTTTGAGAGCGAATAGAATTGAAGAGAAATAGAAAATCTGACTGAGAGTGATGAATCTCTTTGACAGATTCTCGTTCAGATACTTCTTTACTTTCAGAAGTTTGACAAAAGATATTTGATATGCTCGACAGCGAGAAAACGTTGAATCACTAGTGAGCTCGATTTTATGGTCGTAGAAGCGATGAGAAGATAGTTTATTCAATTGAGCTCGATCAAAAACATCTAGAAACTTGTGATATTTTGAAGACAGCTTTGCTTTAATGTCTTCTAAATTCTGAGTTGTTTCATTGATTGAAGAGACATTTAAAGCGTTCAAATCGCACTGAGTATTGTACGCGATTTCTCTATTGATGTTCGTCATGAATAGAGCAAAGACTTCGATCTTGTTCTTCTTTGAATGATTCAACAATGTTTTGAACGAAGTGACGTCTATGCTTTGAATCGAGAATGACTCTTTCTGAGCAGTGATTGAAACAAGTCGTTTGAGCATCGTAGAAATCTTAGTCTGAGTGATTAAAGAGAACGAAGTTGATCGCGATCAACTTGAATGCTTTGAATTGAGCGAGATCGAAAAAATCGAAATAGAAGTATTCAATTGATTCAGAAAAACAATGACGTCGTTTCACATATTCAGTAATATTTCGTTTTTATTCATTCAGAACTTACTCAATATGACTTCATGATGATTGATATCAGCTATCAACATTGATACAGTCAATTTCTTATGACTTTTGATGATGAGATTGAGTAGAATTTTATGAGTGATTGTCTTCTTAGATATCTTCTCATCATAATCTCTTATTAGCTTCTCTTTTGTCAGTGATATAGATTGAATTTTCAGTTTCTCGCATACTTTATTGACTAGGTTGAAATGTATGATCATGTAAACGACTGAATCACTGTCTATTAGAGAACGAAGGCTGAAAGATTATTTCTGAGAGATGAGATGAGCATCAATTAGAAACGACTTTTCAAAGTAATTCTCTTTCGATAGAATTTCATCTAGTTTGCACAAAGATATAATCTCTATTTCTTCAATGACTTTTGAAGAGATGACTAGTTTTTTGAATCGAAATTTGAATCGAAATCAAAGCGATCATATTCTTTGTTCACTGCATTAATTCTAGTAGGTCAATTGAAGCACTTCTTAGAGCTATGACCTGATTTATGACATATGAAACAGCTTTCGACTAAAAATGTCTGCTTCTTTGACGTTAGTTAAAATCGCGTCGCGCGACTTTAGATGATCAGACTTCGAATGATTGACTGATTGAGTGACAACAGTCGCTCTATGAAAGATAGTCTTTGAAACGTCGTTGATGCATTTGAGCTTGTTCTTGATTTCTCGAATGACTCGCTGATCATTATTCAAATGAATCAGGTAGAAACGAATTTCTTTTAAAGAATCAGATTGAACTAGTTGATCTACTCAAATGAATCGAAGACGAGAGTGTATTTTATCTTTTAGATCGATGATCAGTTGCTTTTCGTGATAGTCTAGATAGAAAGATAGTCGTTGAAACTGAGTATAGAACTTGCTGAATTTCTTTGATTCTTGAATCAAGTTGTAGTATTCTCTACGAAAGTTGACTTTCTTATTTGAATCATCGAACAACTGAGCTAACTCTTTTAAAAGATCTTCGACGATTCTATAGAGATTGACACAATCACGTTCACGTCTAGCTTGAGTGATCTCTGCTGCGTCATCGAATAATCTAGAATGTACATAGCTCAATTTGACTCGTTCATTAGAAAAGAGATCGACGTTGATCTCTAGTTTATTCTGAATTTTTCCGTATCAGTTCTTTCAAGTAGAGTTCTTTTCATCAGTAAACAGCGAAGAATCAGGTATTTTTTGAGATCTAGAACGCTCAGAGTAGATGAAATCAGAAGAAGTGTTTTCTTTAGTTTGAAGTCTTGTCTTCAACTCTTTGATTTCGTCTTCTTGTTGTTTATTTAACTCGTAGAGTCGATCTGTTTCTTTATCAATAACTAGACTTCGAGTCTTTCAGATTTTGTAGAACACAAGAAGTATTATCGTTTCAGCGAATGATTCGTCATCTTCATGAATGAATGACGCAGCACTTGATGATTTCGTTCGTGATTTCGATGAATCAGCATCAGAGGTTTGAGAGAAATGAGTTCAAAATTTCTCAGAACGCTCTTCAATAGACGAATGACTAGACATGATGAGATTTGTTTGAAAGAGAATTGAACGAATGACGATGCTTGACGATTGAAGAAGAAAGACGTATGAAATGAGATTCAATCTTCAACAAAGAAGATGAGATTTGTTTGTTGAATGATTTGATTGATTCTCTAGCAAACAACGAAGATTCTTTATCATTGAATCTATCAATCGATTTAATTCTTGAGCAATTCACGAAGATTTTTTATCGTGATTCTCATAATCGAGTGAACTTTGCGTACTTAATGAGCAATAAGTAGTCTAGCAATTCAAACAGTCTTGTCGTTGATTTTATTCAACCCTCTAGTGTTGTTCTGTCTTTCGATTGTTGTTAATCATCAGGTAAATGAATTTCTTTAGACTCGTTCTGTCTAGATGAGTATGTTGAATAAGTAATGGGATCAGTATCGTGTGATTAACGAATTCTTAATATAATGTCAGAATCGTGTCTAGATGATACAATCAATGAAGATCAGAGTTGATAGTACTTGATCTTTAGAAATAGTTATAACTGAATATTAAGAATACAGAAGAAGATTGATACAAAAGCTTCTATTTATGTAATGTTCAGAGACTGCGCTAGACTCGAAAGAAATGTGTTTGTAACATGAAAAGAAGATGATGTAGATGAACAAGATGTTGATGAAAGAAAAGAGTGTTGAAAAAGAAAAAGAGTGTTGAGTCATATCTGAGTCAAATCTGAGTCAGATCTAAATCAGATCTCGACTAAATCATTAACTAGCTCTAATCAGTCTTGATACGCTCGTAACAGTTTTCATCAACTGCATTAACTTTGATAGATTGATTCAAGCATTCTTTGAAACTATGATTTGATTTGTGACATACAAAATAGATTTCAACTAGAATGTCTGCATTCTTGACGTTAATCAAAACTGCGCTGTGCAACTTTGATCAGTCAGACTTCAAAGTTGAAGACTGAACAGTAATAGTTGCTTTAGAAATGATGATCTTTGAATCATCATGTTTGAGTAGTTTGTTCTTGATCTCTTGAACTGTGTTACAATTCTAGTCTTCGTCTAGTCTTCATCTAGTCTTCGCCTGATTTCATTCTAATCAAGTCTAGCGAAAATCTGATCTAGAAATGATATCATTGAAACTCTGCATCATATGTGTAAGACATCAACTCAATCGAGTTTAACACAGAGCTGAGAAACACACATATAAGAATCGAGTTCTTTTCTGTAGATACTTTTCTTTCTTAGCATTTATCTATTAGTTAAATGACATCTCTATGACTCGCTCTAGATCGATCTTTAACAGTAGATAAATGCTAATCAACTACTCTGCTATCGACGTGTAGATGATACAAAATAATCTACTTCGTTTATTCAGAAAATTCGCAAGAGATTCTTTGAATTACTTTCATCAAAACACATCTGCAAATTTACTCAAATTTACCTATCTATCTTTCTCACAATGACACGCGACTTCGAATCAATCGAGTCACGAACAGCTCATCTGCTTAAAAGCATTGCTAGCAGACGCGTTTTCATTATTTCTTTCGATGCTTCAGCTGAATCTCAGAATGTCACTATCTCATGAAACATCAACACAAGTCAACAACTTCGTCAATGAGCTTATGATCAGTCGAACGAGATCATCAAGATGTTGATCAAGCTAAGAGATCAATGAGACATGACTTTGAAACTGAATGAGCAGTGAATCGTTGTTCAAGTCGAACATGACAAGAGATTGAATCAACTAGAGATCAAACAGATGATCATAAACACTCTAGAAGAGACAAACAAACGCTATTGAAAGAAGATGTTGAATCTCAAGAATAAACTCAAAGAAGTATCACATTCAGCGAATCAGTCTCGATCTCATCAGTCTACTGAATCTCTATCTCGTCAATCTATCGAGAATTATACTCGATGTGAATCATTCACTTTATTTGATAATGATCATCACAAGTCTTTCAAGTTTTCAAACTCATCTGTATTCATCGATGAAGATAAATCAACATGAGATAGCTGAAGAATCAAGATGAATGACAAGCTTCAGACAAATGTCAATCACTTCGATAATGAGAATATCTGTATTGTCTATGTGATATCTAGACTAGAAGATGATGCTGCTGAGCACATCTTCGCTCGATGTCGACATGATGCTTTGCATTCATACATCTCGATCGACGAGCTATTTGAGCATCTGAAAGAAATATACGATGATCAGAATAAGAATCGAAAGTGTCGTTGCAAGTACAACGCTCTGAGACAAGCAGACAAGTTCTTCAACATCTTCTACTTCAACTTTATGAAGTTATTCAGCTATCTAAAATACGACGATCGCATTCTGATGAATGATCTTCAGAATAAGATCAACAATCGCTTGCAGAATGCTCTATTGATTTGCTTGAAAGATTTTATCATTTTACATCGTCTTAAGAGCTTTCTTCAGAGTGTGAATAATAGACAGCGAGTCAATTATCAGCTTCGAAGCGAACGTTGCATGATCATCATCAAAGTCACTGTCGTACCTGATAAATGCGCTGCTACTTCATTGTCAGCAATGATGACTTTGATAGTTGAATATGTCAAGTCGACTATCTTTTCTATCTCTGAGTCAGTCAGATCATCTATCGTCTGCTATATCTGCAAGATCTCAGATCACTTATTCAAGAACTGCTTTCAGAACAAGATCAATATCTTGACATCTTGTGCATTCACTTCTCGCCTACATGAAATCATCATTTCGAAGAATAAAGAGAATGAGAAAATGTCTTTCAAGAATAGCGAGGCAAAAAACTAGAGACTTTCATCAAAGACGTGATGAAAGATGTGTTAATTTCTTCAACGACAAGCATGTCAGATGACTCTTTTGCTTCTGAATCTTTGATTATTGAATGTGTACTTTCTAGCAATGAAATTAGTTACTCATTGAAGTCATTGATTGACATCGAAGCTGCTGACTATTCATTCATTAATGAAGTGATCGCGCAGATTGTTTATGATCAGTTGCAAATCGAGTCTCTGACTTTGATCAAAGCGAAGTCAATTCGAGAATTTGACGATCATTATGCTAAGAAACTCATTACTCATGTCATCTACTTGAACCTGACTGTTTAAGATCATACGATTGACACTGCTTCTATGTTGATCACTCGATTAGATCAACATCAAATGATTCTTGAAAAAACATGAATGAATAAAATCGACCTAGTAATTGATATGCAAATCAATTTTCTTCGATTTTCGAATTTCAACTCTACTAGTCAGAAATTGATTGCTCTATTCTCAAGCAATAAATCAATCACGAAACAAAAGAGCTTGACTTCTACTCATATACTGAAGAGATCTTTCACTTTCGTTACATCTCAACTCAGTCAGAAATCATTCTCTTCTCGTCAGTTCAATGAGAAGTCAGTTAAACTAATTGAACAGTCAAAATCGCGTGACGCAGTTTCGTTTAACGTCAATTCTAAATCAACGTTCAGTCTGAAATCAGCTTTCAGTTCAATGAACATATCAATGATAGAGACAGCAGTCTATAGAATGTTAGTCAAATGATCAGACGTCAAGATCTTTGCTGTTATCATCTTGAAAATTGATCGACTCATAACTACAGCTGAGAATAAGCTCGAAGAAGTGAATCTACATGAGCTTTCACACGTTGAGACTCTCAAGCAAGTCAAGATCAAGCTCTTCTCTGAATATCACGACTATCTAGACGTGTTCAATCGAACAATGATTAATCAGCTATCATCTCATCATTTCTACGATCACAAGATTGAGTTGATCAACGAGAGAATGCTTTCTCGAAGCAGACTGTATCAGATATTCAATCACAAGCTTCAGAAGATAAAGAAGTATCTGATTGAACATTTGAACAAAGAATTCATTTTCTCTAGCTTCGCTTCATACGTCTCGCTCATCTTGTTCGTCGAAAAGAAAGACGATAGTCTGCGTTTCTGCGTTGATTATAGAAAGCTCAATGCTTTGATCAAATGAGATCGCTATTCTTTGTCATTGATCAACGAGATTCTCGCTCGAATACAAGAAAGCAAATATCTGACTCGATTGAACATCATTGTCGCGTTCAATAAACTGCGAATACATTCAGATAGCGAAGATTTGACTATCTTTATTACTTTCTTTGATTCATACAAATATCATGTAATGCTCTTTGAATTAATCAACGAATCAACGTTTTATCAACACTATATGAACGACGTGCTGTTCAAATATCTTCATCAGTTTTGTCAGATCTATCTAGATGACATTATCATTTACAGCAAGATCTTGAAGAAACACAAGCGACATGTATGATTGATTTTGAATAGACTATGAGAAGCTGACTTACAGATGAACATAAACAAATGCGAATTTCATGTTCAAGAGATCATCTTTCTAGAGCTATTGATATTCATTGAAGAACTGAAGATGAATTCACGAAAGATACAAGCAGTAGTGAAATGATTTATTCTCAATAATCTCACTCAGATTCAGTCATTCATTGACTTCTGTAACTTCTATCGACGCTTTATCAAGAACTTTTCGAAGATTGTTCGTTCAATGATTTAACTCACTTAAAAGAAGATCATATTTGAATGAAATGAGGCTTGTCAGACTGCATTCGATCACATGAAGAGATGTATGACTGAGACTTCTATACTTCGTCACTTTGATCAGACTCATGAGACTATTCTGAAAACTGACTCATTCAACTACGTAAACGACGAAGTTCTCTCTCAATATGATGACGAAGAAGTACTACATTCGATTGCTTTCTATAGCAAGAACATGTCTTTTGCTGAGTGCAACTACGAGATATATGATAAGAAACTGCTGATCATAATTTGAGCTTTTGAACACTGATGACTCGAACTGAAGCTGATCAACATTTCTATCAAGATGTTCATCAATCATTAAGCACTCATCTCATTGATGAAAGACAAAGAGCTGAGCAGACATCAGATGCGCTGAGTTCAGAAGTTAACTGACTTCAACTTCAAGATAATGTATCGATCTGACAAACAGAACATTAAGATCGATGCATTAACTTGTTGAGCTGACTTCGTGTTTAAAAATCTCGATGATGAACGCATTTAATATCAAAGAACTACTATTCTGACATAGAATTGAATGAAGATCGCTGATCTAAAGAAGAATAATAATCAATCAATCTATAAACAGATTCTTGAAACTAATGAGATTGACGAGAATTGTACGTTACTTCGCGAAGCAATAGCAAGAGACGAGACACAATATGAAGATATCAAATTGAAGAATTGTTGAACTCAGAATGAAATCTTGTATCATGATAGTCAGTTATGAGTTTCGTTCAACGAGCTTCTACAAATGAATCTGATTCGTGAGATACATGATCAATCATCGATTGATCATTCTGAAATTCTTAGAACAGTGAAGATCATAAAGCGAAATTACTATTGATCTTCTATGCGAAAAACGATAGATCGATATATTTGAAACTGCTATGTATGTCAACGTTCAAAGACATCAAGAAATAAATCAAATGACTTGCTTCAATCTCTATTTATATCTGAACAGCGATGACAGAACATAGTCATGAACTTCATTATCAATCTATCTGATTCGTACGACTACAACGCTATTCTGACTGTCATCTGCAGATTGTCAAAAGAAAGACATTATATCTCTTGCATCATTGATGATGAAGATATCACAGTCGAAAAGACAGCTGAAATGTTGCTTCAATGAGTATATTGAACTCACGATCTATCAAGCTTCATTGTATTCAATTGAGATTCTCAGTTCATCTTCATTCTTTGAAAGTCTTTTTGCAAATGACTGAGCATTTCTCTTCAATTGTTTATCATCTATCACTCTCAGATCAACGATCAAAGCGAACGAGTCAATCAGAATGTCAAGCGATATCTTCGTTTCTTCTGTTCATACATGCAAAACGACTGATTCAAGTGACTATTCATGATCGAGTTTGTTGATAATAACATCTTGTCTTCAGTCATCTTCTTGACTCTCTTCTTCATGAACAAGAACTTTCATTCTCATATGAACTTCGACTCTGACATCATCGAGTATGAAAGCATTCGCGAACGCTTGCAGATTGATTGAATCAAGAATATATCTGAACAAATGAACAAAACATTGATCTTCGCTCGTGAAGCTCTGACAAAAACACGAAAACAAATGATGAATCAAGCTAACAAGCATAGAAAGAAGATCAATTACAAGATTGAATCAAAGATGTTTCTGAATGAATAAAACATCATTACAGCAAGACTCTTCAAAAAATTGAATGACAAGATGCTCAATTCTTTTCAGATCATTGATTTCATTGACTCATTCTATAAATTGAAACTATCTGAGACTATGTGTATACACAATGTATTTCATTCAGAGCTTCTTTGTTTCGTCGTCAATGACTCTCTGCAGAGTCAGAAGAATGAATCTTCGAAGTCAATAATGATAAACGATGAAGATGAATGAAAAATCGACGATATATTGAACTTTCGATGATATCAAAGACAACTTCAATATCAAGTCAAATGAAAGAACTATGACAACGATCTCAATTGATATAACGCTGACAACGACGAGTTTATGAATGCTCAAGAGATGATTGATGAATTTCATATCAGATATTCAAGAAAAGCGCACTAAGAAACAACATTCATGCAAACATGAATAGTCAAGAAAGAGAAATAATGTTACAATTCTAGTCTTCGTTTATTCTTCGTTTAGTCTTCGTCTGATTTCATTCTAATCGAGTCTAGCGAGAATCTGATTTAAAGATGATATTATTGAGACTCTGCATCATATGTGTAAAACATCAACTCAATCAAGTCTAGCACAGAGTTGAGAAACATACATATAAGAATCGAGTTCTTTTCTGTAGATACTTTTCTTTCTTAGCATTTATCTATTAGTTAAATGACATTTCTATAACTTGCTCTAGATCGATTTCTAACAAACTGCTCTATGTTCATTGTTCAAATGAATCAGATAGTTTCAAATATCTGATAGCTTGATGAGTGACTTCATCTGAGCTGTTCAAAAGATTCAAAGATGAGAGTTTATTTTATTCTTTAAATTGATGACTAGTATGTTCTTCTAATACTTTAAATAGATGTATAGTCATTGAAACTGATTAAAGAAATCGATGAATTTCTTTGATTCTTGAATCAAATTAATATATTTTCTATGATAGTTGTCTTTCTTATCAGAATCATGAAATGATTGAGCTAGTTTCTTTAAAAGTTCATTGACAGTCAAATAGAAATTATCACAGTTGAAATTACATCTGACTTGAGTGACTTCAACAATGTCATCTGCTAGTCGAGAGTGAATATAACTCAGCTTGTAGAGTTCATTTGAAAAGATGTCAATGTTCATTGCTAGCTTCTTTCATATGTCAAGAGATCAGTTCTTTCAAGTAGAGTTCTTTTCATCAGTGAACATTGAAGAATCAAATATTTTATGATATTTAGATTGTTCAAAGTAAATGACAATCGAGAGAGCAATGATGATTACATTGACTGTGATAGCAGTGAAAGTTTGTAGTTTTGCTTTCAACTGTTGAATTTCACTCTTGTCTCGTTGTTTCATCTCAACAAGATGATCTGTTTCTTTATTAAAAGCATAAATACGTTTCTTTCATACTTTCATATCATCATGTATGATGATTTCAGCATTTGATTCGTTGAAAGCAATGAATGAAGAAGTGTGTTGTGAATCAATGATAGAAGAGAAAGCTTGTGAACGTGTTTATTGCAAGAAATCAATGAAAGCTTTATCTTTATCAGATGTGTTCTTAAATGTCATAATAAAAAAGATGAGAATTGTTTGCAAAAGAATCAAATGAATGATGATGCTTGATGATTGAAAAAGAAAGATGTATGTTTATTCAACAAAAAAATGTTTTTGAGAATGATTGATCTTGAAGCAATTCACGAAAATTCTTTATTGTAATTCTTTTGATCGATTTGATTCTTTAGCAATTCACGAAGATTCTTTATCATAGATTCTATTAATCGATTTTGAATGAATGCATACTGAATGAGTGATAAATCTTCTAGCAATTCAATGATCATATATTCTCGTTGATTTTATGAATCTTCTGATGTTGTTCTTGTCTTTCAAGATTGAATCATCAGATAAACAAATTTCTTTAGACTCGATTCATCTGTACAAGTTGATTGAATGAGTAATGAGATCAGTATCATGTGATTAACGAATTCTTAATATAATGTCAGAATCGTTTTTAGATGATACAATCAATGAAGATCAGAATTAATAGTGCTTGATCTTTAGAAATAGCTATAACTGAATATTAAGAATACAGAAGAAGATTGATACAAAAGCTTCTATTTATGTAATGTTCAGAGATTGTGCTAGACTTGAAAGAAATGTGTTTGTAACACGAAAAGAAAATGATGTAAATGAACAAGATGTTGATGAAAGAAAAGAGTGTTGAGAAAGAAAAAAGATGTTGAGCGACGATGTTCATTGCTAACTTCTTTCATATGTCAAGAAATCAGTTCTTTCAAGTAGAGTTCTTTTCATCAGTGAATATTGAAGAATCAAGTATTTTGTGATATTTAGATTGTTCAAAGTAGATGATAATCGAGAGAGCAGTGATGATTACATTGACTGACATAGCAATGAAAGTTTGTAGTTTTGCTTTCAACTGTTGAATTTTGTTCTTGTCTCATTGTTTCATCTTGACGAGACGATCTGTTTCTTTATTAAAAGCATAGATACATTTCTTTCATACTTTCATATCATTAAGTATGATGATTTCAACATTTGATTCGTTAAAAGCAATGAATGAAGAAGTGTGTTATGAATCGACAATAAAAGAGAAAGCTTATGAACGTGTTTATTGTGAGAAGTTAACGAAAGCTTTATCTTTATCAGATGTGTTAGAGATCGATCTAGAGTGAGTCATAGAAATGTTATTTAACTAATAAATAAATGCTAAGAAAGAAAAGTATCTACAGAAAAGAACTCAATTCTTATATGTGTGTTTCTCAGCTTTGTGCTAGACTCAATTAAATTGACATTTTACACATATGATGCAAAGTTTCAATGATATCATCTTTAGATCAGATTCTCGCTAGACTCGATTAGAATGAAATCAGACAAAGACTAAACAAAGAATAAATGAAGATTAAAATTGTAACATTACTTCTCTTTCTTGACTATTCATGTTTGCATGAATGTTGTTTCTTAGTGCGCTTTTCTTGAATATTTGATATAAAAGTCATCAATCATCTTTTGAGCATTCATAAATTCATCATCATCAACGTTATATCAATTGAGATTGTTGTCATAGCTCTTTTATTTGACTTGATATTGAAGTCGTCTTCGATATCATTGAAAGTTCAATATATTGTTGATTTCTCATTCATCTTCATCACTTATCACTATTGATTTCAAAGATTTATTCTTTTGATCAGACAGAAAATCATCAACGACAGAACGAAGAAGCTCTGAATGAAATACGTCATGTATACGCATAGTCTCTGATAGTTTCAACTTATAGAATGAGTCAACAGACTCAGTGATTTGAAATGAATCAAGCATCTTGTCATTCAATTTTTTGAAAGATTTCGCTATAACGATGTTTCGTTCATTCAAAAACATCTTTGATTCAATCTTATAATTGACTTTCTTTCTATGCTTGTTAACTTGATTCATCATTTGTTTTCATGTTTTGATCAGAGCTTCACGAGCAAAGATCAATGTCTTGTTTATTTGTTCAGATATATTCTTGACTCAATTGATTTGCAAACGTTCGCGAGTGCTTTCATACTTGATGATGTCAGAGTCAAAGCTCATACAAGAGTGAAAGCTCTTATTCATGAAGAAGAAAGTCAAGAAGATGACTGAAGACAAGATGTTATTGTTGACAAACTCGATCATGAATAGTCACTTGAATCAGTCATTCTGCATATATGAACAGAAGAATCAAAGATATCGCTCAACATTCTGATTGACTTGTTCGCTTTGATCATTGATCTGAAGATGATAAATGATGAACAATCGAAGAAAAATGCTCAGTCGTTTGCAAAGAAACTTTCATAGTATAGAGATGAATTGCGAATCTTGATCAGATACTATGAAGCTTGATAAATCATGAGTTCAATATACTCATTGAATCAGCATTTCAGCTGTCTTTTTGATAGTGATATTTTCATCATCAATGATGCAAGAAATATAATGTCTTTTCTTTAATAATCTGCAGATAATCATCAGAATAACGTTGTACTCGCTTGAATCAGATAAATCAATAATGAAGTTCATTGCTATGTTTTGTCATCGCTGTTCAGATATTAATAGAGATTAAAGCAAGTCATTTGATTTATTTCTAGATGTCTTTGAGCGTTAACAGATATAGCAGTTTCAAATATATCGATCTATCGTTTTTTGCATGAATGATCAATAGTAGTTTCGCTTTATGACTTTCATAGTTCTAAGAATATCAGAATGATCAACTGATGATTGATCGTGTATCTCATGAATCAGATTCATTTGTAAAAGCTCGTTGAACGAAATTCATAGCTGACTGTCTTTGTATAAGATTTCATTCTGAACTCGACAATTCTTCAACTTGATATCTTCATATTGTGTCTCATCTCTTGCTATTGCTTCGCGAAGTAGCATACAATTCTCGTCGATTTCATTAGTCTTAAAAATCTGTTTATAGATTGATTCACTGATGTTTTTCTTTAGATCAGCAATTTTCATTCAATTCAAAGTCAAAATAGTGATTCATTAATAGCGAACGCGCTCATCTTCTGAATCTCTGAGCACGACGTCAGCTTGACGAGTTAATGCATTGATCTTAATGTTCTGTTTGTCAGATCGATACATTATCTTGAAGTTGAAGTCAGCTAGCTTCTGAACTCAATGCATCTGTCGTTAACTCAGCTTCTTGTCTTTCATCAATGAGATGAGTGCTTGATGATAAATGAACATCTTGATAGAAATGTCAGTTAGTTTCAGTTCAAGTCGTCAGTGTTTAAATGCTCAAATAATGATCAGAAATTCTTTATCATATATCTTGTAGTTGCATTCAGCAGAAGACATGTTCTTGCTATAGAAGACAATCAAATGTAGTACTTCTTCGTCATCATATTGAGAGAGAACTTTATCGTTGACGTAGTTGAATGAGTCAATTTCAAGAATAGTCTCACGAGTTTGATCAAAGTGACGTAGTATAGAAGTCTCAATCATACGTCTCTTCATATGATTGAAGACAATCTGACAGACTTCATTTCATTCAAATATGATCTTCTTTTGAGTGAGTTGAATCATTGAACGAACAATCTTCGAAAAGTTCTTGATGAAGCGTCGATAAAAGTTGCAGAAGTTAATGAAGAACTGCATCTGAGTGAGATTATTAAGTGTAGATCAATCAATGACTGCTTGCATCTTTCGCAAGTTCATCTTCAATTCTTTAATTGATATCAAAAGTTCTAAAAAGATGATTTTCTGAACATGAAACTTGCATTTATCAATGTCTATCTGTAGATCAGCTTCTTGTAGTCTATTCAAGATCAATCATACATGCTGCTTGTGTTTCTTTAAGATCTTGCTGTAAATGATAATGTCATCTAGATAGATTTAACAAAACTGATGTAGATATTCAAACAACATGTCGTTCATATAGTGTTGATAGAATGTCAATTTGTTGATTAATTCAAAGAGCATTACATGATATTTATATGAGTCGAAGAAGATAATAAAGATAGTCAAATCTTCACTATCTGAGTGCATGTGTAGTTTATTAAACGCGACAATGATGTTCAATTGAATCAGATATTTGCTTTCTTGTATATGAATGAAAGTCTCATCTATCAATGACAAAGAATAATGATCTTGTTTAATTAAAGCATTGAGCTTTCTATAATCGACGCAGAAACGCAGACTATCGTTTTTCTTTTCAATGAACAAAATGAGCGAGACGTATAATGCAAAGCTGAAGAAAATGAACTCTTTGTTCAGATGTTCAATCAGATACTTCTTTATCTTCTGAAGCTTGTGATTGAACATCTGATATAGTCTGCTTCAAGAAAATGTTTCTTCATCGATCAATTCAATTTTGTGATTGTAGAAACAATGCAATAATTGCTGATCGATCATTGCTCGATCGAAGACATTTAGATAGTCGTGATATTCAGAGAGAAGCTTAACTTTGACTTGCTCAAGAACTTCAGCGTAAGAAAGCTCATGCAAATTTACTTCTTCAGACTTGTTTTCAACTGTAGTTATGAGTCAATCGATTTTCAAGACAATAACAGCAAAGATCTTGATGTCTGATCATTTAACTAACATTCTATATGTTGCTGCTTCTATCATTGCTATGTTCATTGAACTGAAAGAGAATGAATTCAGACTGAACGTTGATTTAGAATTTTTGATGTTAGTTAAAGTCGCGTCACGCAATTTTAACTGTTCAATTAATTTAACTGACTTCTCATTGAACTGACTGAAAGAAAATGATTTCAGACTGAATTGAAAGATAATGAAAGATCTCTTCAATATATGAGTAGAAGTTAAACTCTTTTGCTTCATGATTGTCTTGTTGCTTGTGAATAGAACAATTGATTTCAAATTGAGAGTGAAATTTGAAAATCAAAGAAAATCAATTTGCATGTCAATTACTAGATTGATTTTGTTCATTCATGTTTTTTCAAGAATCATTTAATGTTGATCTAATTAAGTGATCAACGTAAAAGCTGTGTCAATCATATGATCTTGAACAGTCAGATTTGAATAGATGACATGAATAATGAGTTTTTTAACATAATGATCGTCAAATTCTTGAATTGACTTCGCTTTGATCAAAGTCAGAAACTTGATTTGCAACTGATCATAAACAATCTGCGCGATCACTTCATCAATGAATGAATAGTCAGCAGCTTCAATGTCAATCAATGACTTCAATGAGTAACTAATTTCATTGCTAGAAAGTACACATTCAATAGTTAAAGATTCAGAAGCAAAAGAATCATCTGACATGCTCATTGTTGAAGAAATTAACATCTCTTTCATTGCATCTTTGATGAAAGTGTTAGAGATCAGCATAAAGCGAGTCAATATGAATGTCATTTAACTAGAAGATAAATGCTAAGAAAGAAAGATAGCTACAGAAAAGAAGCTGACTACATATGTGTGTTTCTCAGTCAACGCTAGACTCAATAGAAACTAGTCAAGATGACGAAGCGAGAATAGATCTGACAAGACTAGAAGACTGAGTCTGACAAGACTAGAATCATGACATTACTTCTCTTCTTCGACAATTCATGTTTGCATGAATGTATTTTCTGTTCGATTCGATTGATTGCTCAATCATGATTTCACAGACTCAGACTCATTAAATTCTGATTGACTGAATAGTCAAAAGCGCTTCTAGCGCGATTTGTTCAAATATTGAATATGAAAATCATCAACTATCTTCTGAGCGTTCATAAATTCATTGTCATCAGCGTTGTATCAATTGAGATCATTGTCATAGTCATTTCATTTGACTCTATACTGAAGTCGTCTTCGATATCGACGAGAATTCAATATATCGTCAATTTCTCATTCGTTTTCGTCGTTTATCACTATTGAATCTGAAGATTCATTCTTTTGATCAGGCAAGAAATTGTTGACGGCAGAACGAAGCAGATCAGAATGAAATACATCATGAACGTGCATAGACTCTGATAATTTCAGTTTATATGAAGAGTTGACGAGATCTAAATTGATGAAAGAATCGAGCATTTTGTCATCTAGCTTCTTGAAAAATCTCGCTATAACGATGTTTCTTTTATTCAGAAACATCTTTGATTCGACCTTGTAATCAACTTCTTTTCTATGCTTATTGACTTGTTTCATCATTTGTTTCTGTGTTTTGACTAGCGACTCGCGAGCAAACTTCAGTGTTTTGTTCATATGTTCAGATATATTCTCGACTTTAGCCGTCTGCAAGCGTTCACGAGAACTTTCATATTCGCTGACATCGAGTTCAAAGCTCATACGAGAATGAAAGTCTTTGTTTAGAAAGAAAGAGATTGAGAAGATGACTGAGAACAGAGCATTATTGTCAACGAACTTGATCATGAATAGTAGCTTAGCTCAGTCATTCTGCATGTACAAACAGAAGAATCAAAAATATCTTTCGACGTTTTGATTGACTTGTTCACTTTGATCGTCGATTTGAGAGTGATAGACAGTGAATAATTGAAGGTTAATGTTCAGTCTTTTGCAAAGAAACTTTCATAGAATGAAGGTAAATTGAGAGTCTCGATTCGAAACAATGAAATCGAGTAAATCGTGTATTCGATATATTCATTGAAGCATTAGCTCAGCTGTTTTTTCTGCTGTGATTTCTTCGTCATCAGTAGAACAAGAAATATAATGTCGTTTCTTTGTCAGTTTACATATCACTGTTAGTATGATGTTTTTGCCTTTCGAAAGAGATAAGTCGATGATGAAATTCATGACTATGTTTTTTCATTGCTGTTCAAGTATGAATAGAGAATGTAGTAGTTCATTGAATTTATCTCAAGAAGTCTTTGATCGCTGACAAATGTAGCAGTTTCGAATATATTGATTTATTGTCTTTCGCATTGAAGATCAATAGTAGTATCTTCTTATGATCTTCATCGTTCTGAGAATTTCAAGATGATCAATAGAAGATTGATCGTGAACTTTTCGAATTAGCTTCATTTGAAGATGCTCATCGAAGAAAACTCATAGAAGATCATCTCAATATAGTATTTCGTTCTGAACTCGACAATCTCTTAATTTAGTATCTTCGTATTGAGCTTCATCTTTTAATACAACTTCACGAAGTAGAATACAATTCTCGTTGATTCTGTTAGCTTCTAGAATCAATCAATAAATTGATTCATCATTCTCTTTCTCTTCTGAATCAGCGATTTTCATTCGATTCGACGTGAGAATTGTAGTTCGCTGATAGCGACATCATTCATTCTCAAGACTTCTAGAAACTGAATCGACTTGACGAGTCAATGCATCAACTTTGATGTTTTGTTTGCCTGAGCGATACATGATTTTGAAGTTGAAGTCAACGAGCTTTTGTACTCAGCGCATTTGACGTCTACTTAACTCTTTATCTTTCATTAATGATGTTAAAGCTTGATGATTGTTATGAACATGTCTGAATCAATCAGAGTTCAGATCTAACTCTAATCAATTTGATTAAAGCAAGTCATGACGCTATGCCTAGTTTGAATCTAGCGCATTTCTTCAAGTCATTCTCAGCACTTCTTCTCGTTGTTCAGCACTTTCTTCATTCATTTCTTTCATCATTCTTTTAGACAAACACATCTGATCTATTACATCACATCTGTATCGAGTCTAGCGCAGTCTCAAGCCATTATTTATAGAAGAGCTTGCACTCTTTCTCTTCTGTATTCTTAATGTCTTGTTATAGCTATCTTTAAAGAACAATACATACATATCAGTTCTGAGTCTCTTTGATTGAATGATCTAGGCACGATTTCAACATTACATTAAGAATCTCGTTTATCATACGATACAGATACTCATTACTCGTTCAATATACTCGTTCAGGCAGATCGAGTCTAAAGAAATTCGTTTACCTGATGATCGACGCAATCGAAAGACAGAACAACACAAGAGAA
>JAABUS010002888.1_pt1 | contig 30149 bp, 27 predicted proteins | sample 5560161 | NCBI WGS metagenome assembly JAABUS01 (sample SAMN10711885, study PRJNA513376) | rock metagenome | isolation source: Antarctica rocks | place: Antarctica: Victoria Land, Trio Nunatak nord | collected 2016-01-04
CCTTCACCGCCTGCTCATAACTCGGCGGCACGCCGCCACTCTGACTCCCTCCCCCCTCCGCCCTCCCCCCCTGCACAGTCCCATATCCCCTCTGCTGCTGCTGTCCCTGCTGCCCCGGTCCCTGTTGCGGGCCGCCGACGTAGCGATATACGACCCTGCCGTTCTCGCCCCCGTCGCCGCCGCCGCCAGCGACAGGCTCGTAGTCGGATTCGGGGTGTTTGGCGATCATGTACCTGTGTGGGGCGTCAGCGGGGAGCTTGCAAAATCCAGAAGCGGAGTCGCGGCGAGGCGAAGATAGCTTGCGGGAGTGGAGGACAGAGGGCGCGGAGATGTGGGAGGGCGAAAGAGGAGAGGGGGAAAGAAGAGCATACCAAGCGTGTATCAACCCGGGCACAAAGCCCAGACAGCACAGCGCGATGTTGATGAGCGAGTCGGCGGTGCAGATGCCGCACTTGATCCACACTGCGATGGGGGGGAAGAGGATGGCGAGGAGGGCGAGGCAGACGTCGGAGGTGCACATGTTGGGGGTTCTTGGGTCCTTGGGTTTGGAGGGGGGTTGATAGGGGTTGCGGGCTGTGTGTGTGTATGTGTATGTGTTGGTTCGACGTGGTGTAGGGAAGGGAGGAGGTAGATGTGCTGATGCTGTCTTGGAGGTTGGTGGCAGGTGGTAGGGATGACGGCGCGCTGCGGCGTTTCAGTGGTGCCTACAGGGATTAAACAGAGCCCTAAATTGGATTCTCAGCCCTAGTTCTTTGTTTAGGCCTCCTCACGCTCCTCGGTTTTCTTTATCTCGTTGCAGCGAGTCGTTACTACCAATTCCTGATCCACATTGAGATTCGATTCACACAATTGAACCCGTAGTGAGACTTAGTAATGGCATGATAGGATCACGATTGCTTTAAGGTGCGTATATTCATGATCTCCTTCTTCAATGTCGGTAACCGACACATGGAAACGCTTCTGTAATGATACATTTGGTATTACAGAGATGCTATGTGAGTGTGTCTCTATTGTCTCCTCTCGAACCGAAAACTTTTGGGTAAACCTTTCCTTAAGCCATGCCTTAAAACTTGGGAAGCCAATAAGGATGATTCCCCCCTAGGCCTCGTCATGCTGTCCCTGCTGTTCTTCTGCCCAGTGTACGCGGGTATGATGCACGTCGGTGGTACTCTCATAGAGTGTTGGCTGGCGCGAGGTAGTGGATGATGCCCCTTGTTCCGCATTGAGGTGTTGATGTGAGTTGGTAAAGCTTTCTGCTGCAAGCTTTTCCCTCATGAGTGCCTCGCTGGAAAAGTGTCAGTGGCTGCTGCGAGACTTGCGTGCCAGATGAAGTCTTTACCCGTCTTGGCTGGCGTAGGAATTTATCTTTCGAAAAGCGTACGGACTACCCTGCATGGTCGTCAGTCATGTCGTAATGGGACGTGTAGATGGGTGGACAGAGACAGCTGGGATGGTAGAGCGGACGTGATCAGGATAGTCAAGAAAGTCTGAAACGTACAATGATCAAACCTGGAGACCCAGAACGATCCTGATCTCTTCCAGGCCGAAGACGAGCGAAATGACGCTTGAGGCTGCTGAGGCGTTCGAAGCATCCCATTGTGTATCGACGAATTGATTTCATGAACAGCTCAACGTGCCACACGGTTCGAGGCCTAGTCTACCGATGGATGCAAGAAATGTCAAGCTCACAACCACGCAACAAATGCTGCAATATGGACGTAGCGCAGGAGATGGACGAAGCACGCTCAAGTACAAACGATCAAAGCAAAGACGGTAAAAGATGCCGATGTATGAGCCATGTCATTTGGACGGTGAATTGCCTATGTGACTCCAAGGTCTTAAGAGTAATCTGAGTGAAGCTGAGATTGGAAGGGCAACGGACCGAAATGAAGCTATCTGCAAGGCGGACGCCGGGGGTGTGAGGATTGCCATGTGAAAGCATGACTGAAACACTGATGCTATCAGAAATGCAGGTATTTTCACAGCCAACCGGTAGATCCATCTTTAGCATTCATCGTAGAGGCTTCCGCCCATGGCAATCTCAACATTCAGAGCACCGTGAATTTCTCATGAAGGTTCAGGTCCGTAGCATCGTGACATCACTGTGGGAAAGTCCCTTGCGTTCTACGTAACATTCTGTCGGATCGGAGATTGAAAGCATTCCAACAAAAGGTGGCAAGCCGAGCTGGGTCCAGACAATGGAGCTCGTATAATGCCTTCACGCCGGATATTCTTTGATGTGGTAGCTCTTTAAGCGTACGAATTGCTCGAAGCCAAACTTGCTCAATGTTACACCTTTTCCTGAATTCTTCCATCCGGTCCAGGCAAGATCGGGGCTTGGGTAGTCGCATCGGTTGAGGAATACAGTTCCTGCTTCGACCTGTTCAGCTAGCTCTTCGCCCTTAGCAATGTCTTTGGTCCAGATGCTGGCAGTAAGACCGAATTCGCTATCATTCATCAACCGGACCGCCTCTTCATCGCTACCAACCTTCATCACTGGGATGATGGGGCCAAAGGTTTCTTCGTTCATAATATCCATTTCATGGGATACATTGATAAGCAGAGTTGGCTTGACATAATTGCCGCCTGGTGGAGGGGAGGCAAAGCTCTCGTTTTCTGGGGTGACATCAAGGGCTCCCTTTGCCAAGGCATCGTTGACATGCCCTCGAATGGTCTGAACTGCCTTCTTCGACACCACAGGACCGACATTGGTAGCTGGATCAGACGGGCTCCCCAGTTTGTATCCCTTGAGAACCTCTTGTATTGCAGCAACAAATCCATCATGGATCGTATCAGCAACATATACCCTCTCTATGCTGCAGCAGCTTTGACCAGAATTGAAAACTGCGCCATCGACTATCTCTTCTGCTGCCCACTTGACATCAACATCAGCACGGACGTATGCTGGATCCTTGCCGCCAAGCTCGAGTCCAACGTGCACTATACGATCGGCCGCAGCTCGTTGTACTTGTAAACCTCCAGTGACAGATCCCGTGAAGCATACCAGGCATATTTGAGGTGATCGTACTATGTTCTCTAGACGGATTAAGGATCCGCAGTGGAAGTATTGTATGACTTTGTCAGGTAGGCCCGCTTGAAGGAATATATCGTGTATGTGCTCTACGACTGTGGGCGTCTGAGGTGACGGTTTGAGAATGACAGAGTTACCGGCGAGAAGAGCCGGTATTAGAGAATTTACGAGAATGAGATATGGATACTATCATCTCAGTCAGCACCAGCGAGCAGTGGAGGACTGACAGCGCGTACGTTCCAAGCGAAAAGAACCAATACTGGGCCTACGGGCATTTTCTTGATAAACCTTCTATATCCCTTCTCTGGCTCTCCATCAGTATCTTGCAGAGCGTCGCCACTGATTCTGAGCAGATATTGTCCTCGAGCGACAGCAGTCGTTATTTCCTTTGTGGCATATGATATGGGTCTTCCCATCTGCTCCGTAAGTTCTCGTGCGAGTACATCTTGGTTTTCCGCTATCAATTCTAACGCTTTTCTGACTATCCTTTGCCGTTGGACCAGAGGTAGAAGGCGGTAGCTGTCGAACGCCTGAGTAGCTAGTGCGGGTAGATGAGCCAGGTCAGCATCCGCGAGGCCATTGCGAGTAAGGATCGGTCTGTTGGAGGCCGGGGAGACTGTTGTAAGCACTTCGACAGACATTGTCCCTCCCTCGACACGATTTCGTACCTACGACAGTGCACTTGGACTAGAGTTCGTGGTGTCCGTTCTGAGCGCTGAACTTGAAGGGTGCCGTGGGAGCCAGGGTTACTCTAGGCTCTAGAGAGTAGAGGCGTGATCAGAAGGTTGAGTTATGAATAAGTGGAGCTAAAGCATTCTGCAAGCCAATTGACAAGTCGGGCACGAAGGCTATGGAGAGATGATTATTGCTCTGTGCTCTACTACCAATATCTATACACACACAAGATCATATACCCGGGTAACTCGTACAGTAAACTTCTAGATCCATTCCCTGTGCTCCATGCTTGCCCGTACACACGCTATGCAATGCGATTCACGCAATACCAGTCGTCAAAAATCAGACGTGGAATAACTTAATACAAACACAGATTAGTGGGGAAGGTATAAAAGTCGAAGCGGCCTGGGTCAAGAAAAGAAATACGGGCTACGCTTGAGCCTGGAGACATCAAAATCGCCCTTTGCTAGATGTCAGCAGCCGCACCCCTAAGATAGGTAACAAGAGCAGTAGAATTGTGCATACCTTCTTGGGGACCGGGGGAAAGCTCATGGGTAACCAGAACCGAATCATGGGGACTTGATAAGACGGCTTAGGCTTCGTCGGTTTGGTATTTGAACCCCCTTCCGCTTCGGTGTCTCCTCCTTCAGTTGTGACCGATTGCTCGATTGCAGGCAGGTCTGAGAGCTCAAGGTCGTGGTCGTCCGGCTCGTCCGGTTTAGGGTCCAGCACCTTGGCGTTACTGAGGTCGCCGACTTCTATTTGCTCGTTGGCCTGCAGCTTCGCGGTTCTTGCGGATGGCATCTCGCCAATGCCGATGCCTTCTAAATCCCCCTCAGGCACTAATTCAGTCTCGTCGGCTGTTGCTTGGAAAAGTTGAGCAGGAGTGACCATTGCTGCTCCTTCTGCTCTCTCATCTGGGTTATTAGACAAAAGCAGATCGTAGCGATTTTTCTCGAGTCTAAGCTCCTTTATCTTCAGCTCGTCACTGGAAAGCCCCTGCTTCATTGGTAAACTTTTGCGCCATTTTGTAATCTCCTTCCCCAGAGCACTACTTTTCTTGACGGATGCGAGATACATAAAACCTTTATAACGTGTGGCGAACTCAGCAGCAAGTCGACCGATAATGTCTTCGGTATGCATGGTTATGAAAGTGTCCCGAATGATGCCGTTCATTGTCTCTACGTCAGCGGCATGCGTCCAGAAAGAGTCATGTACCGACGCAAACATGAGTCCAGCCTCGTTACATTTCAACGCCGTTAGGATCATGTGGGATGCATCGAGCGAATGGATGAAGTTCGGAGGAAAGCCCTGCAGTTGTTTGCGCTTGCTCACAGGATCGGAAGGGGTAGGGCATTGTAGGGTGATTGACTGAAGATTCGTTGACACGGTTTTTGGTGCGGTTGCTCGGTATGGCTGCACGACTGGCATCCTCAGTGGGTTAGTCCAAATCACGGGTGTCTTGAATGTTGTGGGTCCGTCGGATACTTTTCCCACGCTTGGTGGCCTTTGAAATTGTGAATATTTCGTGCTTGCCGTCTTCCTTAACATGGAGTCGATCTGTTCCGGACTCAACGACTGAGATATCCTACTCGCACAATCACCGAACCAATATTGTATATCGTGTGCGCCATTGAACATAGTTGAGAGAGCCTTGAATATCTTCTTAGCCACATAGAACGAAGCTGCGTCAGTACTCTCTAGAGCCGGGTCGGGCGACACGGCAAAAATGTCATCTAATTGTCGGCGAACCTGGCGCTTGGCTCCGAGGAAGGTGACTCCGTAGACGTTTGTCATGACTGTCTGCTTGACAACCTTTCTGGTTACTCTTCCTTCCAGGATTTGTGCGAGACGGTCGCCGCGAGCAGCGTCCTTGACCACTTCGGCCTTGACAATCTCGGCGACAGCGGTATAAATATCGGACGGACGGTCACCAGGTTCCAGATTCACCTGTTTTGCACCCATTGCATCACCTCCGAGCGCTGCGTAGTGCTGGAGACCGTTACATGTGCCATCCTGGTGAATTGGAAGGTGTGATATGAATTTTTGAGGGTTGGGTGATTCTAATGCGTTTTTCAGCTCGATGCAAGCACCGAGGCACTGCCAGGGGTCTTCGGCTTTCAACCACCACTTATTTCCATGCATTGGATTATTAGCAGAGTCATAAATGTCGGCAAGATGCTCCATGGCAAAGTCTCGTCGCTCCTTGAAGCTAGCCTTATCATAGCCATACAGATTGGCAAGGTGGATCTTGAGCCAAGACAAGCCTGCAGGTCCAAGTTCCTTGCCCTGAGCGAAGACGAGTAGACCGCGCACGTTGTCAGCGCCCATGTGGTTGAAGAAAGGCGACAGTGGATACGCACGACCACGGAAATCGACATTGTGTGGGAAATAGAACGTCTCGTTCGCGTAGGCACGAGCCACTTCTAATTGGAAGTTCTGGAAGCATCGGTTGCTTCGTTGGCCGGATTTGAGACCTTCAATGGCTTTGATCTGCCTCATCCACTTGTAGCGAGATGCGGGATTGTCTGAAAGAGGTTCTGAAAGAGGTGGCTCGGGAGGAAGGTCGACCGTAGGATCCTCTGGAGGTATCTTGGCGACTGCTTCTCCAGAATTCCATGCTTCGACCATGGCTTCAAGGACAGGACGATTAATCCGCCATGGCGTCTTACCCAGGACATCGAGTCCGGCAAACAGATGGGTCATGTCCCCGTTGGCGGATGCAGTGATGGCGTAGCGCCTTCCAAGATCCATGTTGCGAATACGAACCACGGGGATTGAATGCTCCAGGAAACCGCCGTCCCGGAAGTCAGTCCACGGTTTTGGCTCGACGACCATAGGCAGATGCCGCGACAGAACACTTTTAACGGGCTCTTTGGCCATCTTAGACGCGATGGCTTTATTAAAGCGAACAAGTCCGGTGCGTTTTCCTAGCATGTACTGGAAGGTATGGAAGAACACAGGCTGTCGCTCCTTGAGGACTTCGGGCGATCCTGGATAGGAGGATACAACATCAATCTTTGCAATGTTCATCAGATGCCACAAAAGAATCGTTCCAACTTTCGTTCTGATGGGTTTGCTCCACCGCAAGCTTTCAGTAGCCGCCGATAGGGTCTGGTCAGCACCAAGCAACTTTGCGTAGGAGCTTCGGGGGTTGCGCCGCTTTATGAAAGCTCGAATTTTTGAGAGCCGGTCAGGATGCTTCTGGTTTTTATACATGCGGTCTTGGTTGACTCTGATTGTTTCAGCGATGCTCTCATCCTGAACAGTGTCTCCAATCCTCAAGACCAATTGCGCGAGCTTCGCCCCTCTATCAAGGTGCGACATGCTGAGAAGAGACATAATGGAGAGGATCGTTGCAGCTGAGAGCTTCTCAGGGGACAAATACTGGAGAAAGGGACCGTAGTAGCAGCGCTCCTTATCCACAGCGCTTTTTTGGCTTTTCTCCTCGGCTCCGTTCGCTTTTCCCACTTCTTCGCGAATCAACGGCACAAGTAGCTCATGCCAATTCCACATCAGCGAGCCAAGGGAAGGTTTCTGCAGTGATGCGTTGATTCCCAACTTTTTCTGTTGCATACTTTCTTCACGCCAGCGATCTATAGCTGAAGCAAAGGTGTCCCGCTCTAAGATATGTTGACGTTGCATGTTCCGTTCCTTTTCTCGCTCTTCTTGGGTCCATGTAGGATTCTCTGAAGTTGGTGCAGAGGCAGCGTCCGAGAATAGCGATAGTGACTGTCGGAGCGCTTCTAAGCCCAAGCCTTTGGTATCGACTGGTCTGATCTCTGGCGTATCGTATAATCTTTGAGAAGTAGAAACGGCTTCTGAGCGTGGAAAGGCGGGTCTTGAATTTAGTGAGCTTGGTATATCAGGTACTATGTCGTCGACCTGAGCATACTGCTCTGGCAGACTCTGAAGACTCGTTAGTAATAATAGATACCTAAAGTCTGCAAGCTATTTACCTCATTGAATAAGCCGAGATTCTCGTCATCGAGCGTGCCTGATACGTTTGCCACAGTCTCATCCAGAACGCCGGCCTCTTCTGCAAGATGTATATACCTTCTGATGGTCCGGCCCACTTTTTTCACGTCGGAATCTTGAAAGGCAGATTGAATCATCAAAGCATATGTGGTTGCATCGGAAGTCACCCCTTTCCCTCGCAGGCTCACTTCGAACCAGTTCTGGACATCTTTTAACATTTGTTGATCCTTTGTTCTGCTGAGCCTGTATGTAAGCTCGCGTATATAGTCGTTGTGTGCAGCCAACAGGCCTGGCGCATCGGGTTTGTATAGCGTGCTCAACCTCCGCATCAGCGCCACAGCCCGAGCCAAGCGGCCAACCTGTAGACAGGCATGGAGCGTTTGATGTATTTCGGCTATTTCACCGCTGATGGCGTTAAACGTTTTGAACGTCGCAGGCGCAGTCGTTATCGAATCGTCCACAAGTATAGAGTCTCTTGGATCGAAGACACCTGGGATGTGGTGATCGAAAGTCTTAAGGCGGAAGGGGCTGTTGGGAGTTTGAAGGCTACCGAACAGGCTCGGCGGAGCCTCGAACGGGACGTACTCATCGTGGGGAGGGACATAATCGGCGACAGCGGCCGAGGCGAGGCCTCTGCGAGTTTCGTAGAATGATGTGTTATTTGGTATGGAAGGGTTAATCTTTCGTTTGCCCAATGCGTGAGCGTGGCGGTCTTGGGAGGTGGTAGCTGTGTGTCGTGCACGAGGATTCACCGCGCAAATGGAAGGGCAAAGCCATGGCAAGTAGAGTTCATTGTATGAATTGAGCAGACTTCGGTGCGCAATGGGAGGCACTCGTGCTCGCGAAGCCCGGCCTAGCATGTTATGTTCGAACGCATAAAGGGGTAGTAGGCTTGTGTATTGACAGACTGGGCGGATGGAAGATGATGAAATACGGTAACAATGAATTGGAAAAGCCAGGAAACTTGAATATTAGGTGGATGTGTCTTTACAACTCGGTGCCACCGCCCCCGTCAGAAAAGAAGTCAAAAATAATTACTTCGATGAAGCGGATTGACGGCCCGTCATCTCCTTTCCTCACGTGCTCTAGCGCTATTGTTGGGTCCGCCAATAAGGTGCCTTGTGTAGAAAGCGCGCCGATTCGAGGCACAAACCCTTCATCAGACCGACTTCAAAAAGTTCTACAGGCGCAAATTCATTTGGAAGTTCCGCTACTCGGATCACCGTGAGATGAGGTACTTTACTCCATACCCATCCATCCCTCTTACCAACGCAATGCTCAAACGTCCATCTCAAGGCCACTAGTCACCCACAACGCGAAATCCAACGGATATACGTCCGAAGATCTATGGCTACTACCGCGATCCAGTATCTCCGTTCCGTTGGATAGTAATGCAAGGTGTGCACTACGAGCCTTTTTCTTGCCTCATTTCTCGGGAACTGTCTTAAAAGTCGAAACACTGAACCCTAAACAACTTTTCTGGGGACTACCTAGGTATAAGGGCTGAGGCAACCTTTTCATTCGAGGCTGATGCTCAGTGGTACCTGTCTTTGACCATGTTGAAAGGCGGATTGTTCGGATTGAATCCAATTGTCTTTCCCTATGGCGGCCTGCGGACAAAGGGTCCCTATACCAGCTCATTCAACCATAAGCCCTTTGTCTGAAATTTGCTATTTCAAAAGGCGAGCCATATACATAGAACAACTGCCGTCAGTCACCTTGACTTCGCAACACCCCTGATCCAAGCAGAACTCTCAGTTGAGCTGAGTACCAGAATGGACACCTTCTCCCTTACGACAGAAATTCGGGAAGTCGCCCAGCAGCTCGTTGATGATCGGGACAACCTGTTGACCGAGAACAGCTACCTCAAGTCAGTTGTAGCCGCACAGCAACTGCAGCTGAAACGGTATGAAGAACTGCTTCGATTAACCCAAGGTGACCCTCCCAGAACGCTGAGCAAACCTTGCGATGGCTATTTCATCAAAACGTTCCTTTACGATCCTGCTGTCGATAGTCACCTTGCCCCCGTCGTCAAAGCTTGGGGCGATAAAGACGGGACTCAACGAGCACTTGCTCTGGCCACTCTGACCTTGGTACGTGTAATGACGTCGAAGGAACGGATCAGTGCTCTTCTTCTCTACTCAACAATATTACGTGGCTGCTACGAGGAGATCCAAGGGGGACTGTTGCAGAGAGCACTAAATTCCGCAAACGAAGCACTGCAAATCGCCGTACAAATGGGAGATCCTTACCTGATAGGTAAGTGTCACTACCATCGTGGAATTTGCTTCCTACATTTCGACCTTTTAGCAGATGCTTATTGGAGTTTTGTGTTGGCTTCTAACACAGAGTAAGTAAACGTCTGATCATCTCCTACCCCTTTCTTATTACCCCAACTTATGAAAGAAAGCTGACTCCAACATTAGCCCCTACTACAACGAAAATGTTGATGCCGCACGCGAGAATGTTGCGTGCGCCATAAATTCATTGCCTCGTGGTGATCGTAGGCGTACCAAGCTGCATGTTTCCTGAATAGTACGTAGATACGGTATTGCAGGTAGCTTTCGATAATGTTTTGAATGATAGTTTCGTTGTTGTTGTATGAATGTCTCATTGTCTTCAATTTCCAATATAATGCTACTACGTTTGACTTTCGTAATGTGGGAATCTTATATGAGGTTGCAGCGGTCTTCGAATCTTATTCTTTGTAACGAAGGCTTACTTTCCTGATCCGGCGTGATCACTGACATTACCTGCACGCTTTGTGGCGTGATTTATAAAGTTCTCGTGTTGGTTTTGTCTTTCTAAATTGATGGACTATGGGTTCGTGTACTTTACGAAATTCCCTAGCATTCCACTATCGATGATACCTTTGAATGATACAACGAACCTACTAGGAGTGGGTGGCGACCAAGTCTTGTTGTTACTCATCACGAATGCGGCCTTTCTGGTAATCCTATTTTCTTTGTCTCCAGCAGCGCCATTCCAGGACAGTCAAGACTCCCTTGCATCCAAAGATATTAGCACTTCGGTATCTCTCCAGAATCTCTGTATCTATTTCGCATATTGCCACGGGTCAGTGCCATGTCCTGGTTTCCCGGGGTTCCGTCCTACCTTCATCCCGACCTAGCGCTAGAAGCTCCGGTCGCAGAAGACGTGCACACCGACGACTCTCCCCGTCTGACTGAAACCACGTTTGTGGTCATCGATCACGACAAACCGAGGAGTCTCCGCAGTGAGGATGACTTACCGATGTCGCCAAAATCATCCGCAGCTTCCAGCGAAGGAGGCTCTCGCAGACCGCGGCCGAACATCAAAGTATACACTAGGCTGAAACCGAATATAGCCCAGAAAACCACCGCAACTAGAGGACCCCCGGGCGGTGGGTCGGACAGTGGCAGACATGAGGCGAGCTCAAACCCCAACAAAGCGAATGTTCCACAAGCGCCATTGCATAGAAGGGTGATTACTCTCTCATCAAAGTCACACTCTGATAGTAATGATATTGGTTTCTCCGCTGACACTGCGAGAAGGGCAGGTCTGTACCGCCAAACGCGCCCGTTTCTACCGAACATGGTGGTGTACCTCGCGCGGAGTTCGAAGCATACCAAAAGGCATCGGAACGAACAATCTCGGGCCTGAAGCAGCAAATGGCTCAGACGGCCCAAGACGCACAAAAGAAAGATTCAGATCACGCCATAGCGCTCAAAGACCGCGAATACCAAAATGACATGCTCAAGAATAAGCTGTATTCAAAGGTCCCTGGTGCTATAGATCTAGGGCTATCAAAAGTCCCATTACGAAGAGCGAAAGCACGTCGCATGCCGAAGCAGCCGATACTTCACATTAATCGAAATGGCCAGTATAGACGGAACACTGCAGGGAGCCAAGACAAGATCCAATACCTGTACGAAGGACTTGTGGACCGGTTGAGGCAAGCGACGGTCGAAATCTACATCTTGAGAGCTGGAATGGCACAAAGGCGCAAGGACTGGCCCAGCATGCATCTACACGCCGACGAGGCTCTAAATCTCGCCGAGCACCTCAACTACCTGCCGATGAACGCAAGATGCCTCTTCTATCGCGGGATAGCGCAATTCCACCTGCGCAGCCTCTACGACGCAGCAGACGATCTGGAGTTCTCGAGAGCGTGCATCGGCATCTACAGGCAGGAAAGCGAGATCAACCACTGGGTCCAGCTTGTCGAAGAAGCCCAAGGCGTCACGTCCGCCAACCCAAGCTGGTTCGCCCGTTTCCGCAATACCTTCTCCAGATCGACATCGAAACCAGCGTCAAGACGACCATCGGTCCCGCGTTCCCAGAGCTCCATCAGATGGCGTAACCCGTCCGGGGCCATGAAAGACGAATTCGGTTCAGCGATCGAGTCCGCGGGCTTTGGTTCGGATGCCTGGCCTTCGCCGTCACCTCAAGCGACTGCCCATCCTACTTCCAACCCCTCAGCCACGCCAGTTGAGGCACAGCCCCCGTCGGCCATGGAGCGCAACCGCGCGATGACCACAGCGTCCAGAGCGCCCCGACCGCAAGGCAAGCGGAGCGCGACGCTGGAGGTTGCGTCGTGGTTGACACGGCCAGGGCCGTCGTTCGATCCCCTAAAAGAGCGCGAAGCCTGGAGGGAGCGCGTTGCCGCGAGACGGTCGTCGGCTAAACTCGAGGCCTATAAATTTCCGGAGTAGCTCGTTCCACAGGTTGGGAGCATGGCGACTCTGCCAGCTCGCATACTGGCTTTTTTTCAATCTGGGGCGCTGAGGGGTGCGCTCAGTAGGCTTTGGATTGAATGTATTTGGGGGTAAGGGAACTTTGGATAGAATGTAGTGCGTGGGCTTCCCCTGCGCCGGCGAGGACTGGTGCATAATTCCATTTGCGCTTTTGTAAGAGAACGTTTGGATGAGTTGTCGATGGGCTACTGCTGAGCTAGGCCAGACTTGTAGGTATAGAGGCATTCCATTATTGTATCTCACTCGCTCACCTGGTGGGCTTATGGTCCAAACTCCAATTAATGACGAAGAATCCTAAAGGAGTGCACCACAAGGGGTAGCAATCCCCAGAAACTTCAACATTATGCGCCATCTTCTCAACAAAAGAAAAATTCAACAGACACACAGCAATCAGGATTCGCTGGTGGTCACCCACCCAACTACTAGCTGATCCCTAGACTGTTTGTGTATGCGAGATCGGACGGGATCGCCAATTCTCAGTCTGGTGTGGCCGTGTGTAGGATACATTGTCGCTAGATTTGCCCCTACATTAAAAAAAATAAGATACGCTAAAAGTAGAGCCTTCGCATTCGATCCTACGTTGTAGCTGATCTGGAGCACAGGGTCGATATTCGGAAAGATGAGCCCTCCAGGCGTTCATTGAAGAAGCTCTTTGCAGAGGAATGGTAATTCATGGTTTGGTTGATGCTGCTATGAGATTCTTAAATGACAGGATGATATATGATAGTGGATAGGCTTGTGTTGAGACAAGTCCTGAGCCTGATGAAAAGAAAAGCATGTTTGCCTGGTTGAGCAGACTGGCTGTTCCCGTGAAATCCTCCCTGACCATTCCATCTGACAAACGCTTATCAGTACGTGCACGGACCAGCTATGAAGTCTCCAAGCACCGAGGACGGGGCTATCTTGAGTTGTAGACTGGTGCGTTTGGTTTCTTCAAGCCATGTTGAGAGCCTGTGGTCCTTCCAGGGGCAATTTGCCTCTCCTTCTCCCTTCCGGAAGATACTCACACCATTCAAGGCGAAGCCAGCAGCATCTTGCTACTTGTAGCGCCCAGCGACGCTAGACCTTCACGTCTAGATACCGAGATTCGATATCTCATGCTAGCTTTCCCAGCATGATTCGTATTTTACGAATCCAACCCCCAGATCAGGGGTTGTCTTTTCCGCAAACTCTCACCCCTTAGCTCCCCTCTTCAGGGGCTCAAAGATCTTCGTCCACAATTCACTGGCCTCGCCTACGTAGTAGGTTAAGCTCACATCCGCCATGCCAGCCTCGGGCCCGCCGGCCATGCTTTCGAGCTGGGAGATGATATTTTCGAGCCCGAAGGCTTTGCCAGTGGCTTGGGTGCTGCCGGCTTCGAGCTGGACGTTGACGATATGGATGTGGAAATGGTAGTAGGTTGGTTGATCTGTAGCGTGTCACCATCAGCACACCCAAGCATTCAACAAGTCGCAGAGCTGAAGAAACAGGAAAGAAATGTGAGGCGCACAGTGCACATAAAGCTTCAACATATCCCTCTCCACCCCCTTCTCTCCATATACTCCCACAACCGCATCCAACGTCTTCTCCCTCATTCCCTTCAACCACTCCGCATGCTCTTTCTTCAGGTCTCTCAGACTCCAGAGATCCCTTCTCTCCACCAATGCCAGTAAATGCAGACTCGTCATCGTCTTGCGATCCCAGTTCAGATCCGGAGCCATCAGGAACCCACCCTCCGCCCCAATGCCTGAGTCCCGCAGAATAACATCCTCCTGCTCTGCGCGGCCGTCCAGGATATTGAACACCCAGTCCAACCTCCCCGCATCCCTGTTGCGCTGCATATGCGGGCGTACGTAATCTTTGTAGATTTCTGGTGTTTCGGTGACCATGCGCACGCTTTGCGGAGAGTATTTCTTGATATGCTGCTCTGTGCAGGGGTAGATGAGGTTGAGCTTCAAGTCCGCTGCCGCGCTAAGAGTGGTGCCCGAAGAGGCAAGGTACCACCTGTAGATATCATTGTCGCCAAGGTTCTTGATGTTGGCGATGGTGGAATGGAAGACACGGAGGGTGTCAGGGTCAGAGGGAAAGGCGGCGCGTTCGATGGTCAGAAGAGCGGGGGAGGAGGCGATGCTGCCGAGGAGAGTGATGCGGCGGCCGGCTTGGTCTGAGAGGGTTGGTGAGTGGGGTTTGGGGGATGGACACGGGGGGGCGAACCTTGATTGAGGAGGCGGTCGAGCTTGAAGCGTGGGATGAGGGCTTCTGCAGCGGTGGGGCTGCTCTCTGGCTCGGCCATTGCTACAACTGGACAAGTGTCTAGCCAGCCTCTGACCGAAGAGTGAAAGAGATAATTGAATCAGATCAAGTCCCCACTTAACCAAAACCTCATGTCACGCTAGCGTAGTGCACGGCCACATTGTGGCGCTCCATCCCTCTATTTGCAATAGGTACTTTACTATTTCTTTCACCATGATTTTCAAACATCCACCCTCTATAGCCAGCGGTCATGGCACGCACCCTCCCCTGGCTCAAAGAACCCACCTCTAAATCGACCTCCAAACCGACCCCTTCCCGGCCACCGAAACGCCAGCGGCTTCTCGACCCCAAATCCGACTCCAATGCCCCCCCTCTCCCCACCCCGCGCAAAGCCTCACCCTCGAACTCAGCGGCCCCACTCTTATCTTCCCACCATGCCCGCCCGCCCTCCTCTTCGCCCCCACCGACGAACAGCTCCCCTCCGCCACCCCCTCCATCAAACTCACCAATGCGCCCCGGTCTCTCCGCCGACGACATCTACATCATGGTGGAAGACGAGTTCCTCTCAACGGCACGCCTTTACACCGCGCACCTCCATCGCGCGGAATACCAGCGTCTGAAGCTTCTGTCCAGAAGCCGGCCCCCCATCACCAGTGCGCTTGACAGGGCCGTGGATTCGATTACGGAGATGAGGGCGGAAACGAAAAAGAAGAAGGCGGCGGAGAAGCAGGCAGGGAGGGTGCAGCGAATGTTCGGGGGTTGGGAGCAGGCGAGGAAGGTGCGGGGTGGGGATGAGGAGAGTGGGTTGGAGGAGGATGGCGAGAGGGGGGATGAGGTGGGCGTGGGGACGGTGCTGAAGAGTTTGATGAAGAAGAGTTCGAAGGAGAATATGCGGAGTCTGAGTGGGTTGCACGGTGTGAGGAGTAGTACACGGGCGGCGGCGGGGTTTGAGAGGGCGGAGAGTGGGAGGGGAAAGGAGGAAAAGGAAAGCATTATGAAGGAATTCGGAAAGCCTATTCGGAGGGGAAGGGACGTGGAGGTGCAGTCGGAGGAAGAGACGGAGGAGGGAGACAGTGATGATTTGGATGCACCTGCTGTGAGGAAAGCTGCTAAGCGGATGGAGCCCACGAAGACGCATATGGATCCCATGGGATTTGTGAAGCCTGTGCAACGCAGGGGGTCGGAGAAGTCCAGCGTAGCGCGTCCGCCATCATCTCCGCCTGAGCGGCAGAGATCACTGTCACCGTCTCCGTTGCGCAAATCGAAAGAGGCGGTACTTGAAAGGCTAAGAGCAAGACGAGAGCAGGCACGGAAGGAGAAGGAGAAAGGCTTAGCAATTGACGAGATACCAGTTTTCCTTGTCTAAGGTTCTCCCCGTTTAAAGCTCTCCCCGCAAGCAGAGCTCAATCACGAGATGACCGAGCCAGAATGCAGGTATTGCAAGGAAAATTTCCTCCCTGCAAGCAAAACCCAACCGCAAGAAGAGTCGCTTGGCATGCATGTATCGACAAGAAAACCTTCTGTCAGCCAGCAAGAATCCACCACAGAAGAAGTGGTTTAGCATGCAAGTAATCACATGAAAACCTGCACTTAGCTGCTAGAGATCGACCACAAGGGGACCGACCTAGTATGGAAGTATTGACAAAAAAAAACCTTCGTCGTGCAGCCCGACTTACCGCAACCTGCCGTTCAGACAGATATATGATACTATTGGAGCCCACGCCTGAGTATGCCAGCATAGCTTAGACCATTAGCATTCGTCGCCTTGCCCGGCTTGTGAGTCGGCAATCCTGCTTTGGGACCACCATGCTGCACCTCACGCTGCTGACAACGTGTTTTCGGAGGCGATCTGGAGCGACGACGTGACGGAAAGACAACCTTTCGGATAGGTGACCGGTTCCGGGCGATGTGCGTCACCCTGAATTGAAGTACAGGAGCAGATGGACGTACCGAAGTAGCTCGATCAGCTGAAGAGTCCGGCTCCTCCAATAAGGCTTCAAGAGGGGCGAACCTGTTGTTAGTATCACGATGGGGAGCCGGCCTGCAGGTCCAATGGTTGACGATCTTTGGTGGCGGAACCAGAGCAGCTGAAGGAGCTGTGGCCGTTGGGGAGGCAGCGATGACACGAGTTGGAGTTCGGTGGTGACGTGTATCGGCTGCTCCAGTAAAGGTCGACCTTGTAGGCGTCTTTTCCCCATCATAAGTCTCGATAGCTCCGGCTCGACCAACATCTAGAGCCGGACCAGCAGCGAGGTCAAAATCTTCGCTACAGCTATCAATATCTGGGGAGGGAAAGTGGGAAACGAGTGGCGTTGTTGCGGCAGTGCTCAATTCTGAAAACCTGTCGCCGAGAGAAGACATGTCATCCTCTTCTTCCTCCTCTTCAACCTCTTCGAGCTTGGCTCCAGTTGTCCAATCCCACAGCTGGTTGTTTCTGACCATGACATTGTAAGTACGACGATTGGCATAACGCCAATAGCCGGCCATTCTCATCATAGTATCCCTGTCCTCATTGGCCACGCATTCAAGATCGTACCTGATGGTCTCGTGCAACTTAGCTAACAGACTTTTGCGCTCTCTTGGATTGTGCGGCACGGTGGTTGTGATACCCAGCCTGTGCAGGATGGTCGCAAGATTGGCAGCTTCTCTAATCTGACTATCGCCTTCATCAATCTTAGCAAGACCGTTGTTCTTCAACAGTCTTTTGGTGTGAACAGATTGGCGGAGGCTAGAGTACTTGAAAGTGCTGGGATTGAACGCAATGTTGGCCTCGATAGCACTGTGGGCCAAAGGATCCAAGGTTGACCCTGAAAGACCAACCTGATTGAGTTGAGGCGGGTGCAACGCTTTGTCCACTCTGTTGACGTCTTCGTTTGTGATGCCGCTGAATTTTGCTTGGTTCTTGGCAAGCTTCCGCTCAGCTCTTTGAGCCTTCTTCGAGTGGATGTTCTCCTTTGTCGAGGGCAAAGGGGGAGGGCTAGTATTATCTTCGTTGAGTAGGTCTTGACATTCTTCCCAATCATCTGCTACTGTTTCGTCCGTTGTATTGCTGTCGGCTCGAATATGCCTGAATTTGCTTCCAGGGGAGGTTTTCGTTTGCCTGTTGTCTGATGGGCTCGATATACTGTGGTGGTCACTATCCAATCTTAGGATTGCTTGGACCAGAGTCGCTATCTCGCGGTGGCGTTTATCGTGGACCTCTCGACTCGTGTTGCAGCTAGACAGATTAGCCTTATGATCCAAGCTCTGAACATGGTACGTACGCATCACACTTGTGGGACATGGCTATGAAGACTGAAACAGGATCAGCACAGGCTTGGGAGGATGAAGAGACAAGCACACAGAGCGTTTTGTGGTACTTGATACAAACTTCCTCATGGACTCCAAAACACGCCTTTTTGGCACGTGGGCTCGATAAGACAGTCTGGCATGTGCCGCATTTGTGCTCTGTAGCCCAACATAAGCAGCTGTGTTCAAGGGTAGATGGGTCCCACATTCTGGGTCAAGCTCACCAAGGCCATGATTGTTGTCCTTTGAAGCAAACGCGTCAGCCGATCTAGATGAGGACGACAAGATCAACCTCTTGACTTACCTCCCATCTGTAGAGTAGCCCGTTACCCATTTTGGCGAAGGTTTGCGTGAAGCAATTTCCAGCTCGTTTGATTACACTTCTTCCTAGGTCCCAAGCAGAAGAGGCGGATAGAGCTGTGGTGGAAGCAGGTTGCAAAGGGAACAGACGGTTGTCATGAAGATGTAGGGTTTGGAAAGGAATAAAAAGGCTTGGATGTGATGGAAGATAACGCGTGTTGTCTTCATCCGCGCTTTGTGAATAAAATTGAACCTCGGCCATTCTGAATACCGCAACAATACTTTCAACAATAGAAAGATCTCAAAAGAAGGATGCTTTGACACTGGCAGTGTATAATATGGAAACACGTGAAGATGGTGGACTAGAACCGCGAGATCACTATCGTACGTTTGGATATTCTCCCACAGACCTGACGGAACACAACGCTCCTTGAAAGACCGAAGACGGAGCCTGTACCGATATACAGCCTGTGTCGACTGCTTCGAACCCTAGTAGGGGATTTTTCTATTAGTCCTGGACGACATGCTCGAAGTGGCTTTCGCATTAGGCAAATACTTCGAAAGAAGCCCCCCGGATTCGCCAAGCCCGTCCTACCTTACGTCAACACGTACTTTAGCCATTCTTAATTTTCGGTAGCTAGAGCTGCCAGACGTAACATGATGTATTCTCGAGCGGTCATCGCTGATTCGTTGTGGTTTCGAGCTTGGTTTGGTTAGTAAGATGTATCGAAGAGTCAGTCACTCTAGCATGGCTACTAGAGATGGAGTGTAAACAGTTGCCGCGTGGACCAGACATAAACTACAGGACGCACTTCAGATTACTAGAAGGGAGACCGACATCCTATATTTCAGGTCTGGCATTCTCCAAGCTCGAAGAGATTGAGTATCTTGGGCTCATCCATGCCACCATGTTCTAGAAGGCGAAAAAAGAGTGTTTCTGGTTACCAATCGTAAGATGTGCCACCACCAAGCTTGTTGAAAGTTAACCACAATTGAAGAAAGGGTGTTGAAGCTTCCTTAGCCCCTTGTCGTCCCCCATAACTTACTCAGCATCACGGACTAAGCGCGCACCCGCCCAAACATACGGGTAGTTCCTCTGGTACCAATTTACGCTGGATATGTCAGTAAGAATGGCATAGGTAGCATTCGGTGGACGCACAAGCTCTTACGTCCAGCGATCCGAGGGTGAGTTGCCCAGGAGCCGCCAAGGACAATGTTGTGCTTGCCGTCAAAGAAATCCGCTTTCAACAGTCAGATTTGCCAGCCAAGCTGTCATTCGTGTCTTGATGTTACCTGTGTATGCAGGATACAAGCCCATTGCTTCAAACTCTGTATGCTCTTCCAGCACCGAACTTGTCCATCTTGTACTTAGTCAGCGTGTCTAGCCCTGAAATTGCCCGGATCCCTTACTCCCAAGCACCACCCATATCGCCTTGCCCTGAGAGCTGATCTCCACTTTGGGTCACCGGCATCGGATGAAAGTGCTGGAATCCGACGTTACAGCCTTCGAGGTTGACGAACAGCTGGTAGGGATTGGAAGCAGTTGTAGCGCCGGAAGCGCCATTACGAGAAGGGTGTGATGGTGGAGACTCTTCGACACCGTCGTTGGAAAGATGCCTATGAATTCTAAGCGAGTCTTTGTACCATTGTGTTGAAGCGCTTACCCATTAACTGCAGATATTGTCTGTACTTGCACCTCTTCTGCTTCTTTGGCCCTTCGGCTGTCAGCGTAAGTATAGATACTTCGTGCCTCCTCTGCTGTAGGAATACGGCCGTTCATCCACTTGGCGCACCCAGAGAGCTGGTCGAAAGACGCAAATACCGGCCAATCTAGAGCGTATTCAAGCGGTACAAGACCGTAGACGGTCCGGATCGATCTACCCTTCAGGTACGCATCTGTCAAAGGCTCACTATGACCATTCAGGTAGACACTCTTGCTCTGTTCCTCTTTGTATCCATTACCATTGCTGAAAAGACCACCTTGTGAATCTTCAGGGGATGAAGCCCAGGAAGCAGGTATGTCAGATCGATGAGTTCGGTCAAGGTATTGAGCATATTCCTGGTTTGTGATAGGCCTTGCTTTCGCCTCGAATGCAGGAACCTCGACTTGACGGCTCGGCTTCTCGTTGTCCCATCCAAAATAGCGGTCAGGTCCGAGATCATTCTCCGGATCATCCATCCCTACGTCGAATTTCGAAGCTGGGATTTCAATCCACTTGTTCGGCACAGCGTCCTTCTGAGCCTGCTGCGCAAGAGCCTTGAAGTCTGGCGTCGATCCAGGAGGGGCACGTATCTTGTCACTCTGTACCAGCATGTAAAGCAAAGTCTCCAAATGCATGGCTTTGAATGTCAATATCTTGGAGAGTGGTTCTGAACTCGAAGAGTACGTACCTTCATGCTCGAAACCAATCCATAGAGCTCGGCCAAGTATTCGACTATTCTCAGCACTTCCCTTGGCATATGCTGACCTTACCCTATCACGCACCCGCTCTTGGTATGCAAGAATCTCTTCTGCGGGCGGCCACGTTTCCGGGATCTCGCTATGCGCGTGACAGTTCTCTGGGTTGTCTACATCGGGATCAATGCCGCGTTCAAAGATCTGCTTGTAGTAGCTTGGCTCCGTTGGACGACTATCAATGGCCCTCGCGATGTGTGTGTCAAGGAAATTGGGAATATGTCCTAGGTAGAAGAGGCAACAATTCCTAAGTTTGATGGGCTTGGATAAGATCTCGGCTTCTGGCAACATGTGCCTGGTTGCAGTATCCCAGAGCGACCAGAGGTGTTCGAATTCTCTCAACGACGGCACCGGCCTGGGCGCATAGTCCTCCGGCTCTAACTGACAAGCCATGTTCAGCTTCGATAGAATATGTATATCTAGTAGAATAATAAGCGCGGGCAACCTTGTCATAAAACCACAACGAGCAATATAGGCAGCAATGGCCAGGAAAGGTGTAAATAATATGATAGGCTGGTTACACACGGGATGATGTAATGAGGGGAAGCAAACGATTCGAACGTGCCTTCCAAAGCTTGAATGCTTACAAGGGAAGGCGAGGGAGAATAATATACAGTTCGAACAGATGAAGTATATTGAACGTGTCAAGGAATAGGCTGAAAGCCGCGGCTAAGGTACTCACGATAATCATCGGTCTGATTGCCGAAGGAGGCCTTAGGCATCAAGCCTGCCAGTTGCCACAACTCACGCCTTTGGGCTGCGGAGTATTTGTAGCTTTCTTCTACTCGGATCTTCTCCCCTGCTCTGATCTTCATATGCTCGACAAGGACATCACGGGTGGCTTTGTAGAAGGCTTGATGGCATTGTAAGGCACAGTTGTATTCGCCAACAACTTCCCAGTCGTGCTTTCTGAAAACCTCTTCACCAAGCAATTTGTTTGCGTGCGACAATCCGTTTCGAATAAACCCGTGTGTAAGGCCGTCTATGTCATTGTAGGCATGGAAGACCTTCTCCTTGTCTTGGCAGGCATCAAGCCCGATTAGCATCAAATCGTTGGGCTGTAAAATTCGGGCGTACTCCTTCAGAAATTCCGCAGCTTCCTTGCGATTGAAGTTTCCAATGCTTGAACCGATAGACATGATGCAATAAGGTCTGTCGCGATTTTGCGGCTGTTTGAGCCACTCGAGTCCGTCCGCGTAGGTCCCGAAGAGTCCATAACACTTCACATGCTGGAAAGAGTCCTTTGAGAAATCCTTGAAGGTTCGCTGAAGCTCCGGTAGAGAGACATCTAACGCATAGTAGTCGACCTCTATTCCAGCTTTCTCTAGCGCTTCGAGCAGGATTTTGACCTTACGGAGATTGCTGCCGGTTGGGTTAGTACCGAGTCATGACTGGAGAGGTTGACCGACACGAGCACTGCTGATTGTCGAGGTCAAGGTGCGGGCAAGAACATGGGAGCATACCCGCTTCCCAATTCAACGATCAATGACCCTGCATGGATTGTCATGGCGATTTTGTCGGCATGATGAGTGAGCACCTCGATCTCGGCATTGGTTAGATAATACTCGTCCAAGTAGGTAATATCTTCGAAGAGCTTAAGCCCAGCTTCGTCGTAGAGGAGAAGGGTTGGCAGTGTTAAGGAGGAATCTTTGCCCTGCTGCAGGCCTCCCCGGATATCATCGAGAAGGGAAAACTCAAGCTCCTTTTGACGAATGTCAATGATGGGAACATTGCTTTCTACTGGCGACGCCATCGCGAACAGGATCAGTTGTTCAGTGTCGGGTCTGGTCGATTGGCAGACCAAAAATATCCGGACGGAGGATCAATAGCTGTATATATCCTGACGTAAGCTGGATTAGTAGAAGCAAGCCTCATGCCAGGGACGTCCCGGCTAGCCAGTACAGTTCCGATCCCTAGTAATGTTTCTTTCTCCGCATGAGGCATGCGGTGATCGCGTAGGAATTCGACATGCATTAGACGGACGTCTGACTAGCGTCGGACTCCACCTATTCACTCCACATAACCTCTAGTATATGATCCCTCATAGGTCAGTGATCGTGTAACGGCGTGTAACGGGATTACGGGAGCAAGGAACAGGTGAGTAACACGCTTAGTAAAGTAGAAGTATGATCGGAAGCTACCAGTAGTGCGGGTAAATGCATCAAAGCAAGAGTCGAATGGGCATGAAAGCTACCACACTGAATCTGACGTTGATGAGGTCTGACTGAAAAGACCGAAACAGTGATTCCTAATCAATCCATGTGTGTTCGAGCCTCTTAGAGATGATTACTTCACCTACCTTACCGTCTTCGTTGAAGTAGCGCACGGTCCTCCGTCTTCCTGCTTCCGCTCACCCATATCGTACAGGTACTTGTACGACGAAAAGCACAAGATCAATGCGCGGCCATGGCAGTCTCGTCGCTGGCGTGACCCCTAAGTGGCAACGCATAGACCCGTCGGTTTAGCTGCCTGAGATCAGGTGTTCTCAGGCCCAGGCAACACGACCAGCTGAAAGGCAGAATAATGACTTAGTAACGTGCATGCCCGTCGAACAGCTTGTGGCTCGGGTGTGTTCTCAACGGTCCGATCGTGCAAACCCAGGTGTTCAGACTGCTGCAAGGAGGAGAAATTTGCGGAAATAACCCTGGACAGACCCTAGCCATGCATGGATGCCCCTTTCGAGGATCGCGTGAGATTTATATAATAATTGAAAGGAACTGCACATTTCTGAGTATGCAAGGAAAGCATCTTCATAATTAAATTTTCTGTAGGACCGTAGTTTGCTTTGATAATATATATGGCCGTGACTTCGCCGCCAAAGGCTTTACCGTCCAATCCAAGGTTGTGAAGTGCAACAGTTGGGGCTTTGGGTTGGCCGCTATCGGAGCATTGTCAAAGGTATTGGCACATCGGGAGAAAGGAACATATACTCAGCGACCTCTGTAGCAGCTTCTTGTCTTTTCGCTACTGCAGAAGTGGAGACATTCTGCACAATAATACCGAAGCTTCCGCTGAATGAGAGTGCACACCTTGGAGGGGGAGCTGCGCTTGGAGATATAACTGCAGTGTCTGCTTGTGGAACAGCTACCGGATTTGCTTGGACGGCTGCTACGAAGAATATTAATGCCAGGGAAATTGGCATTTTGCGATTGAAGGGGAGGAATATAAATAGCTCGGGCGGTACGTAGCTTGGTAAAAGAAAAAGGTTTAATCAATGTAAGAATTTGGTAAGGATGCCAACGGCAGAGAATTTAAGATGAGGACTGAGGAACATGTAGAGAAAATGAGGACGACGGGTTTTTTGGACTTGATCAGACCCATAGCACCCCGTTCACTCGAACATTCTGAAAGCGCAAAAGTACATTATCCAGCAAGCCCCGGATGACACTCGTTATAGTAACGAGCAGGAAGAGTACATATTGATCTCAAGTGCCATCAAGCTAGCGCACGTAGGTTATCTGCCACTTGCTGCGTCGCCAACACCATCAAGCGTCAATGGAAAACGTTGTCGATTTCCTAGGAGAAGTACTGCTATCCAGCCTCATGGAATGTATGCAGGTAGAGGGCGGGGGCTAGACCAAGCGTGATGATCCGGAGCATCACAATGATGTCTCCCCCTGGCCAAAAAAAATTGGCACTGTGAGCTGTTCTAACTTCGCGACGTGAAGAGTAAGGAAAGAATTTTCAGTAACAAAGATGTAGATCTAGTCAAGGCAAGTAAGATCTTTATTGAAAAAACCTCGATTGGAGGACTGGCTGCCAAGATATGTTGGTATTAAAACGGTGAAAACAGCGATTTTTCTAAGCGACACTGTGCCAACTTTTTTGGCCATGGCGAGGATGTGAAGCATGTTGCAGCTTCATGTACTGGCGGAGGTTCAATCAAGCGCAACGTCGCCTGGCTGTGCGCATCCTACTTGTAAACAAGAAGTTCGACCTCCTTTATTCCTAGTAGAGGCGAAAACTGACAATCTATCCCAAGCCCTTCTGGACCCCTTGGCTGCGTAAAAGGAATGCTTTGAGGTTTTGCATTTTTAGTTGTAGGTCATTATTGGTAGATCTGCCTATCATTATCTCGTAAATCGTTTCGTTTGGAAGTGCTAAGAAAAGGTGCACAATACCTTGCCGAGGTTAGGTATTGGACAGCTGTCGCTCAAGCCCTTGCAAAAATAAATTATTGATTACTCACAGCACCGTACGACGTCGCATCAACAAGCCCATATCTCTTGTCATGGCAGACCATGTCATCTTATGTGTGAGATTCACTATCGTGATTTTCCGGAGAGTGTAAGGGACCACCTCTGCAACGAAGAGGAAAAGACATCAACACTTTGACGATATGTCCACCTTAACAAACTCCGTCTCCCTTAATTTTGGCCCCTGGATCTCTGATTGGTGCTTGTTCAATGATGGCAGTATAGGTGAGCTCTTCACTTCGATCTCAGTTGTGGAAAGACATGATTCTGTGGTCTATTCTGTGACTGTCGTGTGGCGGAAGGATTTTGTAGCCCTCCTTGCCCTCTGGGCCCGTCGTTGCGCATCTCTGAACCAAATGATGGTTGGTCGCAACGCCTTTCATGGTAGCTAGCTCAACGAGCCGTCTGAGTTTCACAACCGCCATTAGCTGGATATATCTGTAGATCGAAGATTCCGAGAAGCATCTGTCGCAAGTAATTTTCTGCGCAAGGCTGACGTTGACACCGTATGCTCTCTTTTGCTTATGAGAATTCATTAGACTGTCATCATAGCTTCGAACCAATGCTTTCGCAGTTGTTGATACCTCGGTATTTTCGTTTCATGAACCATTGTAGGTATCAGGCGGCGGTTTGGAGTTGTAGCTCATGATGTGTGGATCAAAGGTGTTACCGCTAAGAAAGCTTCTACATGTCGACGACATCGCCCATAAAGGTCTTGCTGGAGATCGCATGACTCCAAGAACTTCGCTGACGCATCATTAGCCTCCATCAGACCCATAGCAGGTCAAGGAAGATTCTGCATTTATAGTGTAATCCTCTCCGATGTTCAAGACAGCGATCCATTCAAGGCCAATGCGGAAGATTCTGCCGTGATTGTTGACCTTCAAGTGTGAACCAATGTAAACATGACCTTGTTGCTATACCTCTACCACTCAAGGTTGATGGGTATCTACAACCCAACCTAATCATTTCCTTCTCTTTCGAGAAACCCTGGATCCATCTCTACTCTCCTCTCAAACTTCTCCCACCATGCTCTGAAACTCTTCAATGGAACCATTTCTTCGCCTCCGGCACCCGCCATGTTTCCGGAGAAACTCGCCAAGAAGTTGAAAGCGTTCTGAATAATTCGTTGCGCCAGGACTTTAGTGGATATCGGTGACGCTGACTGACGCTTCGAAGACACAACTAGCGCAGTAGATGGGTTTCCTTTAGCAGATTCGAGCATTGCTAGCTGATGTTGTATCGAAGCAGTGGGCTCTATGGAGAAGCCGACCGTGACACTGCCGTCCATCGGTTGGCCCCCGTTCATAGGAGATGTATCAACATCCGTCATTTCATCCTGATCAACGAAATTGGCATCCGATTGCCCACTGGGAGACCCATCGCCGACGCGAAAAATGGCACTTTGCTTGTCATTGGCAAGAGCACCCAAGAATTTGAACTGTGGGGCAGAGCTAGGAAATTGTATGTAGACACCAGCGAGCGTGTCCAGTGGCAGTGTTGTGCCCGGAATGATGAAAGCTACAATGTGAGAGAAATAGGGAGTTGCAGAAAGTGTAAACAAGTACTGCGTTGGGGATAGCACGGTGGGTGCCGCCTCGACAGGCCGTGATGGAAGGACCAGTCCGAAAGGCGGAACCTGTGCAGCAGCCATGTGACCTCGAGGAGTATACAAGGAGAGGTCAAATCAACATAAGTAAACATACTCTCCACTTCTGGCCGCTAAGAAACCAGAGTCGTGGAAGGAACATCAGTAAAGAATGTGACGAGATTTGGGGACGTGAGGTGACGGGCGGAATTGATCCGCGGGCCATTGCTTCTCCGATGGTGCCGAAAGTCGTAGCTTTGTTTCATGCCTAACCACGTACTTCCAATGAGCTGACTTCATAAAACCATCGATAGTAAGATCTGTCGATCACGGTTTGTGTTGCAGTCATGACCAGTACCCGCCGCAAAAGCAATCTCGACCTGGTCAATGACTGCGATAGGTTCTTCCATTAAGACCATTGAACTGGATGATTCCTTGAGACTAATTAAGACCTAGATTCCCGTATATCGAAGACCATGGCTTAGCCTACATAAACGAAGTCTCTGCCCTATATAAGTTCTACCTTCAAGATCGGCTTCTTATAGGTCCCTCAGGCTATATGCTTGAATGGGTGGTTCACCACATGCCTTGGGGTAAGGACTGGCATGTTGATCACACCAAAAGGATCGTATATCCACGCATAGACTATACTGGAGATAACAGTGTCGAGTCACAGAACGATGCTATAAGAAGTCTCTTGGAAAGAGCCAGTCAATCCAAGACATTCCGTGTCCTGGGGAAATGGCGGAACGAGCTGTACCCTGTGCATGGAATGTCCGGCAAAGTGAGCATGGAGCGATCTGCCAGTCCCCTGTTCGGTATCAATAGCTACGGTGTACACTTGACTGCCTATGTTCGAGAAGGAGATCAAATAAGATTATGGGTTCCGAGGAGGTCATCAAGCAAACAAATTTACGGAGGGATGCTTGATAATACAGTTGCAGGTGGCATCAGTCAGGGAGAAGCCGTCATGGAATGCTTGATACGAGAGGCTGAGGAGGAGGCATCGTTCCCCAAGGATTTGATCCAGCATCATGCGAAGCCCTGCGGGACTGTGTCTTACTTCTTCGTTCGCGATGAGAAGGCTGGCGGCGAGGTTGGACTTCTGCAGCCCGAATGCCAGTTTGTCTACGATTTGGAGGTCGACAAGAACGTAATACCAGAACCGAACGACGACGAGGTCGAGGATTTCCAGCTTTGGACGGTGGATCATGTGCAAGAAGCTATGGCTGAAGGACAATTCAAGCCTAATTGTGCAATGGTGTTATTAGACTTCTTCATACGGCATGGGATCTTGACCCCGGACAATGAGGACAACTATGCAGAGATAGAATCAAGGCTGCACCGAAAGCTTCCATTCCCTACTCGGTGATGCTAGTCAGCGCTGGATTAGGTACATAGGCACCAGGTGCCGGCAAAAGTCGTGACCACTCTGCACACTTAGTCATACCCACCCGCTCAATAAATCTAGTCAACCACCTACGTCTATACACGCGGTAAAGCTTGTTAAAACTGACCTCTCCTGTTGCCCCAAAATTAGTCAGACAAACGCATAGAAAATATCTGAGAAGCGCCAAATGTCAATACGTGTAAACGTTGTTTTGTGACCCAGTATCCCATCAAATTTGGTGGGATCGCCAAGGAAGTGGTCACGACTTTTGCCGGCACCTGGTGTCGGTGCTGCAATTCACTCTCGCGTAGTAGCGACGCCGCCAATTGGCACTCCGACGATCATCACCTAGGATGCTATGATCTCAATGTCAATTTGTTGGCCGCATAGACCATGTATGCGCCCAGTATGCTCACCATACTGGACCTGAGAATCGAAGGCCTTTGGTACTATCGAATCTCAATAGTCGTGTTAGTTTGACTCAGCTTGGTCCTGATACTTTTTCGTCATGTTTACCATGAACAGCGGTTTCTATTGCATAATACTACCCCAACCAATGGCCTATCTAGGAGAGACTCTATGGACGCTCATCCAGATCGATCCAGATCGAATGATCCCATTACCGTAGAGGGTATGCCCAACGCCTACAATGCCACGGCTAAAGATCACTCCCATCCTCGCTTGTTGCGCCCTAAATGCTCCGTTCAGAAACCAACCCTACTTCTTCAAGAGCAGATAGACATAATCGATCCGCAGCGGCGTAAGCCTCTTATACGGCCCCTGCATAAATAGCAGTAGCCCTCCAAACGAGATGAAGACCTTTCTACCACAATTCAGCCCAGCTCGACCGCCCTCGGCAACACGCAACGAACTCACATCTGATCATCATCCGCATCCTCAAAGCGATACACCTTCCCATGACATACATAGTCCCAGCTGTCCGCCAACGTCTGCTCTCCCCGTCCCACCTCTCTCCATCCCTTGCCATCATCCCTCGTCCCATCTAGACTGAGTGTAGAGACGAGCATCAATTGCATGCGGTCCGCCTTCGCGCAGGGATATAGTTCAGTGTTGACGTCGAGAGTAAGCTTTGTCGAGGCATCCTCGTTGTCGGCAATGATGCGCGAAACACGATCGTATTTGACGTCGTTGATATCGACAATGGTGAAGGTATCGAGGAAGAGCTGGGAGTCCCCCATTGTAGGGGCTTGACGGGGGTGGAGGGGTGGAGGGGTGGAGTTTGATATAGCTGAGGCCTCTATTCAGATCTTCGAGAGCTCGATCGACAACAGCTTTGGTCGGACTGCCATGAAAAGACCAAGGTACCAACAAAGAAGTTCGCTCCAAAAGTTTGCTAGCGTCCTCGGCCCAGCCCTACGAGCATCTTGTTCCTGCATCAGACCCCACTCTCGATCCACCACTCAAGCTCAAACATCAAAATGTCCTTCCGCAAACGCTCAACCCCCCTAAACCCCGCCAACACCACCAGCTCCACCTCCACGCCCCCCCTGCTCTCCTCCGCAACCCCTGCACCTCCCGGCATCCGCCCCTCCCCCCTCGACGGCCGCCCCACAACCTCCACCGGAACCCCCACGCTCGACGCGCTCTTCGGCGGGCACGCCGGCCTGCCGCTCGGCACCTCCCTGCTCATCGAAGAAAGCGGGACCACGGACTTTGCGGGCGCGGTGCTGAGGTTCTACGCTGCCGAGGGTGTGGTGCAAGGGCACAGAGTGCATGTTGTGGGGGTGGAGGAAGGGTGGGGTCGAGAGTTGCCGGGAATGGTCCCTCAGGAGGTGGGCAGGGTAGAGCAAGGGGATCGAGAAGGACGTGGGGAAAAGATGAAGATTGCGTGGCGGTATGAGGGGTTAGGGGAGTTTGGGGAGGGGAGAGCGAGAGGTGGGTTCAAGGCTTTTTTGTGTATATGCTATGAATCTATACTTTCTGGCTCATAGGTGTCGTTTCTGTGCATGGCTGACCCATCGCAGCCCCAACGCCAAACCGCAGCCCCCTCCCTCCATTCCCTCAAACCTCACCGCCAGCAGCCCCACCCCCACCCTTCTGCCACTCCTTCGATCTCACCAAGCGCCTGATCCCCCCTCCCACCTCCCCACCTATAACCTACCACCCCCTCATCCCCTCCTCCTTCACCTCCCTCCTCTCCACCCTCACCGCCTCCCTAACCACCCACCCCCACTCCATCCACCGCCTCCTCCTCCCCTCCCTCCTCTCCCCCCTCCTCTACCCCCCCTCAACCACCAACCCCGCGACCCTCCTCCCCTT